>OBWZ01000007.1_pt1 | contig 294514 bp, 271 predicted proteins | sample 1476561 | NCBI WGS metagenome assembly OBWZ01 (sample SAMEA2580138, study PRJEB22360) | human gut metagenome | biome: human gut; feature: human-associated habitat; material: faeces | place: Denmark | collected 2008/2010 | reverse complement strand
ACAGAACGCCGAACCCCCCCGATGTGGTAGAGGCGGTTCGCCGCCTCTCTCGTCGGCCGAGATGTGAGATCAACTGTCTTAGCTCCCAGCTCCCGAGCGTGCTCAACTGCGGCATCAACAAGGCTCTGTCCCACGCCTTGACCGCGTGCGGCCTGATCAGTAACGACATCTTCGATCCATGCTCGGCGGCCAGTTGGAATATCGAAAACGACCAGCGATAGCATTCCCAAAATCCGGTCATCGTCGTCAAGTGCGCACACCAAGTGCAGGCACTCCTGTGCCAGAAGCTTCTGGATTTCTTCGCGCGACAAAGGCCGTGCGGAAGAGGAAAGCTGCGGAAGCAGACGGTCGAAGGCCTCGTGAACCTTTTCGATCGTCGATGAGTTACATTCGCCGAGGATCTCGATACGCATGGGTGCTCCTTGTCAATGCGTTATACAGGCCATAAGTATGCCACTGAGGATAGTTATTATCCGACGCTCATGAGGTCCGACTCAAGGTGACACTTGAGTGCTGAGCAATCAAGCCGCGTGATTCAGTGAACGGATGGTCGATATGGACGGTGCGGCGGGCGTGGGCAGTACCGGTTTTACCGGAGTGTTTCCAGCCTGCTTGCTCGGCTGCGCCGATGCTGCTCCCGCGAAAGTAACTTCGAGCTCCTTAGTCGGGGACTGAACTGCAGAGTCTGCTTGAGTCTGGGACTCATAACGCGTGACCTTGGCGCTCTGCTCCTGTGCGGGTGCGAAGACATAGCGGCTTTGTGCCGAGTAAGAAACCAGGTACATGGTGGTGTCAGCGATGATCTTCGCGATCCACAGCGGTATTCCGATTCCAGTCAGTACTGCAAGCATCGTGTACGACCCTGCGACCACTGCGACGGCAAGGGCGGCATAACGGAGGGCGCTGCGACGCAAGGGCACTCCCGTGGCCTCGAAAACGCGGCGGTTCATTGCGAAATTCACCGAGGCGCTCACCAGGCGAGCGGCGATAACCGGGAAGAAGAGAGCTCCGGTGAGGGCATTCAAGACAAGGACCAGCACGTAGTCAATGACGGTTGCAACACCGGAAGAAGCAGCGAACTTCAGAAGCGGTGCCCAAATCCGAGCCGAATCTTGCAAGGGGCGGAAGTGGGAGGTCGGATTCCCGGCCTCGTAAATCGTCTCAATCGGGATTTGGCTCACCGGATGACGGAACTTCGCCAGGTGCAAAAGGACGCGGAGCTCGTACTCGTAACGATCCCCCTGGACCTCGAGCAGTGCGGGAAGTAGGGCCACCGGGAATGCGCGCAACCCGGTCTGCGTGTCCTTAAGCTTCCAGCCCGTTGCAAGCCAGAACAAAGCTGAAGTTGCAGTGTTACCGATCCGGGAACGAGCGGGGACATGCCCAACGAATTCGCGAACGCCAAGCACGCTTGTGCCGGTATCTGTGCACGTTCGACCAACGCGGAAAATATCGTTGAGCGTGTGCTGCCCATCCGCATCCGCGGTCACCACGCACTCTGATAAGTCGCCTGCAACATCACGGATCCAGGTGAAACCTTCCCGAAGCGCATATCCCTTACCGCGGTTGTTCTCATAAGAGATCACGTGCGCGCCCGCGGTGGCTGAGGCCTCGAAAATATCACTGAACTTCTGGCCTGAACCGTCGTCAACGACGACGATCTTGCTTGAAGGATCTGCGCGATGCAGTTCAAGGATGAGACGCGGCAAGCGTGCGTCCGGTTGGTAAGCGGGGATTAAGACGTACATCGCTCATGCTCCCTTCGTGATGTAGATGATGTCAGAGGTAGCGCGTTCGCCACCGTTAGAGGGGTTGTTGACGACCTGGCCGTTGAACCACATTTCAGAGGAGCCACCGCCGTCGAGGTTGTATGCGGTCTTTGCTCCTAGGCTCTGCATGATTTCGGCCAGACCGCTCATCGTCACGCCGCTAGAGGTGCGAGAACGTCCATCCACAACCACGAAGACAAAGTGGTTGTCGTCGATGATGCCGATCGCGGTTCGCGGCTGCTTACCCTGGATGGAGTGGTTACCGAAGTTGGTATCGATCTCCAGGTTGTCGATTCCGCTGATGACCTGGCCGTCCTGCAAAAGAGCCGGGCCGAAGGAGAGGGTTTGCCACACGCCCTCGTTGACCAGGGTTTGAGCGTTGGTCTGAGTCTCGTCGTAGACCTTCATCGTGCCGTCCTTGTAGATGGCCAGACCCTGACGTGCACCGCTGTCGCGGTAGATTGTGCCGTTTCGGATCACAATGCCAGTCGAGCGGAAACCGTAGTAGTCGCCGTTGATAGCGAAGACTGCGTTATTGTCGGTTGCAATCGAGGAGACGAGGTCCGTGATGTTTGCGCCGAACTGATCGTTTGCGAATGCGGAACGAAGCGCAGTCGCGTCAGAGAGCTGAACATCAGCCACGTAGTAGGTGACACCGTTGTTTTGAACCTGCTTGACGGAAATCTTGGTGTTTCCGTTCGTGTAGGTGTCCGAGGTCGTGGTCGCGGTATCGGTATTCAAGGAAGTGGTCTGCGCGTTGCCCTGTGAGGCCTCGTAAGAAGAGGCGCTGGTAACTTCAACGTGATCGATCACGTAGCGGTTGAGGGCCCAAGCAGTGGTGCCACCCAATGCCAGCGTGATTGCGGTTGCGCCCGCGATGATTCCGCTGCGCAGTCCCTTGCGGCGGCGCTTCGCGGGGCGGGTGCGTGTGGGCTTAGTGCTGTGCGCCGAGGCCGAGGAACCTTCCGTGCGGGAGGCCTGGGTCTGGGCGGTGGCTGCCTGTGCCTGCTGGCGAGCAGCGAGGGTGCGTGCAAGATCATCGGCCGAAGGGGTGGCCGGCTGGGGAAGGTTGTTCGTGTTCATGGCTACAGAATCCACTGGCGGATTCTGTAGGGATTAAGGACAAGCTGTGTGTGACCTGTGGAGGTTCAGCGTAATAAGTGGTCCCGCGGAAGTTCATTCCGCGGGACCACAGTGGTAAATGAGTAATGCTATGCGCGCGAACGACGACGGAGCGTCATGCCGGTCGCACCTGCCGCTGCAGCGCCCATTAAGAAGAGCATGCCTGCTGCACCGGTCTTTGCCAATTGAGGCCCAGAAGTCGGGGTTGAGGGAGTTGGCGTGGGAGCTGGAGGGGTGGGCTGCGGATCGGCCTTAAACGTCAGGCGCGTGACGAAAAGGTGTGACTCGCTACTTGTGTACTTCAAAGAATGTTCCATAAGCGGTGCCTCTGCCCAACCAGCCGATGGGCCGGTCATGGGCAAAGTCCATGTGGCGCTATATGCAGTGGTTGGAGGGCATGCCGGTGCGGGCGGGTCAAACACTGTTCCCTGGACGGGAAGTGGCTCGGCAGGCTTGAGCTGGTCGTAGTCGCCCATCGTTGGCGGGCAAGCGGGGGAGGGAGTGCCTGGGCGAACAATGACCCCAAGCTGCTTTGCGATATCGACTGAGACCAACCCGTGAGTCTGATGCTCAATTGTGTAGTCGGTATCAGGGCGCGCCGAATCGGCAAATGCGATCTTCTTGATCGTGATGACAGCCTCACCCTGAAGCTTTGACATTGCGTCCTTCAGAGCCTCGGCGGTTGTAATGGACTCAGGATCATTGACGTTGACTGTCACACGTGCCGTCTGACCATCAATCGCCACGGTCTTTGCCGTGAAGCCTTCGGGGAGCCCGGTGATGGAGATGGCAGAAGGATCAGTAAATTTCAGCTGTTCAGGAAGAGTAATTTGCGTAGTGAAGCCCAGATGCGCGTTCTTCAGCATCATCTCATCGAACGTCGCGGGAGATTCCTCGTACTTTTGCAGGAGGGTTGCAATGCGTCCACCCTGAAGATTGTTCAGGTGGATGACATTCTCGATGGTCAGAAGAGACTGCTTATTCTCAGCCTGGATTGTTTCCTTCTGTGCTGGTGCAGCGTCATCAGCGCCGATCTTGAAGTCGGTATCGACCGTTGGATCATCGCCGTTGACCGGAAGGTCACCGAAAACCTTCTTGTACTTGTAGTAACCAGTCATGCGATCTGTTGACAGCTCTGAGGAAACAAACTCGTAGTCGGGGATCCCGGCAGCTTGGAAGAAGTTCGGACCAGTCTGAGGGGCCTTGAGGTCAGCTCCGGTCTCTGCATCCACCCAACGTGTCATCCGCTGTGGCGCGTTCGAAAAGCAGTCCGTGGGCGTGGATGCAATTGGATTTGATGCGACTGCAGAAGTGAAGACTTTGCTGGGGGTATCACCACCCGTATAGAACTTCACAGTTGCGGTGCTGGTGACTTGCTCTTGAGCGATCCGTGCCGCATCTGCTGCATTATTTGCGCCGACTGCATAGGGGATCTTGATCGTGATGGTATGTCCAAGAGGATTGCTCTTCTCGGATGAATAGGTGGTGTATAGCCCCTGCCAATCAGTCTGCGTCAAATGAAGATTGACCTTCATTTCGGTTTTTTCTGAATTGGGGGAAAACCACCAGTTCGAAATGAGAGAAGAAGAATTCGTGACGGTTCCAGAACCAACCTGTGTTCCCTGAGGAACAGAAACCGTGAAGGTGATGTCGGGGTTCTGAGCCCCCGCTGCGTGCGGGCTCTGTCCTGCTGCGGCTGCGGCCTGCATCTCGTCCTGGAAATTGGCAAGGAGACTGACAACGGGAATCGTCAGGTTTACGGTTCCGTGGTAGGTCGCAATGACAGGATTGGCGTTGCAGACAGTGACTGCGTCAGCCGTGACGTTTTGAGAGATCGAGAATGCTTGATCCTGGGCGTGCGCGTCGCGTGGACCAGCTAGCGTCGTGCCACCGGTAATTAAAGCCGCAATAGCTGCCGTGGCTAACACAGCATTTCGAGTTCGTATCATCCTTCTACCTTGTCGTTATCTCAGGAGGTGCTCTTGTATGAGATGGGGTCTCGATGGATTCAAAAACGCATCTATTTTGAGTCTAGTTATGCAGTGAACTTTGAACAAGAATCCAGCGTATGTGAAGGCGATGAAGAAGTGAAGAACTATGCGATTTTCGTGAGTAAAACCGCGCATTCCATATGATTCGTATGGGGGAACATATCGAAGAGGCGCGCTTGTGTGAGTCGGTAGGAATTCATGAGTCGAAGGTCGCTGACCAGCGACTTTGGATAACAGGACGAGTAAATCACCGTGGGAATGTCGCTTTGATTAATCCACTGAGCAAGCTCTGTTCCAATTCCGCGCCGCGGTGGGTTGACGACGATGGCCTCGGGGTAATGAACCCGATCCTGTGCGAAAGCCCACTCTTGCGCATCGCTGGCCACTAGGCTCACGCGCTCACTCACCCCGAGCTCTTCAGAGGTTTCACGGGCGGAGGCAATGGCCTCGGATGAAATCTCGACACCGCTGACGCGTTCAACCCCGCCAAGTGCCGCGTGCAGTGCAAAACCGCCGACTCCGCAGTAGAGATCCCAGAGGGAAGATGCTCCGCTTTGTTGTGCCCAGCGCGCGACCTGGCGATAGAGCTGCGAGGCCACTCCCGTGTTGGTTTGCGAAAACGAGCGCGGACCCAGGTGAAGTTCAACATCGCCAACAAGCATGGGCAGTGTTTGCTGTTCAGAAATGACGATTTCTTCATCGCCTTCAACCAGTGCGGCGTGTGCAGGCAGGATGTTAACGGTGACGACCTGGGCCACGGGAATGAGCGAGTACAGCAGCGAAAGTTTTGAACGCAGCAGGGCTAGGTCGCGCTTTGAGCGCATGACGAAGCGGATCATCAGTGCGTCATCAGTTCCCTGCGTGACCAGGATGTGCTTGAGTTCGCCACGCCTGCGCGCAATATCGTAGGGCTCCAAGTGGAGCTCGCGAATGAATGCTTTCAGTGGTTCGATCGTCGAGGCGATAACCTCGGTGTGCGCAATGCAGTGGGGGAGGTCTACTCCTGCGTAACTGGGAGCGCTTCCTGTGATCCCCAAAGTTGGGTGCTCGGCGCTTCCGCCGACCGCAAATTTTGCTTTGCTTCGGTAGTGCTCAGGCACTGATGCGGCGGCGGGCAGCCATTTCATTTCCGAGGCCTGGGGCAGAGTTGCCAGTAGCTCGCAGGCTTCTTTTTGGCGCTGCGCAAGTTGGATGTCATAGGGAGTGGGCATGAGGGGGCACGAATGGCATTCCCCGCTTGTTAAATGTACGCACTCCATCGCTTCATCTTGGCATCTTGGACGTGTCTTCGCCACAACGAGAAGGTCTGTTGAGTCTAAGTAGGGGAATGTGTTTGGTGTTGGTGGCGTTAAGATTTCGCCATGACTGAGAACCCGACTGATCGCGCGTCCAATGAACCGACGGAGGTTCCAGTGGGAGCGCTCGCGGCGGGTGAAACCATGCGTATCGATACGTGGCTGTGGGCAACCCGCCACGTGAAGTCGCGTTCGCAGGCAACCTCAGCTGCTCGTGCCGGTCACGTGAAAATTAACGGTGAATCGGTGAAGGCTGCGCAGAAAGTGCGCGTGGGTGATGAGGTTCGTCTGCGAGTGGAGGGCTTTGACCGTGTTCTTATCGTTCGCAAGCTCCTTGCGAAACGACTGGGTTATCCCTTCGCGAAACTGTGCTACGAAGATCTCAGTGAGCCGAGGCCTCGGCTGGGTGTTGCTTTTGCCCAGCGTGAGCGCGGTAGTGGGCGCCCGACGAAGAAAGAGCGTCGGGATATGGAGAAATTCCGTGGAATGAATTCCGACTTTTCCGCTGATTTTCAATGGTAATCGGCCAGATTGTCGATTCTTAGAAAGTAATTTTAGAAATTGGGGAATAAAACCCTCCGAAATAAGTTGAGTATGTCAGACTCAAGTTTTGATGTAGGGCTTGCGAGCCTGGTAGCTGATCCGTAAACTTGAGTGCAACAGACTCAAGGTGGTCTGAAGGTCGAAACCTCGGCCACCACAACAGAAGACGTACAAAGCGCGGCATCGCCTCGGCGACAATTTCCACCACGCTTTGATGAAAGGAAAAACTTATGGGACGCGCAGTAGGTATTGACCTCGGCACCACAAACTCCGCAATCGCAGTACTTGAAGGCGGAGAACCCACAATCATTGCAAACGCAGAAGGCATGCGTACGACCCCCTCGGTCGTTGCTTTCTCCAAGACCGGCGAGGTCCTGGTTGGCGAGATCGCCAAGCGTCAGGCGGTCACGAATGTTGATCGCACCATCTCTTCGGTCAAGCGCCACATGGGCACTGACTGGAGCGTCAATATCGACGACAAGAAGTACACCGCACAGGAGATCTCCGCACGTATCCTTTCCAAGCTCAAGAGGGACGCGGAAGAGTACCTCGGTGAACCCGTTACCGACGCGGTCATCACCGTTCCCGCGTACTTCAATGACGCAGAGCGTCAGGCAACCAAGGATGCCGGCCAGATCGCTGGCCTGAACGTCCTGCGTATCATCAACGAGCCGACCGCTGCGGCACTGGCCTACGGCCTCGAAAAGGGCAAGGAAGACGAGCTCATTCTGGTCTTTGACCTCGGTGGCGGTACCTTCGACGTCTCCCTGCTGGAAATCGGCAAGGATGACGACGGCTTCTCCACCATTCAGGTCCGCGCAACCGCAGGCGACAACCGCCTGGGTGGCGATGACTGGGATCAGCGCATCGTTGACTGGCTGATCGAGCAGGTGAAGGCCAAGAGCGGTGCCGATCTTTCCAAGGATCCGGTCGCACTTCAGCGTCTGCGCGCAGCAGCCGAGCAGGCAAAGAAGGAACTGTCCAGCGCGATGAGCACAAACATCTCGCTGCAGTACCTCTCGGTCACTGCTGATGGCCCCGTCCACTTGGACGAGACCCTCACCCGCGCAAAGTTCGAGGAAATGACCTCGGATCTGCTCGAGCGCACGAAGGCCCCCTTCGAGAAGGTCATCAAGGATGCCGGCGTCTCCGTCAGCGAGATCGACCACGTCGTCCTGGTTGGTGGCTCCACTCGTATGCCTGCCGTCGCCGAGCTCGTAAAGAAGCTCACCGGTGGCCGCGAGCCCAACAAGGGCGTGAACCCCGATGAGGTCGTCGCAGTTGGCGCGGCCCTGCAGGCCGCCGTCATCCAGGGTGACCGTAAGGACGTTCTGCTGATCGACGTGACTCCTCTGTCCCTGGGCATTGAGACCATGGGTGGCGTCATGGACAAGGTCATCGAGCGCAACACCGCAATCCCGACCAAGGCATCGCGCGTCTACTCGACCGCTGCCGACGGCCAGACCTCGGTTCTGGTCCAGGTCTTCCAGGGCGAGCGTCAGTTCACCGCTGACAACAAGCTGCTCGGTAACTTCGAGCTCTCCGGAATCGCTCCCGCACCGCGTGGCGTTCCCCAGATCGAAGTGACCTTCGATATCGACGCGAACGGTATTGTTCACGTCTCCGCGAAGGATCTTGGAACCGGCAAGGAAACCTCGGTGACCATCACCGGTGGCAGCGCCTTGAGCAAGGAAGAGATCGATCGCATGGTCAACGAGGCCGCTCAGCACGAAGAGGACGACAAGAAGCGCCGCGAGGAGCTTGAGATTCGTAACTCCGCAGAGCAGCTGGTCTACACCATCGAGAAGACCCTGAAGGAAGACGCCGACAAGGTCTCCGAAGCGACCCGCCAGGAAGTCCAGGGTGACCTTGACGCCGTGAAGGAAGCCCTCAAGGGCAGCGACATCGAGGCTGTGAAGAGCTCCGTTGAGAAGCTCAACCAGTCCGCGATGAAGATCGGCCAGGAGGTCTACCAGAACGCTCAGGCAGCTCAGGCCGCCGCTGAGGCAGGTGCTTCGCAGGAGTCCTCCTCTTCCTCCGATGACGACGTCATCGACGCCGAAGTTGTGGATGAGGACGACAAGTGAGCATCGAGCCCACGAATACTTCCGACGACGCCCAGGATCCGGTGGTCGGCTCTCAGCCGGCCACCCCGGGCGACGCCCAGCCCCATGCTCAAGAGGGCGCAGCTGCAGATGCAACTGCGGCCTCGGCAAGCGCTCAGGGCGAGGAAATGGGCGAGGTCGACATGTCGGACTTCGAAGAGCAGCTGGAAGACAGTGAACTGTCCCAGGCTCTCGACCAAGTGGCGCAGGCAGAAGAAAAGCTCGCCCGCGCCCACGCAGACCTGTACAACCTGAACCAGGAATATTCGAATTTCGTTCGCCGTTCCAAGGAATCCGTCGCCGGCCACGTCCAGTCCGGACGCGACCAGGTGCTGGAAGCCATGATCGGTGTCTTGGATGATATTGAGGCTGCGCGCAAGCACGGGGATCTCAATGACGGTCCCTTTGCCTCGATCGCGAACAAGCTTGAAGACACGCTTCGGACGCGCTTCGAGCTGGAACGTTTCGGAGATGAAGGGGACGATTTTGACCCCATGCTTCACGAGGCGCTCATGGCTCAGCCCAATCCCGACGTGGACCATCCGGTCTTGGGACAGGTCTTGCAATCTGGATATCGTCGCGGAGAGACCATTATCCGCGCGGCGAAAGTCCTGGTGTACAACCCTGAATAAGGAACATTCAACGAACTGCAGAGTCAAAAAAGGAGGTGACGCGCAGTGAGTGGAGAAGATTGGCTCCAAAAGGATTTCTACAAGGTCCTTGGCGTAAGCAAGGATGCTGATGAGGCCACAATCAAGAAGGCCTACCGCAAACTTGCGCGCACCTGGCACCCCGACCAGAACAAGGGGAACCCCGAAGCTGAAGAACGCTTCAAGGAAATTGGCGAGGCCTACACGGTCCTGTCCAATCCTGAGCAGCGCCAGCAATACGATGCGATTCGCGCGATGGGCGCCGGCGGTTTCCGCGGAGGTGCCGGTGGCGGCGGAGCATCCGGCGTGAACTTCGAAGATATCTTCGGCGCTTTCGGAGGTGGAAACGGCGGAAATGTTCGTTTCTCCACCAGTGGTAGCGGCGCAGGTTTCAACCTCGACGACATCCTCGGTGCATTCGGCGGTTTCGGTGGCGGCTCTTCGCGAGGGTCCTCGCCCTTCGCTGGTGCCTCTCAATTCGGTGACTTCGGCGGAGCACACGGTTCGCCCTACCAGCAAGCACCCCAAAAGGGTGAAGACTTGCACACCTCGACGCGCATCACTCTCAAGCAAAGCCTGAGCGGAGTCAACATCAAGTTGGCTGTCTCCGGTAAGCCTATGACCGTCAAGGTTCCCAAGGGGATCAAGGACGGCCAGAGCGTGCGTCTGCGTGGCAAGGGGAAGGCCTCGATCAATGGTGGGAGTGCTGGCGATCTGATCGTCACGATCCACGTCGAGGAGGATCCGGTCTACAGCCGCGAGGGAAATGACCTTCGTATGACCCTTCCCGTGACCTTTGCCGAGGCCACGCTGGGCGCCAAGGTTGAAGTTCCCTTGATCGACGGTTCGACCGTTACCGTCAAGGTTCCTGCCGGCTCCGATTCCGGTCGTACCCTGCGCCTGAAGGGGCGCGGTGTGGCCACGAAGAAGGGGACGGGTGATCTCTTGGCAACCATCAGTGTGGTGGTCCCCAAGGATCTCACCCCTGAGCAGCTGGATTCGATCAAGTCGCTAGCGGATTCGCTTGATCAGAGTGATCCGCGCGCAGAAGTCGTGAAGAAGGTGAGTGCGTGATGGGACATCAAGATGAAGTAACCTTCGTGATTTCCGTTGCCGCACAGCTCGCGGGAATGCACCCGCAAACCTTGCGTCAATACGATCGGATTGGCTTGGTAACGCCCCTTCGTACGAAGGGACGCGGGCGGCGTTACACCCGACGCGATGTCGAGCGTTTGAAGGAGATTCAGCGCCTGAGCCAAGATGAGGGAATCAACTTGGCCGGTATCCAGCGAATCATGGAGCTGGAGGACGAAGTTGATCGCCTGAGAGAACAGCGCGATGCCTTGGCTGAGCGGGTCGAAGAATTCGAACCCGTCTTTGACCGAGTATTCGTGGCAAGCCCAGACGGTCAGATTCGCCCCATGCGCCGTGCGCATGCACGTCGCAGCGAAGAATCTCGACGCGGCGGCATGGTACCCGTCAGGGACCGAGGCCTCGTAGCGTGGCGACCTGCTGGCAAGCAGCGCGTTCGGGCGCTTATTGAAGCATCGCCCGAAGGAGTTCGAGTCATCGAAGGAACCGTTGTGGTTTCGCGATAACACACCCCCTCGAGCGATGTCCTCGAGGTGGAGTGAGTGAGGGGAGGCATGAAAATGCCTCCCCTTTTTGCTCCCATTTTTCAGGCAGCTAAGACCAGATCCCGTCCAGCGATCCGCGCAAGCATCGAGGAAAGGACGCCAGTGACCCGCGTTGCTGCCTGCTGCAGCCCGGCCACGGCCTCGGAAATTGAGGCGCGAAGGTCGGCCAAGGTGCCGAAGACGAAGAAGTTCTGGCCCAGGTAGTTGACGATGAAGAGCGAAGTGTTCGCGGTTAAAGAGGCCATCCACAGAGCCATGCCGGCTGACACTAGAGCTTGGATCATCAGGTAGGACATGGTCATTACGCTTGCAGCCATGATCGCATAGCGGAAAGCTGTAGCAACAATTCCACCGCGAGCATTGAAGACCTTCCGGTTCAGAGCGAAGTTCAGAGAACACGAGGAGACCCTGGCCAGTGCGACCGGCAGGAAGACTCCGCCGATGGTTGCGTTCAGGATGAGCAGCATCGTGTAGTCCAGCGCGGTTGAGGACAGCGACGAGGCCAGGTAGCGCAGAACGCGCGCATTGGTGCGGATCGCGTCGACAAGCTTCGCGCTGAGGGAGGAAGCGAATGTCGTAGCGGTCTGACCCTGCGTCTGGAGTGCTGCGTTCGTGTTCATGACACTAACTTTGCCCACAGCTGATCTGTAGGAATTATGTCCAAGCTGTGGAGAAGCTATGAAGCAATCAATGTAGTGTAGGTTCCATGACTTCATTGACTTTACGTTCGCGCGTAGCAGTAGCAGCGGGGAAGGGTGCCAGCTGGGCCTCTCGTCGCCTCGGACGCGGTTCGGGTGGGATGATCGGTGGCAAAGTAGCGCTGAAGCTTGACCCGAATTTGCTCTCAGAATTGGCAAAGAATCGCCGAAGTGTTGTCGTTTCTGGCACCAACGGAAAGTCAACAACAACCCGCCTGCTTCGAGCTGCGCTCTTTTCGATTGGCCACGTTGCCTCCAATACAAATGGCGACAATATGACCCCGGGAATCACCACCGCACTCATGCGTTCGGATGCCCCGCTTGCCGCGCTCGAAGTTGACGAGATGCACATGCCCACGGTGTCGCGTTTTGTGGATCCACAGGCCATGGTTTTGCTGAACCTTTCACGAGATCAGCTGGACCGAGTCGGCGAGATCGGAGCTGTTGAGCGTCGCCTGCGAAAGGCGGTCAATGAACATCCCAATGCCGTTGTGATTGCGAACTGTGATGATCCGCTGGTTGCCTCGGCAGCCTGGGATAGCCCCAATGTTCAGTGGGTTGCCGCCGGGCATGCGTGGATGGGCGATTCGACTGCCTTCCCACGCGGCGGGCGCGTCATCCACTCCGATGATTCTTGGCGAGTCGTACCTTTGACGGCCTCTTCTTCGGACGAAGGTTTGGACCAGTATCGTCGCCCCGATCCTCTGTGGTGGCTGGAAGACGAGGACCTTTCCGATCCTTCCCACCCCAGTGCGACTGCCTGTCGTAAGGATGGTTTGCGAATTCCTTTGCGGCTCTCACTTCCCGGTCGTGCCAATTTGTCCAATGCGCTCGAGGCGCTGGCTGCGGCCGTTGCGATGGGCGTGGACCCGCAGGCCGCGTGCCGCGCAATGTCTGAGGTTGTTGAGGTCGCAGGCCGCTATTCGACCTACGAAATCCACGGCCGACTGGCGCGACTCATGCTGGCAAAGAACCCCGCGGGCTGGCAGGAAGCCATGTACATGATTGACCCCAGTGTTGATCAGGTGGTTGTCGCGATCAATGGCCAGGTTGCTGACGGGCAAGACCTCTCCTGGCTGTGGGATGTGGACTTTTCGGTTCTTGGCGCTCCACATCGCAAGGTTTATGCCTGCGGTGAGCGCGGTGCAGACCTCGCAGTTCGATTGGAATACGCGGGCGTCCACTGTGAACTTTTCCCGCTGCCAATGGATGCGCTGCAATCGTGCATTCCGGGCAGGGTTGAAATTCTTCTCAACTACACGGCTTTGCGTGATTTTAAGCGGGTTTTGGATTCACATCGTCAAGCGGAGGAAGCAGAATGAGTGCACTGCGAATTGGCGTTCTTCTCCCCGAGGTCTTGGGGACCTACGCGGACGGTGGCAACGCCCTGGTGCTCGCGGAGCGCGCGCGTCGGCGTGGCTTTGATGCCCAGATTCAGTATGTCGGTGTTGGTGATGCGATTCCCGATGATCTCGACATCTACACCCTTGGTGGCGGTGAAGACGCAGCCCAGGAACTTGCGGTCGAGACTTTCACTGCCGATCCCGGTTTGAAGAATGCTGTAGCAGCGGGCAGGCCTCTTTTGGCCATCTGCGCTTCACTTCAAATCTTGGGCCACTGGTACACGGATGCGCGCAATCGCAAGGTAGAGGGCTTGGGTCTCTTGGATCTAACGACTCGTCCTCAGGGGAAGCGTTCAATCGGTGAACTTGTTGTTCAGCCTGAAATTGATGGACTATCTGAGCCGCTGACAGGGTTTGAAAACCACGGTGGCGGAAGCCAGTTGGGTCCCGATGCGCGTCCTTTGGGGAAGGTGCTTTTCGGAAAGGGGAACTCGATTCTTCCTCCCGAAGGCTTTGATGAGGCGAGTAGTTCTTCAGATGAGACTGCCCTCAAAGCGCCGCGTATTGATGGTGCTGTTCAGGGGTCGATCATTGCGACCTACCTGCATGGGCCGGTTCTTGCGCGCAACCCCCAGCTTGCGGACCTTTTGCTTGAGCGCGCTTTGGGGCACAAGCTTGAGCCTCTCGAGGTTCCGGGGGTTGCGGAACTTCGTCGCGAGCGTCTAGCTGCGACCATTTCGCGCCCTGAGCTTCGCGAGCGTTTGGAGCGACATGAGCGCTGAGGAATCTCGGTCAGGGCGGGGTGTGCCCTGGGATCAGTATGGTGAGCTGATCCTGCCCTCGCGCGGCCCGCGTTTTGAACGTTATTCCGAGGCCGAGTCCCAGGTTGCCTCCACGCGGGCACCCGAGGCTCCGCGGGCCTCGTCGATCGAGGCTGTACCTGAGAGGGAAGGGGAGTCGGCGCCGTCGGGCAGGAGGCTGCCTCGCGAGGGAGAACAAGGGCGTATCAAACTGCGCACTTCCGGTGGAAAACTTGGCTATGCGCCACCAGCCCAGCCGATGCGCGGTGAGGAGATCGGTGTTCCCGCGCAGGCTCGCCAGTCGGCAAAGAAGCGCCGGCGTGGAATTGGTGTGATTGTGCTGGGCATTGTGATGTCCGTGCTCATTGCTCCCGCGACTTTCTTTGGAATTGCAATGTCTGGTGCGGATTTTTCTGCGATGCAGGCGAGCGCTCGTGAGGTTTTCAGCGGCCAGAGCGTGAGTGTGGATTCCAGTGGCGGCTATGTCGTTCAGGTGACGTCTGGGCAGGCAACTTCGTGCCTCCTTCGTGGAAGTGATGGGGGAGAGCATCCTATGCAGTCCACCTTGAACCAGTGGACCGTTTCGGGACTGCAGGCCGGTGACTACACGCTTGCCTGCTCTCCTGATGGCCTGAAAATGGTTGGAATGACGGGCTTTAGTGAGGCTGTCGCACTGTCAAAGGCTCCCGATGCGATGACCTGGTCGAGTGTCATCGGAATGCTGGGCTTGAGTGTGATTGGTCTGGGGATTTACCTTCGTCGTTCGCGCTAAAACTGCACTGATGTGGGGAGCGCCGAGCTGGCGCGCTATGCGTTCAGCTCGGCGTTCTTTTTCTTTTCTGTGAAATGTGTTTTCGGATGCCGATTTGTGCAGAAAAATAAAGTTGAGTGGAATAGACTCAAGTTTGTTGACGTTGTGTAAGTCAGAACGAAAAAAGCCGCCCGTAATGAGCGGCAGGAGGAATGATGACTGAACAATTTACAAGCAAAGCCCAAGAGGCAGTGAGCAGCGCGGTCCAGTCGGCACAGGCCGCTGGGAACCCGCAGGTGGATTCCCTGCATCTCTTGGAAGCACTTCTTGAACAGGGCGAAGGCATTGCCTACTCTCTGCTTCAAGCAATTGGGGCAAACCCGCAGCAGATCGGTGCTCGTACGCGCAATGCACTGGTGGCTCTGCCGTCAACTAGCGGTTCGAGTGTTGCCCAGCCGCAGACTTCACGTGGTCTGATCCAGGTGATTAACGACGCCCGCAAGCGCGCAGAAGCAAAGGGAGACGCCTACGTTTCTACTGAGCACCTGCTCATTGCGTTGGCCGCAAATGACGATAGTGCAGGTGAAATCCTGCGTGAAAACGGTGCAACCGCAGAACGCTTGCAGAAGGCTCTGGATGAGCTTCGCCCCGATCCCATTACCAGCGCTGACCCCGAAGGTTCCTTCGAGGCCCTCAAGAAGTACGGACGCGACCTGACTGAGGTTGCGCGCCAAGGCAAACTGGATCCCGTGATTGGTCGCGATAGCGAAATTCGCCGTGTGATCCAGGTGCTGTCTCGTCGAACCAAGAACAACCCTGTTCTGATCGGTGAGCCCGGCGTCGGTAAGACCGCCGTCGTCGAAGGCCTCGCTCAGCGAATCGTTGCAGGCGACGTCCCCGAATCTTTGAAGAACAAGAAGCTGATCGCTCTTGATCTGACCGGAATGGTTGCGGGCGCGAAGTACCGTGGCGAATTCGAAGAACGCCTCAAGGCTGTTCTGAGCGAAATCGAACGTTCCGACGGCGAAATCATCACCTTCATCGACGAACTTCACACAGTCGTCGGTGCCGGTGGCGGCTCCGAAGGCGCAATGGACGCGGGCAATATGCTCAAGCCCATGCTGGCCCGTGGCGAGCTCCGCATGGTTGGCGCAACAACCCTGGATGAGTACCGCGAGAATATCGAAAAGGACCCCGCTCTTGAGCGTCGTTTCCAGCAGGTGTTCGTTGGTGAGCCTTCGGTTGAGGACACCGTCGCAATCTTGCGCGGTATCGCGCCGAAGTACGAAGCACACCACAAGATCACCATTTCTGACGGTGCTTTGGTTGCAGCGGCCCAACTGTCCGATCGCTACATCACCGGGCGTCAGCTTCCCGATAAGGCCATTGACCTGATCGACGAGGCCGCCTCCCGCCTGCGCATGGAGCTTGACTCCTCGCCCGAGGAGATCGACGTTCTGCGCCGCCAGGTGGATCGTCTCCGTATGGAAGAGTCCTACCTGACCGAGTCCGACCCCGACGGTCTGGACGAGGCCACGGCGGAGCGCCTCGAGAAGCTTCGTGAGGACCTTGCAAACAAGAACGAAGAGCTTGCTGCTCTGACCAGCCGTTGGGAAGCCGAAAAGGCTGGCCATAACCGCGTGGGTGAGCTCCGCGTCCAGTTGGATGAGTTGCGTACCCAGTTGGAGCTGGCGATTCGTGCCGGTCGCTTCGAAGAAGCGGGACGTTTGCAAAACGGCGATATTCCTCAGATTGAACGTCAGATTCGCGAAGAGGAAGAAAAGGTTGAGGCCGAAGAAAAGGCGAACGAGGCCAATGAGCCGATGATCGCCGAGAAGGTCGGTCCGACCGAGATCGCTGAGGTTGTCGAATCGTGGACTGGAATCCCCGTGGGCAAGCTGCTCCAGACCGAGAGCGAGAAGCTCGTCCATATGGAGGACTTCATTGCCCATCGACTGATCGGCCAAAAGGATGCTGTCCGCGCGGTTTCCGATGCGGTTCGCCGCTCGCGTGCAGGCCTGTCCGATCCGAACCGACCCACAGGTTCCTTCCTCTTCCTTGGCCCCACGGGCGTTGGTAAGACCGAACTTGCGAAGTCCTTGGCGGAGTTCCTCTTTGATGATGAACGCGCCATGGTTCGAATCGATATGTCGGAGTACTCGGAGAAGCACTCCGTGGCCCGTTTGGTCGGTGCCCCTCCGGGATACGTCGGTTATGAACAGGGCGGTCAGCTGACCGAGGCCGTGCGTCGTCGCCCCTACAGCGTCGTCCTCCTGGACGAGGTTGAAAAGGCAGACCCCGAGATCTTCAACATCCTCTTGCAGGTCTTGGATGACGGACGTTTGACCGACGGTCAGGGGCGCACCGTGGACTTCAGGAACACAATCCTGATCCTGACCTCGAACTTGGGATCGATGTTCCTGACCGATCCTGAGCTCAGTGAAGAAGAAAAGCGCGAAGGTGTGATGAATGCCGTGCGTGCCTCCTTCAAGCCTGAGTTCATCAACCGTCTGGATGAGACCGTGATCTTTGATCCGCTCAGCCTCGAGGACCTGTCTGGAATCGTTGATCTCTTGGTCGAATCTATGGCGGATCGCCTGAAGGATCGCCGTATCAGCCTGAATGTCACCGAAGGTGCGCGAGGCTGGCTGACCAGGCGAGGATACCACCCGGCCTACGGTGCTCGTCCTCTGCGCAGGCTGATCCAGCGCGAGATTGGCGATCGACTGGCCAAACTGCTTCTGAGCGGCGAGGTTGAAGACGGTGACACCGTCACCGTCGATGTCAGCGACGATCTTGAAGGACTCCGCGTTGAGGTATCCAATCACTGATCGGTAGCGACTTGCGGGTGGTGCGAATAATTTCGCACCACCCGCATTTTCGCTTAGACTTTAAGAGTTATCCCCACCCAACAGAGCAGAACTGAAGAATGAAGGAGGTAGCCGTGAGCGAAGACGAAAATTCGCAGACGGGTCCCGCCCGTAAGAAGCGAGGTAGCTACTCCGTTGGACGTTCCACCCGGACAACGATTATTCGCGGGGCAACGCAGTTGTTGTCAATGCGCGGCTATTACGGTTTTTCTTTGCGAGATCTTGCCGAAGAAATCGGTGTTTCCCATCCGACCGTCATGTACCACTTCCCGACGAAGGATGCCCTGGTCCTGAATGTTATCGAAGCCTTCGAAGAGGCGTTCGGTATTTTCGACGTTGAGGTTGTGACCGCCGAAACCGAAGATGGTACTCCCGGCGATCCGATCCTTGAAGAACGCGGTGCAAAAGTTACGACCATGAATGAGTGGATCGCTGCGCACCTGCGTCTTGCTGCAGCCCCCGACAACCAGGTGATGACTGATCTAGACCGCGTTTTTACCGTTGAGTCTGTGAATGACAGCCATCCCGCCCATGACCATTTCTCATATCGAGTTGATGCGATGCTCCAGCTCCTTGAGAAGCTGGCCAAAGAGATGCCCGATTATGATCCCGAGAATCCGGTGGATACTCGTAGGCTTGTCGAGCGCTGGTATGGAATGGTGATCCTCGGTGGTTGGGACGGCGAGCGGTTTGATAGCCGTGAACTCATCATTAAGTACCTGGCCTTTGCGGTTCGGGAACTGCGCTATAGCGCTGAACAGCTTCTTGCGCTTGGATCGATGATTCCTCGTAAGGCCGCAGCGCCCTTCCAGCAACTCCTGGTGGAGTACTCCAGCGCTCAGAACTGACGTGCGGTAGATGTCTCCTGATTTCTCCTCGATTCCTTTCAAGGCGGCGATCTGTGCGGAAAATGACGGCGGTAGCTCGCTGAGCTGGGGGGATCCCCAGGAAGTTTTCCCCCTGGCCTCGGTCACCAAACTCTTCACTGCCTGGTCGGCGCTGGTTGCGATTTCTCGAGGCCTCATCACCCTAGATGCGCCCGCTCCCTTCCCGGGAGTGACGCTTGAGCACCTGCTCTCGCATGCCTCGGGAATGGCGATGAACGAGGCGCACCTGCAACGCGCACCAGGGGAGCGACGAATTTACTCGAATGCGGGAATTGAAGTTGCCGGACAGATGCTTGAAGAAGCGACGGGAAGCCCGATTTCTCGGTGGATTGAGGAAAGCGTGAGCGAGCCTTTGGGGCTGGCCAGCCTGGAAATTGAAGGCTCGCCGGCCTACTCGGGCCGCTCAAATGCGGCTGACCTGATGCTTTTTGCTCGTGAACTTGCGCATCCGACCTTGATTTCAGCGCAGCTCGCGTCCAGTGCGCAGAGTGTTCACTTCCCTGAACTGGCTGGGATTGTCCCCGGGTACGGGAACTATCGTCCCTGTCCATGGGGATTGGGCTGCGAAATTAAGGGAGAAAAGAATCCCCATTGGACTGCGCCCCAGTCGTCGGCGGCAACTTTTGGCCACTTTGGGCAGGCTGGTTCATTCCTGTGGGTTGATCCGCTTTCCGCAGAGCGCGCGGTCTTCGTAGGTGAACGCCCCTTCGGCCAATGGCATCACGATCATTGGGGCTCGCTGAATAGTCAGATTGTGCAGGCTATGCGAGGTCAATGATCACGGGAACGTGATCAGAAGCGCCCTTCCCCTTGCGTTCATCACGATCAATTTCTGCTGCCGTGACGCGTTGCGCAAGCTCGGGCGAGGCGTAGATGAAGTCGATGCGCATTCCCTCATTCTTGGGGAAGCGAAGTTTCTGGTAGTCCCAGTAGGTGTATTGATCGACGCGCTCGCGGGTGACCTCTTCCCAGCCGTGCTGGGCGAAAGCGAAGAAGGCCTGTCGTTCAGCGGGGGAGACGTGTGTCTGGCCTTCGAAGGCAGTGATATCCCAAACATCATGATCGTAGGGTGCGATATTCCAGTCGCCAACCAGTGCAATTTGGCGTTTTTCTTCAAGCCAGGAATCGCCTACTGACAGCAGGGCTTTGAGCCATTCGAGCTTGTAGGAATAGTGCGGATGGTCGAGCTCGCGTCCATTGGGAACGTAGAGACTCCACGTCGCCACTTCCTGGTCTCCATCACGTACTGTCACGCCCAGAGCGCGGGCTTCGACGACTGCGGGATCTCCAAAGGCGGGCTGGCCCGGGAAATTAATCTCATGTGAAACGATCGGGAGACGCGAGGCAACGGCGACGCCATTCCACTGGTTCAGGCCGTGCATGATCACCTGATAACCGGCCGCCTCGAAGGCTTCAACTGGGAATTGCTCAGGCTTGCATTTAATTTCTTGCATCGCAAGGACGTCGACGTCGGAGCGCTGAAGGAAAGCGATGACGCGGTCGACGCGGGTGCGGATTGAATTGACGTTCCAAGTTGCAAGCCTCATGGGACCCAGCATACGCGGAGGTCGTTAAGATAATGGCCATGGGTATCGCACTTGTGACCGGGGCAACCTCGGGTATTGGCGAAGAATTTTGCTGGCAGCTGGCAGCGGCTCATCATGATCTCGTCCTCGTGGCGCGGCGTGAAGAGAAGCTTCGTAAGCTCGCAGAGGATTTGCGTCAGATCGCCGGAGTGAAGGCGGAAGTGATCGTTGCTGATCTAGGCGTAGCCGGCGATGTGGATCGCGTCGCTCAGCGTCTATTAGATGAGCAATCACCTGTCGGTTTGCTGGTGAATAACGCCGGTTTTGCGCTGGGGTGCTCATTTATTGATAACACCATCGAGGCCGAAGAAAACGCTCTGGATGTTATGGTTCGTGCGCCTATGGTTCTTTCCTATGCGGCGCTGAATGCCATGCGTGCGCGTGGACGGGGAGCCATCATCAATGTTTCCTCGGTTGCATCAGAGACCGGTGCGGGGACGTATAGCGCGCACAAGGCGTGGATTCGTGCGTTTAGTGAGGGGCTGTCAGAGGAGCTTCGGGGTAGTGGCATTACCGTGACAGCGGTATGTCCCGGACCGGTGCATACGAACTTTTTCGAGGCCGCTGGCGTTGACATGTCCGCAGCGCCTCAGTGGTTGTGGGCAACTCCAGAACAGGTTGTGAGCGAAGCTTTGGCTGCGATGCGACGGGGGCAGGTGTTGGTAACTCCAACGCCGGTCTACAAGGTGGCAATGGCTGCAATGCGGGTTGCTCCGCGTTGGGTCACGCGCCGCGTCATGCGTTCGATTCCGCATATGTAGCGTTTTGTGTGGTCGGTGGCGGAATTGACGCTAGCACCCTTCTACTGTGATAATGATTCTCATTATGAGAGTTAAGAGGATCATTTCTACCGGAGCCCTAGCCCTGACCATTGCCCTTATGCCCCAACTCGCATGGGCTGGGCCTGACCGCGATACCGAATGGGTCGTTACCGGTCAACACGTTGACGCGCCCATCCCTATCTGGCATGCGGATACGCATAGTTTCACGATGAACACCATCAATATGCCAGTGGAAAAGACCGTCCTGTGGCTTCCCAAAGCCTGGGCAGGCAGTGGAGCGCAAGACGCGAAGTATCAATTAGAGATTCCCGAAAAGCGTCCTGACCTTGCCTTCCTTGGCCCTGAGCACTCGGTCCTCAACGCAGCCCCACAAAACCCCGGTCCCAACAACACGCCAATTTGGGCGGGCCTCGGCGCTGACTCTTCTGTCGAATGGGCAGCGCCTGATGAATTCGATGGAAGCACCTACACCCTAGACCTGATTAACGTTGATGGTCCGGGACGGATGGAGATGTTCATCGATCACGGAGACTCGGTGTCGCGTTTCCTATCGAGCCACGATATCGCCTATCGATCGGTCTACAACCCGCGTCACACGCACCTCTTCACGACCTTCACGCAACCGGGGCGCTACCAAGCACGCTTCCGCGTGAATGCGCGTTCGATTGACGGGAAAACGATCTACACCTCGCCCATCCAGTCGCTGACCTGGCAGGTCGGTGGATCTAACCCGTCTTCCGGAAGTATCACAGATATTCACCAAGCTTTTGCCGCTGCACAGGCACAGCGCAGTGATGGCGTTCAGGCGCAGCCCTCGTTGACGCTTGCTCCCAACCCGCAGCGTGAACACCCCGGAGACCAGCACCTAACGGAGATCACCTTCAATAGCGGTCACGCAACGGATCAAGGTCGCCTCTGGTTGACCGTCAACGGATACTTCCTCACCGAAGAACCCGTCGTTGACGGAAAAGCGCAGGTTCGTGAACTTCTGGGTGACGATGATGCGCTGATTCAGGCGGTCTTTATTCCCGAGGCCGGAAGTGGTAGTGCGCGCTGGGCATCAACGCCTCAGGCCTTCTCTCAGCGAGACCGTGCGGAAGTACGTGTCACCCGGGCAAGCTCGGTCATCATCGAGCCCTCTAATCCGGATCCGAGCCCCGTTTGGGATCCTGCCCAGATTTCGGTTTCGCGCCCAGGCGTTCATGTCTCTTATACCCGTAAGGAGGGAAGCGAAGACCAGTACACAGTTCAGGTCCAGGCTGACGACCCTGAATTGCGCGCGGCCTATAAAGTTGAGTTCTTCGAAAGCGAATATGACTTCTCCCCGTGGTGTGCCATCGAAGGCACTCTTGGAAAGGGTGGAATTGATATTCAGCACCAAGATTTGGGTGCCTGCATGGGGCAGCCCATGTACATGAAATTCAGTGTGCGTCCGCACCCCAAGTCTTTGGCATCCATGACCACGAAGGGGCAAGAAGATGTGGAACTGTCCTCTTCATTCGGAATGGATTTGAAGCTGAAGATGTGGCCGGGTGGAAACCCTGTTGAACCCGCTCCGGCACCAACGGTCGAACCCTTGCTTCCTTCTCCCTCGCCGACTCCTTCTCCTGCGCCGAATATTCCTGATACCAGTAACGATCACGCAGCTGATGCTCTGAAGACGAATCCGGTTGAACTTACCCGTGGACACATGGACCTGCGTCTTCGCGCAGATTCTGCCGCGCCCACGCACTACTCGCTGGCGCTGAAGGATGATTCCTTAACGGGAGAAAAGACCTCAGTGATGCGTGCAATCGATTCAGTGACGTGGAAGGTAGGTGTCAACGCGCGCTTCACCCGTCCGCAGAGCCTATCCGATCCCACTTATGACGTTCTGGGTGCAATTGGCGAATCCAGCTACGTGCTTCCCGAAACTCAAAATCCCGACATTGTCTGGCCTGGGGTCAGCACTGAAGGTATCGACTATTCTCAATTCCCCAAGGGAATCGATTATGAGCTGAAGGTCGTGGAATCTCCGAAGGACTCAAGGGTTGCCTTCTTCCAGGGAGGAACTTTCGGAGGTCCGGCGAATATCATGGTCGACTCGGCAAACCCCGCAAAGTCGCGCATTCACACTGACTCGCCGACTCATATGCACGCAAACTGGGTGTTCTCGAAGCCCGGTCACTATCGACTGCAGATCCGTGCACTCGATGGAGACAAAGAGATCGCTGCTCCGATGAGCTGGAACGTTTCCGTTCACGAGGCCGCGGTTCCTACGCCCACCCCTTCAAGTGAACAACCCTCTGAGCAGCCGATTCCTACGCCCAGTCCCTCGGCGGATACTCCCTCAGTAGCGCCGGAGCCAACGCCGGATCAAACAACTGCTCCGACACCCGCCTCGACAGAATCTGCGCCCGCTCCCGCGGCGAGTCCTTCGGCTGCAGATCCAAAGGCCTCGGAAAACCCATCGGCTCAGCCAGCCACTCAAACGACTACGCCCCCACCGAGCAATACTCTGGGGCAAGTCAGTGCGGGTGAACGCTTGCTTGGTTCGCGCTCCAACTCTTCTGGTTCCCGGCGCGTTCTTGGGGGAGTAAGCGGTGGCGGCGGGGCTGCCCCATTGGCCGCTTCAGCAGAGCCAAGCAGCACTCCGACGGCCAGTGAGAGTTCCGCTGCCGATTTAGATTCTCCAGCTCAAGCAGCCCAGCTGAGCAATGATGAGGCCGGCGAATCGACCGCCTCGAGAATCCCACGCTGGTGGTGGATTCCTGCAGCAGCACTGGCGATTGTGCTGGGTGCAGGAGCTGCCCTGGTGATTCGTAGACGACACTGATAACAAGCAAGTGCCCCGGTTGGACTCACTCCAACCGGGGCACTTCAGTCTATTTTGCTACCGAATTGACTCCATGATTCGAACTCCGTCGAGGACGGGCATGTAGGGAAGAGGGTCGATTCCAGTCTCAAGCACATAGTCCGTCAGCTGCTCGCGAACAACGTTTCGAAGCGTTTGTGGATCCCAAGGCTTGGCAATGTAGTAATCCAAACCGGCCTGGTTCAGTGCCTTGATGGTGTCACTTTGATCTGCCTGTCCCGTGACCAACACTGTGCGAGTCGAACTAAACCTTGGATCCGCAGTGAGCTCAACAAGGAAATCGACACCAGACTTTCCCGGTAGACGATGATCGGAGAGCACCAGTGCAAGCTCATCCCCATCCGACTCGATTTCCTCGACAACGCTCCACGCATCGGAGGCGTCTTCTGCCAATTCCAAACGGACGCGACCGTCGAATTCCTCAAGGTCACGTTCTAGCGCTTGACGAACCTCGGCCTCGTCTTCGAGGGACAAAATGGTCAGCGTCATGATTCCTCCTCGTGAACATGGTGTGCTGGAATAAGGATCCGCATCGTAGTGGATCCCGGGTGAGAGTCAATGAGTAGTCGCCCATCCAAATCAGCGATGATCGAGTGGACGATGGACATGCCCATTCCCAAGCCGAAGCGCACGCGGCCAGCCTTTGTTGTGAAATGTGGTTCCATAATACGGTCCAAAACCTCGGGTGCAATACCGGGACCGTTATCGCAGATCTGGACTTCGACCTGATCTCCATCCATCGCTACCCGGATGGTAATTCGCGCTTCATCGTGACCGCGCGCGGGAAGGTGAATTCCCGAGGCCGGGCTGGCTTCTGCGCGCGCCTTGAGGTCTGCGGCCTCGTCCTCGATTGCTTCAGCCGCGTTCACAATGAGATTGGTCCAGACCTGCTGCAATTTGCTGGGGTGAGCCAGGACCGGCTCCACGTCCTCGTATTCGCAGACGACATCGATCCCGTGAACCCGGTGCGAGGTTAATCGCAGCACATCATCGATCCCGCGCCGAACATCGACCTCTTTGCGTTCGTCGGCATCAGGGCGCGCGTAGCCCTTTAAGGACTGAGTGAGTGCGATGATGCGCTCACCCGACGCTAAAACCGATCGTAGGGAGCTTCCCAATCGAGCTCCTGCCTGGAAGGCAAGCAGTTGCTTGGGATCATCTGCGAGCTTCTGTGCCTGTTCGCGGTCGCTCAGACCCGCGCGGATCAGCTGTCGAATAACACTGCGATCGTGAAGGATCGGCAAGAATTCCTTTTGCAGTTCCCTTTCGCGAGCGGTCGAAAGGGGCGGCAAGTCCATCGCAGAGTTGAGCGCGTTAAGACATGCCTCAGGTTCGGGTGAACTGACAACATCTTCGGTATCTTCGCGAAGATGCCCGGCCGCCCGCAAAAGGGCGGTGACTGGGTTATTGAGTTCGTGGGCAATTCCAGCGCTGAGTTCGCCGAGCATGGCAAAACGAGCGCCTTCGACAAGCTTTGCGCGCGTTGCACGCAGGTCTTCCAAGGTTGCCGCCAGTTCTTCTTTCTGGCGCTCCAAGTCTTCAGCCAGCATCGCATTTTCGACGTGAAGGTCCTCGGCGCGCATGAGGCGTCGCGTCAGCGAACGAATTGCCAACGCGGTTAAAACCGTTGAAATTGATGGATCTTCCGTCAAAGCGATCTGAAGCTGTTCGGTGGTTAGACGCACCACTGTTGCTTCGCTTGTCGTCAGCGCGGTGAAAAAGGCACTCTCGCCTCGCGCAAGCGAAATAAGACCAATGAGCGGGCCCGAGGTCGCAAGGTGGGCAAGGACCTCGCCGTGGCGTGAATCGCGGTGGAGCGAAACCGTCCCCTCAAGGACCAAGTGAACTGCTTCGACTCTGTGGCCCTGCGTCAGCAGGTGAGTTCCCCGCGGAAGAATGATCCGAGGCCGAGGCCCCAGGACCCTCTCGACACCTTCAAGCAATTCGTGGACAACCTGCGTTTCATTGAGGTCGAGGCCTTCGAGGATTGGTCCCTGAACCGCAAAAGAAGGCGCACCCTGGATGAGAGCGAGGATCTCTCCTCCGCAGTATCCGCATTCCTCGAGGTAGCGGCGCATGCTTGAATACGCCTGGCCGGACAGCAAAGGTACTGTCCACGGGGAGCGCACGACCGAGGCTAAATGCTCCGATTCCGTACATACCGCGAGGTCGGTATGAATTTCCTGGTCGGTCACCAGCATCCACTGAGTCGACGCCATGAGCGAGGAGGCACGCGCAGATTCAATCAGGGCATCGACGTTGGGGACCTCGCTGGTTGCAACTCCCAGAACCACGTGGTCATCGTCCCCGAGGTCCTCGAGGAAGACGCCTAGATCGTTGAGATCCTTGATTCGGTCAAAGCAGAGATTCGGGAAAGACTGCGTGAGATCGCGCGTGAGAGGAGCGGCAATTTGGCGGGAATTATCTCCAACTACTAGGACGTGAATGTGATAGCCCGCCCGGTGCCCACCACTGCGGACATCAGTTCGTTCAAGAACCTGAGCATCTCCTTGCGCAGGGCCTTGCGTCCACCCGTGGGCAAGCCCAGGTGCGCTCGCGGAAGAGGCCTCGGCTGGGGGAAAGGACACCTACATCACCCCGATCGCACCCCAGGTCAAAGGCGCGACGAAGGACAGGAGGATGATGCCGATGACACCGACAATGACACCGACAATGGCCATTTCCTTTGTCGGAGTGGTTCCTGTCGAGTAGGCGATTGCGTTCGGAGGGGTCGAAATCGGTAGGCACATGCCCAGCGAGCAGCCGAGGGCAATGACCATGGCGATCTCTGCGGCACCCGTAGATACCGTAGCTGCAAGGCCCATTCCCATGGGGACCAGCAGGTTCGCCGAGGCCGAGTGCGAGATGACGTTTGAGGTGACCCAGCCGACCAGCGCCAGAACCAGAATGAGCAGCGCACCGGGGATTGAGGCCCAGTGGATTGAACCGAGCATCCATTTGTCCAAGCCGGTCGCGCTAACGCCGGAACCGAGAGCGATACCTCCGGCAACCAGCCACAGAACAGGCCAATCCAATGCACGAAGGTCATCACCGCTCATCACCTTTGTCATGAGCAGAATGACGACGGGAAGGAAGCCAACGATATTGGAGGAGATGTGGTGGAGGGATTCTGTCATCCACAGGAGAATCGTTACTCCCGCGACTGCGTAGAAAATAATGGCGCTCTTTGACTTCTCGAATCGCGCAGAGGTGTCAATGTCAAACTTTGCATTGGATGGAATGTAGCGCCACGCGATGAATGCCCATGACAAAGCCAGAAGAACCAACATGAGCGGGACAGCTGCCAGCATCCATTGGAAGAAGGTGACCTTGATACCCGCGTTTTCGAGGGCGCCCAGGGCGATGGCGTTCGGGGGAGTGCCGACAGGTGTTCCCATGCCGCCAACATTCGCAGCAACCGGAATCGATAAGGCGATGCCTGTTCGCGCTTTACCTTCGGGGAGCGCCATGATGACCGGCATCATGACTGCGAACATGGTCGCCGTCGTTGCGGTGTTTGACATGAACATGCTCATGATTGCGGTAATGAGCATGACGCCCATGACGGTCAGTCGCGGCTTGCCAATGAATGGTTTCAGCAGCACTGCGGAGAGCGCACGGTCGACCTTGTACTTCGCAGCTCCGTCGGCAACCATGAATCCGCCCAAGAAGAGGATGATGACTGGGTTGGCCAGAGCTCCGAAGAACTTTGTGTAGGCGGGGGCTTTCTCGGGGATGCTCAAAAGAGCGTGGTCAGAGATGAAGAGGACCTCGAGGAAAATCACCAGGACCGCGGTGCCCGCAAGGGGGACGGCCTCGGTGACCCACAGGAGAATTGCCGCTAAGAAGATCCCAAACATTCGGGTTCCCGAGGCGTCGAGGCCGGGAAGCTGGATGAACAGGCAGGTGATGATCGATATCAGCGCGCCCACAGCTCCAAACACCTTGAAGGGGCTCAGGCGTTGCTTGGTCGCAGTAAAGTCGGCCGGTCGGGTCGACATGTTCTGCGCGGAGCGCGGGTTAATAGATACAGATGCAGTACTGCGCTTGCGGCGTACCATGGGCAGACCTCGTTGTCTTCACGGAATGAGTACGCATAATTATATGTCATACATCACGCGATGATGACCGTTTTGGTGATTAATCAGCAAGCGATGGCGCGCAGTAGATGAGTCCGGATTCGCGTGCGAAATCCTGCGTTGAAGGGTCGGGGAGGAGGGAAACAACTCCGACCACCGTGGCGCCCGTGCCTTCCGCAGCTTCATGAAGCGCACCGGTGTCCACCAAAGAAGAGTTTGCCAGAAGGACCGCTGGACGCCCGTGGATGGGTGCGCCGGTGAAAGACGCGTCCGAGGCCGTCGCCTGAGTCGGACGTAGAAGTGCGGCATCCAGATCCAGCCCTCGCCCTCCCGCTGCGTGAATCATCGCGGCAGCAAGTGCGCCGTCACCTTCGGGTGCGATCACCAATTCGTAGTCACCGATTGCGAGGTCATTTTCCTCGAGAAGATCAATGAGGACGTGACCGCAAACAGCCGCACCTTGAGCGCTCAAGGAAATCTCATTGAGGTGCGCAAGTGGTTCTTCGGTATCCAGTATCGGTGCAGTGAGGCTGCGTAGGGCAAGGAGCTGAGGATCGTGAGTGATCATTGTTCCCATTCAGTTGGATGCGGGCTGGACGTAACGGATCAGGTCACCAATTCCGTTGTAGATACGGAAGGGGCGGTAGGGGAAGTTTGCCACGTCATCAGAGTGCGTCGAACCCGAGAGCACCAAGAAGGTCCTCATGCCGGCCTCGACACCTGCGCGGACATCCGTATCCATGCGGTCGCCAACCATTGCAGCTTGTTCGGAGTGGGCACCGATCTTGTTGAGGCCGGCGCGAATCATGACGGGGTTTGGCTTACCGACGAAATAGGGAGCCTTGCCAGTCGCTGCTTGGATCATCGCTGCGATGGATCCTGCTGCGGGTAGGGTTCCTTCGTCGGAAGGGCCCGAGACATCCGGGTTGGTTGCAATGAACTTCGCACCGCGTTCGATCAGGCGGATTGCCGTGGTGAGTGCGTAGAAGTCATAGAAACGAGTCTCTCCAAGAACGACGTATTCGGGGTCCTGGTCGGTCATCACGTAGCCCGCGGTGTGCAGGGCCGTCGTCAGCCCGGCCTCGCCGATGACATAAGCCGTGGAGTTGGGGGACTGCTGGGAGAGGAAGGCAGCAGTCGCATTGGCGGAGGTCCAGATGTGTTCCTCGGGGACCTTCAGGCCCGAGTTCGCAAGCCGAGCAGAAAGGTCGCGGTTTGTGAAGATCGAATTGTTCGTGAGAACCAGGAAAGGGATCCCATTTTCTTCCAACGCTGAGATGAAGTCCTGAGCACCGGGAAGAGCGCGATTCTCTTTTACAAGAACGCCGTCCATATCTGACAGCCATGCGCTAATTGGGGGCATATCCGACAGTGCGGTGGAAAGTGAATTCGTCATGCATCTAATGTATCTGTTTGCGGGTTCATTCGGTAGGAAGAAGGCGATGATGGACACAAACTCTCAGCCAGAAGTGGGCGTTGGCCCCTGGCTTGGCGGCCCCGAGAACTGGCCGAGCGATGATGTCTACGATCCCCAGCTCCTTGCCGATGGTGATCGACGCAATGTCGAGGATCGCTACCGCTACTGGAAAATGGAGGCGATCATCGCCGATATCGCCGCTCACGCACTTCCCTTTGAGATTGCCATCGAGAATTTGGGACACGACTTCAATATCGGCTCAATCGTCCGTAGCGCGAACGCTTTGGGAGTTAGTCGCGTACATATCGTTGGAAGGCGACGGTGGAATCGGCGTGGTGCAATGGTCACGGATCGATACCTGGACGTTGTCCACCACAGTGATGTCACGGAATTCGCTGATTCGGTTCGCGAAAGAGGATTGTCGCTGGTCGGCATTGACAATGTGCCGGGCTCAATTCCACTGGAAGGTCACCAGCTCTCTGCTCGGGCATGCCTGGTATTCGGGGAAGAATCCAGCGGGTTGAGTGAAGAAATGCGCGCTCAGTGCGACGAGATCCTCCACATCACGCAGCGTGGTTCGACTCGCTCAATGAACGTGGGCCACGCCGCGGCAATCGCCATGTGGGCGTGGGTGATTCAGCACTCTTAAACGCGAGCCAGGGCCTCGGCGGGAAAATCTTGTACGCGGTCGGTAAAGATACCGCTGACGCCCCATTTTGCGGCTGTGCGCGCATCCTCAAGGGAATTGACGGTCCAGGCATTCACTTCGAAGCCAGAGCTCAGCATCTCGTTCACCTCGACCTCGGTCAGACCTTCCCAGGCGGGATGGATGGCGCTGCACCCAAGATCGGCAGCCTGACGCCAGGAGCCAGCAGTGACCTCGTCGCGACGGCACAGCCACGCCAGTGGAAGCTCGGGCATCGCCTGACGGACGGCGCTGAGAAGTTCGTGGTCGAAGGAAGAAATCAGCAGCCCACTCTTATTTTTGAAGGACTGTAGTGCAACCTCAAGGTTTTCAACCAATGTATCGCGGCGTTTCCCCGCGGCTCGAGGCTTCAGTTCAATATTGAAGGATGTCTGTGTCGCATTCGCAAAAGACACCACATCGGCCAGCTCAGGAATGCGTTCAAAACGATAGGTCGGAGAAAACCACGCGCCCGCATCAAGTCGGCGCAGTTCCCCGTAGCCCCAGGAATCCCAAGAACCTGAAGAATTCGTTGTGCGGTCGACAGTATCATCGTGGATCACCAACAGCGTCCCATCAGCCATGACGCCCACATCGCATTCGCACCAGCGGGCCCCAATTTCCGAGGCCTTCGCGAAGGCTGCGATCGTATTCTCGGGCGCTAGGGTCGATGCGCCGCGATGGGCAATAATCTTTGGGAATTCGCTCATTGTGTATCCTTCATTTCTTCACAACACGTGCCGGTAGCCGTCTAAGTTGGGTCTAGAAGTAATCATCGACGGGAATCAATCCAACCCCCGGGACAAATTGCATCTTTGGGCGCCCCGGACTCTCTTCGGTCTCATCAGCTTTCCCGTGCATTCCGTCAATTCCCGCGCGCTCTTCTTCGCGGCTGAAACCCTCTTCTTCAGTGAGCGTTTCCATCTCCGAGGCCGCCGCGCCTTCGTCAGGTTGGGCCATCAGCGCAGGATCCAGCAGCATCGCTTCGTCACGCTTCGTCGGAAGAATGCTCTTGACGTAGGACTCAATCGCCTCATCTTGGGGGATATCGCGCCCGGCTTCTTCGGCCAAATACCAGCGGTGTTCAAGGAATTCGTGGAAGATCTGTGCGGGTTCAAGCTTCGCAGCAAGTTCGGCGGGAACAGCGCTGATGACGGGTTCGAAAACTTCGTTCATCCACTCGTGCGCAACGATTTCCAGTGGGGTCTTGTTCTTCCCGGTCATTGCACGGTAGGTCTCGATGTCATTGAGCATTCGCTGCGCCTGATTTTCGCCAACATCCATACCGGTCAAGCGCATGAGCTTTCGGTGATGGTGGCCGGCGTCGACGACCTTCGGGGTGATGATTATGTGGGTACCATCAAGATCCGAGGACATTTGAAGTTCTCCGACCTCGAAGCCCAGGTCATTGAGACGGCGGATACGTTGAGCAACACGCCATTTTTGGTTGGTTTCGATGACTTCAGGGCCCGTGAGTTCATTCCAGAGCTCAAGGTAGCGTGAACGAATGCGGTCGCCAACTTCGATGGGGTCTTCTTCGCTGGGGAAGAAAGACCCGGCCTGCAGGTCCATGAGTTCGCCGATGATGTTGGTGCGCGCAAGATCAACGTCGTATAGGCGCTGCCCTTCGGTTAGTGAAGGGTGAATCTCACCGGTTTCTGCGTCGACGAGGTAGGCAGAAAATGATCCGGCATCGCGCCTGAATAAGGTGTTCGACAGTGAGACATCGCCCCAATAGAAACCCAGAAGATGGAGACGAACAAGAAGGACAGCCAAAGCATCAATTAAGCGTCCCGCGGTGTCTGGCGTCATGTGCTGTGAGAAGACCGCGCGGTAGGGAAGGGAGAACTGCAGGTGTTCGGTCACCAATACAGCTGCGAGTTCCTCGCCAAAAGCATCTCGCCGGCCGCTGACAACAGCCGTGGGGATAACCGAGGGAGCTCCCAATCGTGAGAGGTCGCGAAGGAGTTCGTACTCTTTGTACGCGACGCTTTCCCCGATCTCTTTAACTGCGATCACCCTGTCGGAAAGATTGACGAAGCGAACGACGTGGCGTGAAATGCCGCGGGGAAGTGCGGCAAGGATTTCCTTAGGCCAGTCTTCAAGGGGAAGATCCCAAGGTAAATCAAGCAGTGCCGGATCAACCGTTGCTGCCGTGATCTCAAGCGTTGAGGGAATGGGCATGGCTCTATTGTCTCATTCATTGCACGATAGGGCACGGGGCCCGCAACCGTGTGGTTGCGGGCCCCGTGTGAGCCTTTTGAATGATCAGAAACTCTTGATCACTCGGGCAGACGATCGCCGGTGGATGCAGAGAAGTTGTGCTGCTGTCCAGCCTTGATGCGAGTGTGGATCACGCCGCCGGGCTTGGGAGCGGTGCGCGGAGGAACGCGGACGATCAGCTGCTCGCCCTTTCCTTCGTTGCCCGAACCCAGGCCGTGGCCGGAGTCTGCGCCTGCGAGGTGGCCGTAGATGTAGGCGTCCGAGCCCAGTTCCTCAACGAATTCAACTTCGATCGGAATGGTGTTCTCGGTGTCCTCAGAAACAACCTCGAGGCCCTCGGGACGGAAGCCGATCGTGATCTTGCCTTCGTCCTCGGGAACCATGGCATCCAGGGTTGCCTGCGACAGCGGAACCTCTGCGGTGCCAAGCTTTGCGACATTGCCCTCGACCTTGAACTTGCCCAGGTTCATGGCGGGGGAGCCGATGAAGCCTGCAACGAATTCGTTGGCCGGGTGCTCGTACATTTCCTGAGGAGTTCCCACCTGCTGGAGCAGACCGTTGTTCAGAACCGCGATGCGGTCGCCCATCGTCAGAGCCTCGGTCTGGTCGTGGGTCACGTAGACCGTAGTGACACCGAGTTCGCGCTGCAGCGAAGCGATCTGCGTACGAGTCTGGACACGGAGCTTGGCGTCCAAGTTGGACAGAGGCTCATCCATGAGGAAGACCTGAGGCTTACGGACGATTGCGCGGCCCATAGCAACACGCTGACGCTGACCACCGGAGAGAGCCTTGGGCTTGCGGTCCAAGTAGGGCTCCAGGTCGAGGATGCGTGCTGCTTCCTCAACGCGCTGAGCAATCTCAGCCTTGGGAGTGCCTGCGATCTTCAGTGCGAAGCCCATGTTCTCGCGAACAGTCATGTGCGGGTACAGAGCGTAGTTCTGGAAGACCATTGCGATGTCGCGGTTCTTCGGCTGTACGTCGGTGACGTCCTTATCGCCAATGAAGATACGGCCGGAGTTCACGTCTTCAAGACCTGCGAGCATTCGCAGGGAGGTGGACTTGCCACAACCGGAAGGACCGACGAGAACCAGGAATTCGCCATCCTGGATCTCAAGATCGAGCTGATCGACTGCTGGCTTGTCAGACCCGGGATAGATGCGGGTCGCCTTATCGAAAGTTACAGTTGCCATATTGAACCTCCACCGGCGGTACGTGCCGGACGATCCTTTGTAGAGACCAGACGACAGCGTCTTCACTGCCGCCGCGCTTGCCCCACATCAGATGTGAAGTTCGCACTCGCCCACCATAGCACCGCTTGTCGTACAAATTCCAGCCCCATTTGTTGTCGACAGTGCACGTGAGGCCTGAAATTCGTCAACCATTCGCTAGGCTTAGGGTGATGCGTGAGGAAGACATGATTGGTGGGTACCGCCTTCTCAAGCGCCTGGGCGCGGGAGGCGCTGCCACCGTGTGGCTTGCCTGTGACGAGGCCGGAGAACGCGTTGCGTTAAAAATCCTTCACCCCGCCTTGGCTGCCGATGAGGACTATCGTGAGCGCCTCCTACGTGAAGCTCGGACGGTTAACTCGATTCGTGGTGGAGGGGTCGCGCACATCTTAGATATTGAGATCGATGCCACCCAGCCCTTCGTCGTTAGTGAATACATCCCCGGCCCGACTCTGTCCGAACTTCTTGCCAGAGGGGCACTGAATATCGGTGGTGTTGCCGCGATCGGCGGTGCTCTTGCTCAAACCCTTGAAGATGTTCATGCGCGCCGGATTATTCATCGCGACGTCAAAGCCTCCAATGTCATTTGTTCACCCCGCGGCCCCGTACTCATTGACTTTGGTATTGCGATGGGCCAGGACGAGGCCCGGCTGACCCAAACTGGCCTCGTTTCCGGCACCGCGGGCTATACCGCACCCGAATTGCTCAGGGGAGGGCGGGCCTCGGCGGCTACGGACTGGTGGGGCTGGACGGCAACTTTGCTGACTGCGCTCACCGGGCGTCCACCCTACGGAGAAGGCGCGACAGAAGGGATTTTGGACCGCGTCCTTAAAGGCGAACCCGATACGCGAGGACTTGATCCGCGAGTTGCCTCGCTCATGCGCATGGCTCTGCATCCCGACGCTCATGTGCGCCCAAGCCCCGATCAGGTTGTTCGAGAGCTGGCTCAGTGGGGCAGGTTCCGCCTCAGCGATATGGCGGTTTATGGCGGCTCTATGGCATGGGAAGGTCTTAATTGGGCCCGTCTTCTTGCACCTGCAACCTCCTCGCAGGCTCCCACTGTAGTTGCTGGCCTGAGTGAACAAAACGAAGGTGAAGAGCGCTTTGCCTCTGAGAGTGAGCGTACTTCGGTCCTTGAGTCCGCAGACGCGGATGCAACTCGCGTAATGGAGAGCGGTTACGCAGAGGATCCCTCGTATGTCGATCCCGAGGCCACGCAGGTGTATCCCCAGACCGTTGCCGACTCGCGGGGGTGGGAAGGCCAAAGCGGGGGAGGGGAAACTGCTTATTTGCCCCCCATCGCTCCTACGGCCTCGTCAATGGGAACAAGCTATCTTCCCGCAGAGGATGGTTACCGTCAGGCGGCAATCCCCCCGAATGTCGAGTTTGTGGCGGAACAACGTCATTACGAGTGGCAGCAGCTGAAAACTGCGAATTTCATTGGACTTATCGCGCTGGCTGCGCTTGCTCTTGCACCTATATATATGGGGATGGCTGGGCTCATCCTTGTCGGCGTGATCACTGCTATTTTTGCGGTGCTCGGCGGTGCATACAGATGGCGCGAAAACCGCCGGATCCGCAATCAAGAGGTTCGCTCCAGTGATAACTGGGCAACACTTGGAATGCTTCCCTTTACGGGACTTGGAGCGATACTGTCGACGGCGATTGGCCTTTTCCCGGGGACGGCATTGGCTTGGGGGCAGTGGGTTCTCTTCTCACGAGATTTCTACGCAGAGATCGGCTGGTCAATTCATTCGGGCTTTTTTGCAACTAGGTTGGGCAATCCCGGCATTTCGTGGTTCCCTCTGGTTGTGACGGGGCAGACGCCCATTCACTCTGATTCTTGGCTAGCGATGAATCCATCTTGGGTTTTGCTGACGTGGGTGCTGACAACGATTTCCCTGTGGGGAATGTGGGTGATGCCAACGGGGCGTCCGCTTCGTACTGGCCTGAGTGTGGCGGTAAAGGTCTGTGCGCCGCGAGTATGGATGCAGGTCATTCTTGGGCTGATTGGTGTGCTTGCTATCGGTGTTATTCTCGCGGGGAATTTCTGACTGAGAGGTCGTGGATCGGCCGCGGTAGATGATCGTGTCAGCGACCTTGTGGAATTAAACGCGTAGCATCAGCGTTGGCATTGTGCGTCGGTGGGTAATGCTCGCTAGGCTTGGATGCACATCAACAGAAAGGCCCAGATAATGGCAAAGCCGTCTCGCTCGCAGGAAGTGCGTGAGAAAGCTCAGCAGCTGCGTGAGCAACAGGCACGTGCGGATCGTCGAACCCGAAACATCATCATCGGACTGGTCGTACTGATTCTTGTTGTGATCATTGGCGCGATCGCTGCGGTGATCATTCAGTCGAACCATAAGAAGGCTCAGGATAGCCAAGCTGCGACCGCTGCCATCGGTTCCTACGGGGACGGCGGACCGATTGTGGTTTCTCACTTGGGTATTGGAAAGGTTGACGAATCCCTTCCGACGTTGACGGAATACTTTGATTACTCCTGCCACGTCTGCGCAGCCTATGACGTTGCCTTCGGTGAGCAAGTCACTCGAGATGCTCTCGATGGCAAATTCAATATCAAGTATCAGCCGGTGAATACGGTGAAGGCGCCCTATCAGTACGCCGCAACCACCGCTTCTTTGATCGCCGCGCAAAAGGTCGATGCTCAGACCTGGGGCAAGTTCCACAATGCGCTTCTTGCTTACTTCAACGAGGCCTACAACTCGGGTAACGGTTCCGTTGTTCAGGACTTGTCGAAGTCAGCCAAGCAGGTCAAGACCATTGCATCGCAGGTTGGAATTCCCGAGGATGTTGTGAATTCCTTCCCCGAGAATGGCGTTGATGAATACCTGACCAAGACCACTCAGGCGTGGGGAAATGCCACCTACGAGGGTCGCAGTCCCAATTCCTTGGGTACTCCCGAGTTTGTCATCAATGACAAGACCGCTCTGGACTTCTCGAAGCTTGGTGTGACCAAGGTTGAGGGTATCTACCCGGCAATTCAGCAGCAGCTTGCTGCCGCGGGAACGGCGTCCGCTTCGAAGTAAGGGCGATGTGATCCCTTAGGGTGATCGCGCTTCGGACCTTAAAGTGTTAGGGGCGCGTGCGTGACATGGTCACGCACGCGCCCCTTCTTTGTAGCTGTGGGGAAGGGCTGTGGGAGCGTAGCGTTTTTGTATTGATGCGCAGCTTGTTTCGAGTGCCTAAAGGTGGCGTGTGAGCCACATTGCGGTTTTTAATTCGTCTTTGTGGCCCCACTCATGGCACACTATGTGGGTTGCCACCTTAGCTCAGTTGGTAGAGCACCCGCCTTGTAAGCGGACGGTCGTCGGTTCGAGTCCGACAGGTGGCTCCATTTTTTTATTCGGGAGACCGACCCCTATTTTTCCCGTGTTTTCAAGCTTTCAAAGTGTTTTTGAATCTCATAAATTTAGGTTGTCGAAGCAGCAATTGCTCCGTTGGCGCGGTAAATTTGCAATTGTCGATCCAGATTACGCAAAGGCGCGCCTAGTTGACAGGAGAGAGATGGACGGACTCATCTCATTTGCTCTAGGACTCTTAACGTTTGTTGCCGCATTCTGCTTGGCTGGTCTAGCGCGAGCGATGCGAAATGACAAGTTGCCTCCGAATATGTGGGCGGGAATCAGGACGAAGGCGGCATTAGAGTCGGAGTCGTCCTGGTATCAGGTTCAACGAGCAGGTTCAGTCCCACTCATTTGCTTAGCCGTTGCTTATGCAGATTCAGGTTTACTCTTTATCCTTCAAGGAATCTACCATGAGACCATTTCTCCACTTATTCCGGTAGGTGTGTTTAGCGCGCAAAGTCTCGTCGGAATTATATGGATATATGTGGCGATCCGTGACTCCGATCCATCGCAAAAGTCGGAGTAGAACCAGTGAGGTCTCCGAAAGAATTAAGGGAAAAATGAATTCGGCCATCGTTGTGCCCCAAAAATATTGAGTCAGGAGGAGAGAGTTTTCTCGAAGGCTGTGGAGTCTGCTGTATGTGGTGAAACTTTGTTTCCCAATACCCCCCGGGGTATTCTTGGGGGAGGCAAAGAAGACATTCCACCGAGCCAGAAAGTAAGCCGAACATGCGAGTTGTAGTCGTCGGAGGAGTCGCGGGTGGTATGAGCGCGGCGGCGCGCCTGCGCAGGCGCGACGAGGGTGCCGAGATCATCGTGTTGGAGCGCAGCAAATACGTGTCATTCGCGAACTGCGGGCTCCCTTACTACGTTGGCGGCGAGATCGAAGACCCCGCCAAGCTCCTCCTCCACACCCCGCAAACCCTCAAGGCTGCGCTCAACCTCGACGTGCGCATCAACTCCGAGGTCACGGCGATCAACCCCGGCGCGCACAGTGTCCAGGTCGCGAACTCGGAGACCGGAGAGGCCTACGCGCTTACCTACGATCACCTGATCCTCTCCCCGGGCGGCCTCGCCAGCCGGCCCCCGATTGACGGCCTTGACTCCCCGCGGGTGCACACCCTGCGCACGGTCGACGACGCGCTCGCCCTGCGCGAGGCCTCGGGAACGCGTGCCGTTGTCCTTGGTGCCGGGTTCATCGGCATCGAGGCCACCGAAGCACTCGCGCAGCGAGGCTTCGAGACCCACCTCGTCGAGTTTGCCGAACACGTCCTGCTGCCCCTCGAAGTCGAGATGGCCACGCTGGTCACGCAGGAGCTGCACGCCCTCGGCGTTCATGTCCACGCAGGAGTTGCCGCCCAGACCATCACCCACGGCGACGACCACGACTCGGTGACACTCTCCGACGGAACTGAGCTGAGTGCCGACGTCATCGTCCTGTCAACTGGAGTCCGCCCCGACACCGCCTTCGCCGAGGCCGCAGGCATTGAGACCAGCCGCGGCTACATCCTTGTTGATGAGCATGGGCGCACCAGCGCGGATGGCATCTACGCGGTCGGCGACGGCACGATGGGCCGCGACCATGACCGCACCGTCGCCCTGGCCGGACCTGCAAACCGCGGGGGACGTCTGGTCGCCGACGCGATCGCGGACACCGAGCATGGCGAGGCCGCCGCGCGCCCCATCCCGAAGCCTCAGGGCACCGCGATCGTTCGGATCGGCGGACTTACCGCCGCCATGACCGGCGCTAACCGCCAGGCCCTCGATGCCTCGGGCGCGGAGTATTTCACGGTGCACACGCACGCTAACCAGCACGCGGGCTATTTCCCCGGCGCCAAGCCCGTGCACATCCTCATGCATGTCGGCACCGGCGGACAGATTCTCGGCGCGCAAGCCGTGGGCACCGACGGTGTGGACCGCCGCATCGACGTCATTGCGACCGCCATGCGGGCCGGCCTGAAGGCGACGGATCTCATCGACCTGGACCTCGCCTACGCCCCGCCCTACGGCCAGGCCAAGGACCCCGTCAACCAGACCGGAATGGTCGCGCACAACGTGCTGACCGGCGAGCTCGTCCTCACCGGTCCGGACGCCCTGACCGTGGACATGCCAGTCCTCGACGTACGCACGGTGGGGGAATACGTGGCCGGGCACATGCCGAACTCCCTGAACATTCCGCACACCCAGCTGCGCGACCGCCTCGATGAAGTCCGCTCTTGGGTCGATGAGAAGGTCGGAGACCAGCCTTTCGTTGTCATGTGCGCGGCGGGCGTGCGCTCTTGGATTGGCTACCGCATCGTGCGCCACGCGGGCTTTAACGTCACCATGCTGTCGGGCGGCATCCAGACGCTGCGAGCGTGGCTCGGCGATCGGGCCGAGGCCGTTCTCGTCATGGGGGAGGGGCGCTCATGACGACGCGCAAGCAGGTTGTCAATCGCCTGAAGCGTGCTCGCGGGCAGCTTGACAGCCTCATCGACCACATCGAGAGTGGAGATGCGAACTGTCGGGATGTGCTGACTCAATTCGCGGCCGTTAACTCCGCGATGAAACGCGCTAGCTACCTCGCGGTTGCGACGATCATGTCGCAGTGTGCGATCGAGGATTCCATCCTCGAAAACGATGATGCGTCGACACCCGAAGCGGAAGAATCTCTAGTCAAAACCGGGAGCATCTCGATCGAAGAACTCGAGCAATTGTTCCTGCGGCTAGGCTGATGCGACAAAGCAATCAGCACGCCTAGAAAAACCTCATAACACCATGCAGCGGATCCGTTGATGGATTCGAGGCCCGATCAACGAAGGAGACAATCATGTGTCGACCCACTACCTGTGAAGTATGCGGAAAGACCACCTGGAAAGGCTGCGGCAAGCACATCGACTCGGTGAGGGAACAAGTGCCCCCGGAGCAGTGGTGCGATAAGGACCATACTGAAGAGGAGTACGCCGCCGCCAAGAAGAAACGCGGTTTCTTCGGTAGTCTCTGCAGCTAGCCCTCGGCCCTTCTGGCATCGCCGCGGACCGTGCATGTCTTGATCTCCGACATATAGATTGATTGATCAACTTACCTTCTCTTTCATCGGTAGAATCAAGCCAATTCTTCCCTTCTATTTGGACGTATTCCCGGCGTCCGTACCCCCGAAGGATGGGTTTGATCATGCATCATCAACACGCTCGAGTGCGTTCTGCCTCGATTCAAAAGCTATCTCTTACCGCTTTGCTCACCGGCGCGCTTGTGTGCGGAGCAGGTTTAGCTCCAGCTCTAGCAGAGCCGGCCTCTCCCACCCCCTCTCCCGAGGCCTCGGCGACCACCGGAGCCGAAACGCCCCAGGCAGCTCACGGAGTGGAAGCGCCCCAGCCAGCCAGCGAGGCCTCTCCTCTGCCCTCAGTCTCCAGTGGTCAGGATCGGGCGGCTCGCGGAGCGGCTGCCTCGTCGGATATGACCCTGACCAATGAACGCAATACGACGGATGTCGTCATTGAGCTGCCCGAGGGCGAAGCTGGCAAAGAACTCCGCGAGAGTGCGGATACCGTGCACCTGCGCGCAACCATGAGCTACCGCGGGAAAGTGACGCGTGAAATTGATCAGCGGATCTCATTGAAGGACTTCACTGACGACTACTACATTCTCGACTTCAAGAACTTTGGGAAGTTCACTGTCGAACTTTCGACCGAGAAAAACGGGGCGGTAGTCCGTAAATTCCCAAAGCGCACGGTCGGCGTGACCGCGGATAGCTACGTGCTTGCTCCAGTCAGTGCGACACTTCCCCTCGCGATGTTTTCGCTGAACCTTTGGGGTAAGGATTCAGTTCGGAAAATCGGCCCTGTTATCGCCATGTTCGAGCGTCCCAATGCCTATGACTGGAATGCGCTGCCCGGCCCAACTGCTGAAGAGCATGGAGTTTATGCGCTTCCTTACCTGACTGAGCGTGAGAACGCGTTCCAGCCAGGCGGTTTCGACGAGGCCGCGCAGCAGTTCCGTGATCGCATCGACGTTTTTGCTGATTACGTGCGTGATTTGCGTGAGTTGGATCCTTCTTCTGATTTCCACCTCTACTCGGTCGATATGTTCCCCAATATGGTCCAGAAGGTCATCTACGCGAACCGGATCCCTCAAGACCAATACACGATCAATCTCATGACCGATGGGGCGTATTCCTACGTGAAGTTTGCCGATCTCTATCAGGGATCAAACCCGCGAGGAACGCACGAGCGTTTGCTTCGCGAGTGGAAAGAAATGAAGGAACACGCCTACGCCAATGGGCGTGTTGATGCGAAGGCCTCCGAGCAGTGGAGCACCGCTGACTATTTGTGGGCGCTGGTTGATTCTGAGCCGAATGCGCACTGGTGGCTGGCTCGCCCGAAGCTATTGGGTACTTCTGGAGATGGGAATGCCTTTGCAACCCAGGTTCAAAAGTCCCCAAAGGTTCGCGGGGTTAATATCTCTCAGCTGCTGAGTGCGAATATCAAGCCCTCGAAGGAAGCGACCGAGCAGTTTAAGGCCCTCTACAACTTCAACGATGGGTACTTCAGTGCCGCGGAACGTGAGGGTAAGGACGTCCTTCTGCTTCTTGGAACGATTCATCCCAATGAACAGGGCTTCGAAGACTATGCCCGCTTTACGAAGAGCTACTACGGGGATCGCTACGCCTACTACTACAAGGGGCACCCAGCGACGCCTACGGAAATGTCAGTTCCCAAGCAAGAACAGCTCAAACGGCTGGGAATGGATGATGTCGATGCCTCCATTGCGGCGGAATTGATTCTGTTCTTTAACCCGGGAATTGATATTGCCGGTTATCAGTCCTCAACTTTTGAGTCGACCCAGCCTGGGCGTTCGAAGGGCGTGTTTAACTACACCAAGGGTGAAGCCATGGCGAAGGCCGATTCACCCTACCGTGACCTCGACTTCTGGATTATCCCGATCGATCGTGCCTGGGACCAGCTGAAGCGCTTGTATCCAGGTGGACACAGCTGCTATCAGGTGGAGTTCTCTGACGCGATCGCCGCGAGCGAAGGTTATACGCACGCGTTGTGGGATGCCACTGATTCTGTCATCGTCTACTACAAGAAGCAGGGGGATCGTTTCGAGAAGGTCCGCAGTCAAGATGCGATCGGTGAAAAGTCCTCGGTAGAGCCGGGGGAGTACTTCATTAAGTCAGCGCTCGCGGATCACTTGGTTCTGGATGTCCCCGGTGCTAGCCGCGATGATGGTGCGAATGTCCAGCTGTGGGACGCTAATCGAAGCGATGCCCAGAAGTGGCGCGTTTCTTATGATTCGCAGGGACTTGCGACCATTACCAATGTTGCCTCGGGCAAGGTGCTTGATGCCCAATGGGCTTCCTCGCGTCCTGGGACAAATGTTGATCAGTGGAGTTCGAATGGCACGCGTGCGCAGAAATGGCGTATTACTTCGGGCAATCAGGGCCGAATGAAGATCGTCTCCGCTTTGGATCCCGCAATCGTTTTGGATGTTGCGGCGGCCAATGCTTCAGCGGGCGCGAATGTCGGCTTGTGGAATGCAAATGGTTCTGATGCCCAGGAATTTTCATTCATTCCGACGCAGCCCAAGGTTTCCTCCGCGGGTCAGGCAGATATCACCCCGGGCTACTACGAGCTGGCAAGCGTCGTTGATCCCACGAAGGGGATTGATCTGAAAGACTTTGCGATGAACAACGGGGCCCGACTTCAGTTGTGGGGCTCAAGCAAGACCGATAATCAGATCTGGAAAATTAGCCGTGAATCTGACGGCTTCTACCGATTGGTGAATACCTGGTCGAATAAGTCCTTGGATTCCACTGATGGCACTCCGATTCCTGGTACTGAGCTCCAACTGTGGGATACGGACACGTCGAATATGAACCAGAAGTGGGCAATCTTCTCGGTGACGGGAGGGGCGTATATGCTCCGCAACGTTGGGACCGGTCTGGTTGTCAATCTCCGCTGGGGACAAGCGCGTAATGGTATGGGCATTGACGGTTACCTGGCCAATGGAACAACCTCTCAGCAGTGGCGTCTGAACCCGGTCCAAGGACCCCAAGAGATCCTGGACCAGTGGGCGAAGGAGAACCGCAACTTAGTTCCTGATGGTGAGTATCAGATCCGTCCAGTTGTTGCCCCGAATAATCGTGTCGAGGTCCAATGGGCATCTCGGGACGCGGGAGCTCGCGTGTGGTCTTACCAGTCCAACGGAAGTGCAGCACAGAAGTGGCGTGTCAGTCACGATGACAAGGGCTACGTGACTTTGACCAACGCGGCTTCCGGGAAAGTCTTGGATGTCTTTGCGGCGTGGAAGAATTGGCCGGCTCGGGTAAACCAACAGCCCTCGAACTCCTCCGCGGCTCAAAAGTGGGTCATCCAAGAGCGAGGCGGCCATAAAGTTCTTGTCTCGGCCCTCTCACCCATGTTGGTCCTTGATCTTGAAGGTGGGCGTAGTCAGAACGAAACAACGCTTGACCTCTATCAGGACAATGGAAGTTTGGCCCAGCGCTTTGATTTCTTGAAGTAGCCAGCCGCTCAGCCAAAATATTGGGGTGCGTTCGCGTCACTATGCGCGAGCGCACCCCGGTTTGTTGTACGTGTCCTGGACGGCGAAATCTACGGCAATCTCCAGTCCACCGGCGCTGCTCCCTGCTTCTCGAGCAGAGTATTTGCACGAGAGAAGGGGCGCGAGCCAAAAAACCCTCGGCGCGCTGACAGGGGAGAGGGGTGCGCAGACTCGATGACTGGCGTGGATCCCAATTGCTCGCGTAGAGATTGCGCATCGCGCCCCCACAAAATTGCGACCAGAGGCAGTGGGTTCCCGGATGTATCCCTACGGTTGACCAAAGCATCAATTGCGCAGGAGGTGACTTCCTCCCAGCCCATCTTTCGATGAGAACCGGCCTGTCCGGGCCTGACCGTCAGCACCCTGTTAAGCAGGCATACTCCCTGACGAGACCATGGCCGCAGATCGCCGCTGGTTGGCATGGGAATGCCAACGTCGGTGGTGAGCTCCTTGAAGATATTGCGCAGCGAGGCCGGGAAAGGAATCCCCGGTGCGACCGAGAAACTCAAGCCAATTGCGTGTCCGGGAGTGGGGTAGGGGTCCTGCCCAACAATGAGCACCTTCACCTGGTCAAGAGGATAGGTAAAGGCTCTCAAGACATCGCTACCGGCGGGAAGATAGCCATGCCCGGCCTCGATCTCCCGACGCAACTGAGCTCCCAATTCATGGATTTTTCCCTCAACCGGTGCCAGTGCCCGCGCCCAAGAGGGATCGATAACCGTATCCAAAGATTCCACGCACCTACTGTAACCGCAGGCGTGCTCAGGCACGGCCTCGACAATGGGAGGCGTTCAGGGAAATCTAAGGCACGCGGGCAGGGACTATGCGGGAGCGGGGGTATTTCGCTACTCTGAAGCCGTGACTTCACAGTATCCAAAGGACGAATTTGACCGCGCCGGCGAAGACATGCCCCAGGGCATGCACCTTCAGCAGCCCTCGCGATGGAAGAGCGTATGGCCTTTCCTTGCGGTGCTGGTGATTGTTCCCGCTGCCGCGTGGGGGATCAGCCACATCCTGACCTCGGGCGGTGCTCAGCAGAAGGCGACCACAAGCGTCTCGACCACCGCAGCAACGAGCCAGGCCCCCGCCGCCTCTGCGACTACCGAGGCCACCCAGACTCCTTCCGCGGCCGCGACGAGCAGCGAGACTCCCTCTTCTTCGCCGTCGATTCCCGTGCGTCACTCCGCGAAGATTTCCGTGCTGAACGGAACCGGAACACAGGGACTGGCAGCGCAGAAGGTTTCCGCGCTTTCCTCCGCAGGCTTTGACGGTGCCACTGCAGCGAACGCACGCGGTTGGGATACCGAAGTAACGACCGTTTACTACGAGGATCCAAACCTCAAGGCCACTGCTGAAGAGGTTGCGAAGGTCCTTGGAATTAGCCGCGTGCAGCAGACGCAGACCGGCGACCCAGACGTCGTTGTCGTTCTGAAGTAAGGTTTTTAGCCACTGAGCAAGGCTCGTGTTGCGCTGAAGGTGAGAGTTCGCGTTACACTTTCAGAGCCCCAATAGCTCAGTCGGTCAGAGCAGCGGACTCATAATCCGTGGGTCGTCGGTTCAAGCCCGACTTGGGGCACGGACCGCGTTCTGCGAAGAGTTTCAACGGCTGAAGTTGGACTGAGTGTCAGCTGAACGTGAGGTTGGACATATTCTCGTCCGCACATTGCACCCCTATATTCGTGTGCCTATTATGAGTATTTGCGCTTTATTGTGCCCGAGGTGACCCGTACCCATTCGCTGTAATAGGCGCTGGGCGGATGTGGACGGTGTCAGTTAATGGGCTAAAAGGCGTGTGCGCGCAATGAAAACGCAGGGAAGGACCCCCGTTGGCTGCAAGTACCAACACTGCCAACCAGCCCAAGAACCGCATTTCTTTCGCTAAGCTCCGCGAGCCCCTGCAGGCACCGAACCTGCTCGGCCTGCAGACCGAAAGCTTTGACTGGTTACTGGGAGACGATGCATGGAAAGCACGCGTGGATGCCGCAAAGGCTGCTGGACGCGTGGATGTTCCGGATGTTTCCGGCCTTGAAGAAATTTTCCAGGAGATCTCGCCGATTGAGGACGTGGCACGCACCATGTCTTTGTCGTTCCGTGATCACCGCTTGGAGCGACCGAAGTACTCGGTCGAAGAAGCAAAAGCTAAGGATTACACCTACTCGGCACCCATGTATGTGACCGCCGAGTTCATGAACTACAACACGGGTGAAATTAAGTCCCAGACCGTGTTCATGGGCGATTTCCCGCTCATGACCCCCCGTGGCACCTTCATTATCAATGGCACCGAGCGTGTCGTTGTCTCTCAGCTGGTCCGTTCGCCCGGTGTCTACTTCGAACGTACCTCGGATCGCGGTTCCGACAAGGAAATCTTCAACGCGAAGATCATCCCCAGCCGCGGTGCATGGCTGGAGTTCGAGATCGATAAGCGCGACGCTGTCGGCGTGCGCATCGACCGTAAGCGTAAGCAGTCGGTAACCCACTTCCTGAAGGCAATTGGCCTGACGGAAGGTGAGATTCGTGAGCAGTTCGCCGCATACCCGATTCTTCTTGAGACTCTTGAGAAGGACACCGCGCGTACCCGCGAAGAGGCACTGACCGATATCTACCGCAAGTTGCGTCCGGGTGAGCCCGCAAACGTCGAGGCCGCTGAAGCGCTCCTGCACAACTTCTACTTCGATCCCAAGCGCTACGACCTGGCAAAGGTCGGCCGCTACAAGATCAACAAGAAGCTTGCGGTTGATTCTCCCGAAGGCACCTCTGAACTGGTGCTCTCGATCAACGACATTGTTGCAACCGTGAAGTACCTGCTTGCTCTGCACGCAGGTGAGAAGACCTTCGCAGGCGTCCGCCACGGCGAGCCCGTTGAGGTCCGCGTTGAGTCCGACGACATCGACCACTTCGGTAACCGTCGTATTCGCGCCGTGGGTGAGCTGATCCAGGCTCAGGTTCGCACCGGTCTTGCTCGTATGGAGCGCACCGTCCGCGAACGTATGACCACTCAGGAAACGGACTCTATTACTCCGCAATCCCTGATCAACATTCGTCCCGTCGTTGCGGCAATCAAGGAGTTCTTCGGAACCTCTCAGCTGTCGCAGTTCATGGACCAGAACAACCCGCTGGCCGGTCTGACGCACAAGCGCCGTCTGTCGGCACTGGGCCCCGGTGGTCTGTCTCGCGATCGCGCCTCCATGGAGGTTCGTGACGTTCACCCCTCGCACTACGGACGTATGTGCCCGATTGAAACCCCTGAAGGCCCGAACATTGGTCTGATCGGTTCGCTGGCAACCTTTGCTCGCATCAACCCCTTCGGTTTCATCGAGACTCCCTACCGTATTGTTCGCGACGGGCAGGTGACCGACGAGGTCAAGTACCTGACCGCCGATGATGAAAAGGGACACTTCATCGCTCAGGCATCTTCGCCTGTCGATGATGAGGGCCACTTCATTGATGAGCAGGTTCTGTGCCGTGTTGCAGGCGAGGATCCGACGCTGATCGCCCGTGATCGCGTGGATTACATGGACGTTTCCGCACGCCAGATGGTGTCTGTGGCAACCGCGTTCATTCCCTTCCTCGAGCACGACGACGCAAACCGAGCCCTCATGGGTGCGAACATGCAGCGTCAGGCTGTTCCCCTGCTCACCACGGAAGCGCCGCTGGTGGGTACCGGTATGGAGCAGCGTGCCGCACATGACTCCGGTGAAATGGTTATCGCTCAGCACTCCGGTGTTGTCACCGAAGTTTCCGCCGACCTGGTCGTCGTGACCACGGACGAAGGTGGACGCGATACCTACCGCCTCGAAAAGTTCGAGCGCTCGAACCCCGGTAACTGCACCAACCAGCGCGTCATCGTTGATGAAGGCCAGCGCGTGGAGGTCGGCGATGTCCTCGCTGACGGCCCCGCTACCGACAACGGTGAAGTTGCACTGGGTAAGAACCTGCTGGTTGCTTACATGTCGTGGGAAGGCCTCAACTACGAGGACGCCATCATCCTGAGCCGTCGCGTTGTTGAAGACGATGTTCTGACCTCGATTCACATCGAAGAATATGAAGTCGACGCCCGCGAAACCAAGCTCGGTGAAGAAGAGATCACCCGCGATATTCCGAACGTTTCGGAAGAGTCGCTGGCTGATCTTGACGAGCGCGGCATCATTCGTATTGGCGCCGAGGTCACCGCTGGCGACATCCTCGTCGGTAAGGTCACCCCGAAGGGTGAAACCGAACTGACCTCCGAAGAGCGCCTGCTGCGCGCAATCTTCGGTGAGAAGGCCCGCGAGGTTCGCGATACCTCGCTGCGTGTTCCCCACGGTGAAGAAGGCATCGTTATCGGCGTTCGTGAATTCAACGACGACGAAGACGATCTCAACCCCGGCGTGCGTCAGACCGTTCGCGTCTATGTCGCACAGCGCCGCAAGATCACCATTGGTGACAAGATGGCAGGCCGTCACGGTAACAAGGGTGTCGTTTCCAAGATCCTCCCGGTCGAAGACATGCCCTTCCTCGAGGACGGAACCCCGGTTGATATCATCCTCAACCCGCTGGGTGTCCCCGGCCGTATGAACGTCGGTCAGGTCCTTGAGTTCCACCTCGGTTGGCTTGCCCACCAGGGTTGGGACGTCTCGGCAGCTGTCAAGGCTGGCGAAGAGTGGACCAAGCACCTTCCCAAGGACGGCATTACCGTTGCCCCCGAGACCCCCGTCGCGACCCCGGTCTTCGACGGCCTCGAGGCCGAAGAACTCGCAGGTCTGCTGCGCAACGTCAACCCCAACCGCGATGGTGACGTTCTCACCAACGCCGAGGGCAAGGCGCGACTCTTCGACGGTCGTTCCGGTGAACCCTTCCCGTACCCGATCGCAGTGGGCTACGCCTACATGCTCAAGCTGCACCACCTGGTTGACGACAAGATTCACGCTCGCTCGACCGGTCCGTACTCGATGATTACGCAGCAGCCCCTGGGTGGTAAGGCTCAGTTCGGTGGCCAGCGCTTCGGTGAAATGGAAGTGTGGGCCCTGGAGGCGTACGGCGCTGCCTACGCACTGCAGGAACTGCTCACCATCAAGTCCGATGACACCACCGGACGTGTCAAGGTTTACGAGGCAATTGTTAAGGGCGAGGACATCCCCGAACCCGGCATCCCCGAATCCTTCCGTGTTCTGATCCAGGAAATGCGTTCGCTGTGCCTGAACGTCGAAGCTCTCGACGCAGCCGGCAACGTGATTGACCTGCGTGAAGAAGATGACGACTTCAATGCGCGTGAGGAACTGGGCATCACTCTTGATGCGCGTCCGAACGCCGCGGCGACCATCGATGCGATCTGATAAGGAGCAATGACTTTGCTGGACGCCAAGACGTTCGACAGTTTGAAGATCACCCTGGCCACGGGCGACGATATCGCCTCGTGGAGCCACGGTGAAGTGAAGAAGCCGGAGACCATCAACTACCGTACGCTCAAGCCCGAGCGTGACGGTCTGTTCGGTGAGCAGATCTTCGGCCCCACCCGCGACTGGGAATGCGCGTGTGGTAAGTACAAGCGCGTGCGCTACAAGGGCATCATCTGCGAAAAGTGTGGTGTTGAGGTCACGCGCTCCAAGGTGCGTCGTGAGCGTATGGGTCACATCGACCTTGCCGCCCCCGTCACCCACATCTGGTACTTCAAGGGTGTTCCCTCGCGACTGGGCTACGTGCTGGATCTGGCTCCGAAGGATCTGGAAAAGGTCATCTACTTCGCTGCCTACATGATCACCGAGGTTGACGAAAAGGGCCGTGACGAGGATCTGATGGATCTGCGTTCTGAGCTCGAGGTCGAGAAGACCCACCTCGAAAACCAGCGCGATGCTGCGATCAACGAATTCGCAGAGCGCCTGGAAGCAGAGATTGCTGAGCTTGAAGCAAACGATGCATCCGCAACCGAGATCGAGCGCCGCCGCAAGGCCGGCGAACGCGATATGGCCAAGATCCGTCGTCGTTACGAGGGCGATATCGAAGGCCTGGAGACGGTGTGGGAGCGCTTTAAGTCCCTCAAGGTCGGTGACCTCGAAGGTGATGAGCGCCTCTACCGTGCGATGGTTGCCCGCTATGGCACCTACTTCAAGGGTGACATGGGCGCATCCGCCATCCAGAAGCGTCTGCAGACCTTCGATCTGGAAAGCGAAGTTGAACAGCTTCGTGCAATCATCCAGAACGAAAATGGCCCGCGTAAGACACGCGCCATCAAGCGTCTGAAGGTTATCAACGCATTCGTAGCTACCGGCAACAAGCCCGAGTCCATGGTTCTGACGAAGATTCCGGTTATTCCGCCGGATCTGCGCCCCATGGTTCAGCTTGATGGTGGCCGTTTCGCGACCTCTGACCTGAATGATCTGTACCGTCGCGTGATCAACCGCAACACCCGACTCAAGCGCCTGCTCGAGCTGGGCGCGCCTGAGATCATCGTCAACAACGAGAAGCGCATGCTTCAGGAATCTGTTGACGCGCTCTTCGATAACGGACGTCGTGGCCGCCCCGTTGCAGGCCCTGGTAACCGTCCGTTGAAGTCGATCTCTGACATGCTCAAGGGTAAGCAGGGTCGTTTCCGTCAGAACCTTCTGGGTAAGCGCGTCGACTACTCGGGTCGTTCCGTTATCGTTGTCGGCCCGCAGCTGAAGCTTCACCAGTGTGGTCTGCCCAAGCAGATGGCTCTGGAACTCTTCAAGCCCTTCGTCATGAAGCGCCTGGTTGAGAAGAACTTCGCCCAGAATGTGAAGGCTGCAAAGCGCAAGGTTGAACGCCAGCGCCCCGAGGTGTGGGACGTCCTCGACGACGTCATCCGCGAGCACCCCGTGCTGCTGAACCGTGCACCTACGCTGCACCGCCTGGGTATTCAGGCCTTCGAGCCCCAGCTCATTGAAGGTAAGGCAATCCAGCTGCACCCGCTGGCTTGTGGCGCCTTCAACGCTGACTTCGATGGTGACCAAATGGCAGTTCACCTGCCCCTTGGCGCAGAGGCACAGGCCGAGGCCCGTATCCTCATGCTGTCGACCAACAACATTCTGAAGCCTTCTGATGGACGCCCCGTTGCCATGCCTTCGCAGGACATGATCATCGGTCTGTTCCACCTGACTTCGGATCCCGATCCGTCGCTTCCGGTTGCTCGTGATGAGAACGGCGAGGAAATCATCCCCGTCTACTCAACGGTTGCCGAAGCACGCATGGCCTTCGACAACGGTGATCTTCACCTGAACCAGCGCGCACGTATCCGCTTTGCGGGTATTGTTCCGCCGCTGGATTGGGAAGCACCCGAGGGCTGGAACGAAGGCGACGACATCATTCTGGAAACCTCGCTGGGCCGCGCGATCTTCAACGAGCAGCTCCCTGTCGACTACCCCTTCGTCAACGAAGTTGTCGGCAAGAAGCAGCTGGGCCAGATCGTCAACACCCTGACCGAGCGTTACCCGAACGTTCTGGTTGCTGACTGCCTTGATGCACTCAAGTCCGCTGGTTTCCACTGGTCGACTTGGTCGGGCATCACCATTGCCTTCTCGGACATTCAGGCATCGCCGAACAAGCGTGCAATCCTTGCCCGTTACGAGGCCAAGGCCGCCGAGATCCAGGATCAGTTCGAGACCGGTATCATCCTCGAGGAAACCCGCTACGAAGAGCTGGTTGACCTGTGGCTGAAGTGCACCGAAGAGGTCGCAGAAGATATGCGCGATCACTTCTCCGCACGTAACACCGTGTACCGAATGGTTTCATCCGGTGCTCGTGGTAACTGGTCGCAGGTTCAGCAGCTGGCTGGTATGCGTGGTCTGGTGTCTGACCCGAAGCAGAAGCTGATCGAGCAGCCCATTAAGGCGAACTACCGCGAGGGCCTGACGGTTCTCGAGTACTTCATCGCTACCCACGGTGCTCGTAAGGGTCTGGCTGATACCGCACTTCGTACCGCTGAATCTGGTTACCTGACCCGTCGTCTCGTCGACGTCTCGCAGGACGTGATCGTTCGCGAGGCCGACTGTGGCACCCGTCAGGGCGTGCGCATCAAGATCGCGCAGAAGAACTCTGCGGGTGAATGGGAAGCAGTGGACACCATCGAAACCACTGCCTACGCACGTACTCTGGCCCGCGATGCGGTTGCGGAAGACGGCACCGTTGTCGCCCACGCCGGCGATGACCTCGGTGATGCGCAGCTTGCTGAGCTGGTTGCAGCCGGAGTCGAGGAAGTTGTCTGCCGCTCCGTCCTGACCTGTGAGTCTCAGGTTGGTACCTGTGCGACCTGCTACGGTCGTTCACTGGCCACCGGCAAGCAGGTGGATATCGGCGAGGCCGTCGGTATTATCGCCGCCCAGTCGATTGGCGAGCCCGGTACCCAGCTGACGATGCGTACCTTCCACACCGGTGGTGCGGCCTCGGCAGCCGACATTACCCAGGGTCTGCCTCGTGTTCAGGAGCTCTTCGAAGCGCGTAGCCCGAAGGTCGAAGCCAAGATGAACGAGGCCGCTGGCCGCGTTCACATTGACGATGAAGATCCCTCGGTACGCCGCATCGTTATCATCCGTGATGACGGTAAGGAAGATTCGGTCGTCGAGGTTTCTCGTCGCCAGAAGCTTCTGGTTGAAGAGGGCCAGCACATCGATGCCGGTACCGCACTGACCGAAGGCCAGCTGGATCCCAAGGAAGTTCTGCGCATCATGGGCCGCAACGTGGCTCAGAAGCAGCTTGTGGACGAGGTCCAGAAGGTGTACCGCGATCAGGGCGTTGGTATCCACTCCAAGCACATCGAGGTTATCGTCCGCCAGATGCTCCGCAAGGTCACCATCCTGGAGCCCGGCGACACCTCCTTCATGCCCGGCGAACTCGTCGACCGTATGGCCTACTTGGCGCAAAACCGCAAGGTTGCTGCTGAAGGTGGCCAGCCTGCATCCGGTCGTCAGATGCTCATGGGCATCACGAAGGCCTCGCTGGCAACCGACTCCTGGTTGTCCGCAGCGTCCTTCCAGGAGACCACGAAGGTTCTGACCGAGGCCGCAATGAACGGCAAGTCAGATCAGCTTCTTGGCCTCAAGGAGAACGTCATTCTCGGTAAGCTCGTCCCGGCCGGTACCGGCTTGGCACGTTACAACAACGTCACGGTTGAGCCCACCCCCGAGGCAATGGCGAACTCGAACTACTCCGAGCTCGATTTCCAAGATGGCCAGGTGTCCGCGGACTTCCTGGATGCCCTTGGAGCGATCGACTTCGGTATGACCTTCAAGGAGTAACCGCCTTAGCGGTTTCCTGAAGTTCCCCGGCCTCTTCCGCATTAGCGCGACGAGGCCGGGGTTCTTTTTGTCTAGAAGGGGAGTAGCGGGTGGAATCGTGTCCATTCCCACAAGAATGCTGCTTCTGCTGCCTTTGACTCTGCGGTGTGAGACTGAGTATTCTTGAACGCGGTACCCGTGACTGTACGGGTTTCCTATGTCCACATTTCGTGTGGACAGTTCCCGATCGGTTCTTCTCCGTGATCTCATCGCGGCGACTATGAGCCAAATGTGGAACGCGCGGGCTCCCTCCGTCGGAGCTCCGGGTGTCATTCTCTGACGCGGCTAGGCCTCGTTATCATGGCACACCGGCCCCTGGCGGATCGCTGTGCGCGCTGGGGGATTCAAACAGTCGCGGAAGACTGAGACATGGGTTTAAGGAAATCCTTAAACCGTAGACGGAATTGAACTGGAGAACCAGTGCCTACCATTCAGCAGCTCGTCCGCAAGGGCCGCAGCTCCAAGCGTGCGAAGGTGAAGACCCCCGCGCTTAAGGGCTCGCCCCAGCGTCGCGGCGTGTGCACCCGTGTGTACACCACAACCCCTAAGAAGCCGAACTCGGCTCTGCGTAAGGTCGCTCGTGTGCGCCTTTCGTCTGGCATCGAGGTCACCGCGTACATTCCCGGTGAAGGCCACAACCTGCAGGAACACTCGATCGTCCTCGTTCGTGGCGGTCGTGTGAAGGACCTCCCCGGCGTGCGTTACCGCATCGTCCGTGGCGCTCTCGACACCCAGGGTGTCCGTGGTCGCCAGCAGGCCCGTTCCCGTTACGGCGCAAAGAAGGAGAAGAAGTAATGCCTCGTAAAGGCCCCGCTCCCAAGCGCCCCCTGGTCGACGACCCGGTATACGGCTCAAAGATCGTGACCCAGCTCGTGAACCGCGTGCTCCTCGACGGTAAGAAGACCGTTGCAGAGCGCATTGTTTACGGCGCACTCGAAATGGTTCGTGAGCGCACCGAGCAGGAACCCGTTTCCGTGCTCAAGCGCGCACTGGACAACATTCGCCCGGCCCTCGAAGTTCGCTCCCGCCGTGTTGGTGGCGCGACCTACCAGGTCCCGGTTGAGGTTCGCCCCGCACGTGCGACCACCCTCGCGCTGCGTTGGCTCGTGGACTTCTCGCGTCAGCGTCGTGAGAAGACCATGACCGAGCGTCTCGCCAACGAGATTCTCGATGCCTCCAACGGTCTTGGCGCCGCTGTCAAGCGTCGTGAAGACATGCACAAGATGGCTGAGTCGAACCGCGCGTTCGCTCACTACCGCTGGTGATCACCCCTCCCGCTTCGCGATGACCTCATCCGGAGCGGGCAGGATGTTTTAACACCCTCACTTCAAACGAAGGACTGATGTAGTGGCACACGAGGTGCTTACTGACCTCAATAAGGTTCGCAACATCGGCATCATGGCTCACATCGATGCCGGCAAGACCACCGTGACCGAACGTATTCTGTTCTACACGGGCATCAACTACAAGATTGGCGAGACGCACGATGGCGCCTCGACCACCGACTGGATGGAGCAGGAAAAGGAGCGTGGTATTACCATCACCTCCGCAGCCGTGACCTCCTTCTGGAACGGTAACCAAATCAACATCATCGACACCCCCGGTCACGTTGACTTCACGGTTGAGGTTGAGCGCTCGCTGCGCGTCCTCGACGGTGCAGTTGCCGTGTTCGACGGTAAGGAAGGTGTCGAGCCCCAGTCTGAGACCGTGTGGCGTCAGGCTGACAAGTACGACGTCCCCCGTATCTGCTTCATCAACAAGATGGACAAGATGGGTGCGGACTTCTACTTCTCGGTTCAGACCATTCGCGATCGTCTTCACGCAACCCCGATCGTCATGCACCTGCCCATCGGCGCAGAGAATGACTTCGAGGGAACCGTTGACCTGCTCACCATGGAGTCCGTGCGTTACCCCGCCAAGGACGAGAACGGTCAGCCCACCCTGGGCGCCCTCGTCGTTCGTGGCGAGATCCCCGCAGAGCTCCAGGAGAAGGCAGAAGAGTACCGCGAGGCCCTCATGGAAGCTGCAGCGGAAGGCTCTGACGAGCTGACCGAGGCCTACCTTGAGAACGGCGAACTGACCGTTGAGCAGATCAAGCAGGGCGTTCGTGCGCTGACCATCTCCGGTCGTGCATTCCCCGTCTTCTGCGGTACCGCACTTCGCAACATGGGTATTCAGCCCGTGCTCGATGCGGTTATCGACTACCTGCCTTCGCCGCTGGATATCCCCGCGGTTCGCGGCTTCAAGCCCGGACACGACGAAGAAGAGCGCAACGAGGTCCGCGAGGCCTCGGAGAAGGAACCCTTCGCAGCGCTGGCCTTCAAGATTGCAGCTCACCCCTTCTACGGCAAGCTGACCTTCATCCGTGTCTACTCCGGCAAGCTGGAAGCGGGCTCGCAGGTCCTCAACTCGACCAAGGGTAAGAAGGAGCGCATCGGCAAGATCTTCCAGATGCACTCCAACAAGGAAAACCCGGTCGAAGAGGCACATGCAGGCCACATCTACGCCGTCATCGGCCTGAAGGACACCACCACTGGCGATACGCTCTGCGCGATCGACAAGCCGGTTGTTCTTGAATCGATGACCTTCCCCAAGCCCGTGATCCACGTGGCCGTTGAGCCCAAGTCGAAGGCTGACCAGGAGAAGATGGGCGTCGCCATCCAGAAGCTGGCTGAAGAAGACCCGACCTTCACGGTCGAGCTCGATCCCGAAACCGGCCAGACCGTCATCGGCGGTATGGGTGAGCTTCACCTCGACATCATCGTTGACCGTATGCGTCGCGAATTCAAGGTCGAGGCAAACGTTGGTAAGCCCATGGTTGCTTACCGCGAAACCATTCGTAAGAACGTCGAAAAGTACGAGTACACGCACAAGAAGCAGACCGGTGGTTCCGGTCAGTTCGCGCGTGTCATCATCGCGCTTGAGCCCATCGAGGCCGGCTCCGAAGAAGAGTACATCTTCGAGGACAAGGTCACCGGTGGACGCGTTCCTCGCGAATACATCCCCTCGGTCGACGCTGGTATCCAGGACGCCATGCAAAATGGTGTTCTTGCCGGTTACCCGATGGTCGACGTCAAGGCAACCCTGCTTGATGGTGCATACCACGAAGTTGACTCTTCGGAAATGGCCTTCAAGATCGCAGGTTCGATGGCATTCCGCGAGGCCGCAAAGAAGGCTTCCCCGGTTCTGCTCGAGCCGATCATGGCCGTCGAGGTCCGTACGCCCGAAGAGTACATGGGCGACGTCATCGGCGACCTCAACTCTCGTCGTGGTGCAGTCCAGTCCATGGATGAGCAGCACGGTGTGCGCGTGGTCCGCGCACAGGTTCCGCTGTCCGAAATGTTTGGTTACATCGGCGATCTGCGTTCCAAGACGCAGGGCCGTGCGGTGTACTCCATGCAGTTCGATAGCTACGCCGAGGTCCCGCGTAACGTCGCGGATGAGATCATCGGAAAGTCTCGGGGCGAGTGAGTCCCACAGGGTCGGATGCGGCTCAGGAACAGCCAAAATTGTTCCTGAGCTGTGACCGACCTGACAAGAATCAATAAACCTGTAGGTCTCATGCCCCATTGGGTGTTATGCTGACACCTAGCCATAGGCTGAGAATTTCTACCCGAGTCCAGGAGGACACAAGTGGCGAAGGCCAAGTTCGAGCGCACCAAGCCGCACGTCAACATCGGTACCATCGGTCACGTTGACCACGGCAAGACCACGCTGACTGCAGCAATCACCAAGGTTCTGCACGACAAGTACCCGGATCTGAACGAGTTCACCCCCTTCGATCAGGTCGACAACGCTCCTGAAGAGCGCGATCGCGGTATTACCATTAACGTCTCTCACGTTGAGTACCAGACCGAGAAGCGTCACTACGCACACGTTGACGCCCCCGGTCACGCTGACTACGTGAAGAACATGATCACCGGTGCGGCACAGATGGATGGCGCCATCCTCGTTGTCGCCGCCACCGACGGCCCCATGGCCCAGACCCGCGAGCACGTTCTGCTCGCCCGTCAGGTCGGCGTGCCCACCATCCTCGTCGCCCTGAACAAGGCCGACATGGTTGATGACGAAGAAATGCTGGAGCTCGTTGAGGAAGAGGTTCGTGACCTCCTGTCCTCGCAGGGCTTCGACGGCGAGAACGCTCCCGTCATCCAGGTTTCGGCTCTGAAGGCCCTCGAGGGTGACCCCGAGTGGACCGCCAAGGTCGAAGAGCTCATGGACGCTGTGGACGACTACGTCCCCACCCCCGAGCGCGACATGGACAAGCCCTTCCTCATGCCGATCGAAGACGTCTTCACGATCACCGGTCGTGGCACCGTCGTTACCGGTCGTGTCGAGCGTGGCAAGCTGCCGATCAACTCCGAAGTTGAGATCCTCGGTATCCGCGAGCCCCAGAAGACCACCGTCACCGGCATCGAAATGTTCCACAAGTCGATGGACGAAGCATGGGCAGGCGAGAACTGTGGTCTGCTTCTCCGTGGCACCAAGCGCGACGAGGTCGAGCGTGGCCAGGTTGTGGCCGTCCCCGGCTCCATCACGCCTCACACCGAGTTCGAGGGCCAGGTCTACATCCTGAAGAAGGAAGAAGGCGGACGTCACAACCCGTTCTTCTCCAACTACCGTCCTCAGTTCTACTTCCGTACCACCGACGTGACCGGCGTCATCACCCTCCCCGAGGGCACCGACATGGTCATGCCTGGCGACACCACTGAGATCACCGTTCAGCTGATCCAGCCCATCGCCATGGAGCCCGGCCTCGGCTTCGCAATCCGTGAAGGTGGCCGCACCGTTGGTTCCGGTCGTGTGACCAAGATCCTGAAGTGACTTTGTTGATCGCCTAGCGATCGCTGAATCTTCAGCAGAGCAGGTCCGTTCTTTTGAACGGACCTGCTCTTTTCTTGTCTGAGTGTGGGGAATTGATTGTTTGCTTGCGGGGGAGTGGTGCGCGTGAAGGTGACCGATCTGACTTTGCGACACGCCCGAGTGCGGTGTAGTGTAGATATCCGGTGCGCAACGTACCTCCATTGGAGCAATGCATGCGCACGTCTTCTATGTCAGTGGATTCACATGGGTTTCCTTGGCCTCGAGCTTGAGGAAGCCTGCGTATTTCTGCCAAAATAGAAGGGTTGCCCCGCTAGAGGTGGGGCGGTTAGGCAGTGCAATCACTGCTTAATCGGGCAAAATGCCCAAGATCTTTGGACAAGACGCCGGTCCGCACTGGGCGCTCTCGCTAAGAGCGACACGCCCGGATACGGGTACCGGCGCCGAATCTGTACGAGAAGAGGTAAGACGGCATGGCGGGACAAAAGATCCGCATCCGGCTCAAGTCGTATGACCACGAGGTCATCGACAGCTCCGCGCGCAAGATCGTGGACACCGTGCAGCGAGCAGGTGCCACTGTCGTGGGCCCGGTGCCGCTGCCGACCGAAAAGAACGTGTTTGTCGTGATTCGGTCGCCCCATAAGTACAAGGACAGCCGCGAACAGTTTGAAATGCGTACGCACAAGCGGCTCATCGACATCATCGACCCGACTCCGAAGGCCGTCGATTCGCTCATGCGTCTCGATCTGCCCGCGGACGTCAACATCGAGATCAAGCTCTGAGGACATCTGCAATGACAAAGAATAAGCAGCACGCTGCTGCGCCTGTTAAGGCGCTGCTCGGCCGCAAGCTCGGTATGACCCAGGTGTGGGACGCCGACGGCCGCCTCGTGCCCCTGACTGTCGTGCAGGTTGGCACCAACGTTGTTACTCAGCTCCGTACTGAGGAAACCGACGGATACACCGCTATTCAGCTTGGCTTCGGCGATATCGATGCACGCAAGGTGACCAAGCCCCTGGCTGCTCACTTCGCGAAGGCTGGGGTTGCACCCCGCCGCCATCTCGCCGAGGTTCGCACCTCCGAGGCCGATAGCTTCGAGCTCGGCCAGGAACTGGATGCCTCAATCTTTGAAGCTGGACAGAGCGTCGATGTTTCGGGTAACACCAAGGGCAAGGGATTTGCCGGTGTTATGAAGCGTCACGGTTTCGCTGGCGTGTCCGCATCTCACGGTTCTCACCGTAACCACCGTAAGCCCGGTTCGATCGGTGCTTGCGCAACCCCCGGTCGCATCTTCAAGGGTCAGCGTATGGCTGGCCGTATGGGTGGTGTCCGTCGTACCGTCCAGAACCTGCGCGTTCAGGCCGTTGACGTGGAAAAGGGTCTGCTCCTGATTTCGGGTGCAATTCCCGGACCTAAGAACGGCATCGTGCTGGTTCGCTCCGCTGTGAAGGGTGCGTGATCATGTCTGAAATCCGTACCATCGATGTTCTTGACCTGAAGGGTAAGAAGGCCGGCACCGTCGACCTCCCCGCAGAGGTCTTTGACGTTGAGACCAACATCCCGCTGATGCACCAGGTCGTCGTCGCTCAGCTTGCTGCAGGCCGTCAGGGCACGCACGCAACCAAGACGCGCGGCATGGTTTCCGGTGGCGGTAAGAAGCCGTTCCGCCAGAAGGGCACCGGTAACGCTCGTCAGGGCTCCATCCGTGCGCCTCACTTCACCGGCGGTGGCATTGTCCACGGTCCTCAGCCTCGCGATTACTCGCAGCGCACCCCCAAGAAGATGAAGGTCGGCGCTCTGCGTTCGGCTCTTTCTGACCGTGCACGCAATGGTCGCATTCACGTCGTGACCGCTCTGTTCGAAGGCGAGAAGCCCTCGACCAAGCAGGCACTGGCCGCGGTCCGCGCACTCGTTGCTGACCGTCCGGCACTTGTCGTGCTCGAGCGCGGCGATGAGCTTTCGGCTCTCTCGCTCCGCAACGCTCGCGAGGTTCACGTGCTGTGGGCAGATCAGCTCAACACCTATGACGTCCTCGACAACGAAGATGTCATCTTCACCCAGGGCGCCCTTGAGGCATTCCTTGGCACCAAGGAGGAAACGAAGTGAGCTCGATCGAAGCCGCTAAGAACCCCCGCGATATCATTCTGCGTCCGGTTGTCACCGAGAAGTCCTCGATCCTGATGGATCAGGGCAAGTACACCTTCGAAGTTGATCCTCGTTCGAACAAGACCGAGATCAAGATGGCCGTCGAAGCGATCTTCGGCGTGAAGGTTGCCTCCGTGGCTACGCAGAACCGCAAGGGCAAGGTTTACCGCACTCGCAACGGAATCGGTACGCGCAAGGATGTCAAGCGCGCCATCGTGACCCTGCGTGAAGGCACCATCGACATCTTCGGCGAGCAGGCCTGAGCGTCGGAGAACTAGAGGAAAATCATGGGAATTCGCAAGTACAAGCCCACGACCCCGGGTCGTCGTGGTTCGAGCGTCTCCGACTTCGTCGAGATCACTCGTTCCGAGCCCGAAAAGTCGCTGGTGCGTCCGCTGCACAAGACTGGCGGCCGTAACAACAACGGCCGTGTGACTGCTCGCCACCGTGGCGGCGGCCACAAGCGCGCCTACCGCGTGATCGACTTCCGTCGTCACGACAAGGATGGCGTGCCCGCACGGGTCGCTCACATCGAGTACGACCCCAACCGCACCGCTCGTATCGCCCTCCTGCACTACGCAGACGGCGAGAAGCGTTACATCCTGGCACCTGCCAAGCTCAATCAGGGCGATCTTGTCGAGTCCGGCCCCGCGGCCGATATCAAGCCCGGCAACAACCTGCCTCTGCGCAACATCCCCTTGGGTACCGTTGTCCACGCTGTGGAGCTCTACCCCGGTGGCGGCGCAAAGATTGCACGCTCTGCTGGAACCTCGGTTCAGCTCGTCGCAAAGGAAGGCCGCTTCGCTCAGCTGCGTATGCCCTCCGGTGAAATTCGCAACGTCGAAATCACCTGCCGCGCCACCATTGGTGAGGTCGGCAACGCCGAGCAGTCCAACATCAACTGGGGCAAGGCCGGCCGTATGCGCTGGAAGGGCAAGCGCCCGCACGTCCGTGGTGTTGTTATGAACCCGGTTGACCACCCGCACGGTGGTGGTGAAGGCCGTACCTCTGGTGGTCGTCACCCCGTGTCGCCTTGGGGCAAGCCCGAGGGACGCACCCGTCGTCCGAACAAGGCCAGCGACCGCATGATCGTGCGTCGTCGCAAGACCGGCAAGAATCGCTGAGTAGGAGCTGGGAATGCCTCGTAGTTTGAAGAAGGGCCCCTTCGTCGACGATCACCTCATGAAGAAGGTTGACGCCGCGGTCGAATCCGGCTCTAAGAACGTTATCAAGACTTGGTCGCGCCGTTCGGTCATCACCCCGGATTTCCTGGGTCTGACCATTGCCGTGCACGACGGTCGTAAGCACGTGCCCGTTTTCGTCACTGAGTCGATGGTGGGCCACAAGCTCGGAGAGTTCGCTCCCACGCGTACTTTCCGTAGCCACGACAAGGACGATCGCAAGGGACGTCGGCGCTGAGCCGGCCTTGCGTAACGAAGAAAAGGCAGGATTTCATGGAAGCCAAGGCGCAGGCGCGTTTTGTCCGCGTCACGCCCCAGAAGGCACGCCGTGTCGTGAACGAGGTTCGCGGCAAGGCTGCTTTGGAGGCAGCCGACATTCTGCGGTTCGCCCCGCAGGCCGTCGCCACCGATGTCCGCAAGGTGCTCTTGAGCGCAGTCGCTAACGCGAAGGTTAAGGCTGAAGCCGCTAAGGAGACCTTCAATGAGGCGGATCTTTTGATCCTCGAAGCCTACGTTGATGAAGGTCCCACGATGAAGCGCTTCCGCCCCCGCGCTCAGGGCCGTGCAGGACGCATTCTTAAGCGCACCAGCCACATCACCGTTGTGGTTGGCACTAAGGAAGATCAGAAGAAGGGAGACCGGTAAATGGGCCAGAAGGTTAACCCCACCGGGTTCCGCCTGGGAATCACAACTGATCACCGGTCTCGCTGGTTCTCCGATTCGACGACTGCAGGTCAGCGCTACGCTGACTACGTTGCAGAAGACGTCGCAATTCGTAAGAACCTGACTGAGAACCTTGAGCGCGCAGGTATTGCAAAGGTCGATATCGAGCGTACGCGTGACCGCGTTCGCGTTGATCTGCACACCGCTCGCCCCGGTATCGTTATTGGTCGCCGCGGAGCAGAAGCAGATCGTCTTCGTCAGAACCTGGAAAAGCTCACCGGCAAGCAGGTTCAGCTGAACATCCTCGAGGTCAAGAACCCCGATCTGGATGCACAGCTCGTTGCACAGGGAATTGCTGAGCAGCTCGCTGCTCGTGTCTCTTTCCGTCGCGCAATGCGTAAGGGCATTCAGTCCGCACAGCGTGCGGGAGCCAAGGGCATCCGTGTCCAGGTCTCCGGCCGTCTGGGTGGCGCTGAAATGAGCCGTAGCGAGTTCTACCGCGAAGGCCGTGTCCCGCTGCAGACCCTGCGTGCAAACATCGACTTTGGATTCCACGAGGCCCGTACGACCTTTGGTCGCATCGGCGTCAAGGTGTGGATCTACAAGGGCGATATCACCGAGCGTGAGTTTGCCCGCCAGCAGGCTGAGCAGGCCAACCGTGGTGGACGTGGACGCGGCGATCGTCGCAACCCCCGTCGCGGTCAGCGTGGCCAGCAGCAGCACGAGAACACTCAGCAGCAGGCAGCTCCGGCTGAAGCACCTGCCGCTACCGAGACCGGAACGGAGGCCTGAGCCCAATGCTCATTCCCCGTCGTACTAAGTGGCGCAAGCAGCACCGCCCGCACCGCACCGGTTTTGCTACCGGCGGCACGGAGCTCGCATTTGGCGATTACGGGATTCAGGCACTCGAGGGTGCCTACGTCACCAACCGTCAGATCGAAGCTGCTCGTATCGCAATGACCCGTCACGTCAAGCGTGGTGGCAAGGTGTGGATCAACATCTTCCCGGACCGCCCGCTGACCAAGAAGCCCGCCGAAACCCGTATGGGTTCCGGTAAGGGTGCCGTCGAGTGGTGGGTTGCTCCCGTTAAGCCGGGACGCATCATGTTCGAGCTGGCCGGTGTGCCCGAGAGCCTTGCTCGCGAGGCAATGCGCCGCGCCCAGCACAAGCTTCCGATGAAGACCCGTTTCGTGGTCCGCGAGGGTGGTGACAACTGATGGCAGATAAGGGTCTGACCACCGCCGATCTCGACGCCATGGACGATGCACAGCTGTCCAAGGAGCTTGAGAAGGCAAAGGCTGAGCTCTTCAACCTCCGCTTCGCGCAGGCAGTTGGCTCCCTTGAAGACAACGGTCGTATGAAGACTGTTCGTCGCAATATTGCCCGCATTTACACCATCGCGCGTGAACGGGAGCTTGGCTACCGCACCGCACCAGGCACTGAGGAGTGACTAACATGGCAGAAACCACTGTGCGCAACGAGCGCAAGGTCCGTCGTGGATACGTCACCAGTGACAAGATGGACAAGACCGTTGTCGTCGAGATCGAGGACCGTGTCAAGCACGCCCTCTACGGCAAGGTTATGCGCAAGAGCAAGAAGGTCAAGGTTCACGACGAGCACAACGAGTGCTCCGTTGGCGACCTCGTCCTGATTATGGAGACTCGTCCGCTCTCCGCCACCAAGCGGTGGCGCGTGGTCGAGATTCTCGAAAAGGCGAAGTGACCTTCGCCTAACAGACCGAAATCCGTTCGGCAAGGCTCGGCCCCGGAGGCAACTCCGGGGCAGAGAACCGGCTCGACGACAGGAGTCAGTAGAAAATGATCCAGCAGGAGTCGCGACTGAAGGTCGCCGACAACACAGGTGCCAAGGAAATCCTCACCATCCGTGTTCTCGGCGGATCTGGTCGGCGTTATGCCGGAATCGGCGACGTGATCGTCGCCACCGTCAAGGATGCAATCCCCGGCGGAAATGTTAAGAAGGGGGACGTCGTTAAGGCGGTCGTCGTGCGTACGCGCAAGGAGACCCGTCGCCCCGACGGTTCCTACATCCGTTTCGATGAAAACGCGGCAGTCATTCTCAAGAATGACGGTGAACCCCGCGGTACGCGTATCTTCGGCCCCGTGGGCCGCGAGCTGCGCGAAAAGAAGTTCATGCGAATCGTTTCTCTCGCACCGGAGGTGATCTGATGGCAGCGAAGATTCGTAAAGGTGACTTGGTCGAGGTCGTTCGCGGACGTACCTCGGACGAAAAGGAACTCGCAAAGCGCAACGCACGCCGTGCCGAGCAGGGCCTCGAGCCCCTCAAGCCCGGCGACAAGGGCAAGCAGGGTCGCGTTATTCGCGTTTTCCCCGCTCAGGAGAAGGTCCTCGTTGAGGGCATCAACCTGAAGACCCGCCACGTGCGTCAGGGACAGACCCAGGGCCAGGCTGGTGGCATCATCACCGTCGAGGCTCCGATCTCGCTGTCGAAGGTTGCTCTGGTTGATCCTGAGACGAAGCAGCGCGTTCGCGTTGGCTTCCGTGAGGACACCGTTGAGCGTGACGGCCGTACGCGCACCGTTCGCGTTCGCGTCACCCGTGGCGGAGCCCGTCGCGGCATCGAGCAGGGCAAGGAGATCTGATTATGGCCCCGCGTTTGAAGGAAAAGTACAACTCCGAAATTCGCGATGCTCTGCGCGCTGAATTCAAGCACGCAAACCCCATGGAGGTGGGCGGTCTGACCAAGATCGTCGTCAACATGGGCGTCGGCGAGGCTGCTCGTGACTCGAAGGCACTTGAGGGCGCAATCCGCGACCTCACCGCCATCACCGGTCAGAAGCCTCAGACGAGCAAGGCGAAGAAGTCCATCGCACAGTTCAAGCTGCGCGAAGGCCAGGTTATTGGCGCATACGTCACCCTCCGTGGCGACCGCATGTGGGAGTTCCTGGACCGCCTCCTCTCGACTGCGCTCCCGCGTATTCGTGACTTCCGCGGTCTGTCCTCGAAGCAGTTCGATGGACACGGCAACTACACCTTTGGCCTGACGGAGCAGTCCATGTTCCACGAGATCGATCAGGATTCCATCGACCGCGTTCGCGGTATGGACATCACGGTCGTTACCTCGGCCTCCACCGACGAAGAAGGCCGTGCTCTTCTGCGTCACCTCGGCTTCCCGTTTAAGGAGGACTGACCATGGCTAAGACGTCACTGAAGATCAAGGCTGCGCGTAAGCCCAAGTTCGGCGTGCGTGGCTACACCCGGTGCAACCGTTGCGGTCGTCCCCGCTCGGTGTACCGCAAGTTCGGACTGTGCCGTGTGTGCCTGCGTGAGCTCGCCCTTCGTGGCGATCTCCCGGGTGTCACCAAGAGCAGCTGGTAAAACTGACGTCGTAGGTCCCGGTTTTCCGGAGAAACCGCGACGAGGAAGGGGAGAATCCCCAAATGACAATGACTGATCCGATCGCAGACATGCTGACGCGTCTGCGTAACGCGAACCACGCGCGCCACGAGTCGGTTTCCATGCCGTACTCGAAGCTCAAGGCCGCGATCGCGAAGATTCTCGTCGAGGAAGGCTACATCGCCTCCATCGACGTCGAGGATGCCAAGGTCGGCCAGACGCTGGTTCTTACTCTCAAGTACGGCTCGCACCGCGAGGCCGCTATCGAGGGTCTGCAGCGCGTCTCCAAGCCCGGTCTGCGCGTCTACGCCAAGTCCACCAACCTGCCCAAGGTCCGTGGCGGCCTCGGCGTGGCAATTCTGTCCACGTCTTCCGGCCTGCTCACCGACCGTCAGGCAGCCGAGAAGGGTGTGGGTGGGGAAGTCCTCGCCTACATCTGGTGATGAGGAGGCTGAAGAATGTCGCGTATTGGTAAGAATCCGATCGAAATTCCCGCGGGCGTCGACGTCACCATCAATGGTGCAGACGTTACCGTTAAGGGCCCCAAGGGAACACTGAGCCACGTTGTGCCTGAACCCATCAGCGCTGCCATCGACGAAGGCAAGGTCGTTGTGACCCGTCCTTCCGATGATCGTGTTGCTCGTTCGCTCCACGGCCTGACCCGCACCCTGATCGCCAACATGATCGAAGGTGTGACGAAGGGCTTCTCGAAGCAGCTTGAAATTGCCGGTACCGGTTACCGCGTCGTTGCAAAGGGCAAGGACCTCGAGTTCTCCCTCGGCTTCTCGCACACCGTGTTCGTTCCGGCGCCCGAAGGCATCGAGTTCTCCGTCGAATCTCAGACGAAGTTCACCGTGTCGGGCATCGACAAGCAGCTCGTTGGAGAGACCGCCGCTCGCATCCGTAAGCTCAAGAAGCCTGAACCCTACAAGGGCAAGGGTATCCACTACGTGGGCGAGACCATCCGTCGCAAGGTCGGAAAGGCTGGTAAGTGATGGCGTACACAGTCAAGGGCAAGGGCAAGTTCGTCGCTCGCAAGCGTCGCCACCTGCGCCTGCGCAAGAAGGTTCAGGGCACCCCTTCGCGTCCGCGTTTGGTTGTCACCCGTTCGAACCGCCACATGGTCGCACAGGTTGTGGACGATACCATCGGTCACACCCTGGTCTCCGCTTCGACCAAGGAAGCAGCACTCGTTGCCGCTGAAGGGACGAAGAAGGACAAGGCCTACCAGGTCGGCACTCTCATTGCAGAGCGCGCAAAGGCCGCAGGCATCACCGCTGTGGTCTTCGACCGCGGTGGCAATAAGTACCACGGCCGCGTTGCGGCAGTCGCAGAAGCCGCCCGTGAGGGCGGACTTGAGCTGTGACTGAGCCTCGAGGAAAGAGAGATCAACTGATGGCTGCATCGCAGCGAGGCAGGAACGGTCAGGAAGGCGCCGAGCGCTCTGGCGACGGCGAACGCCGTGACCGCCGCTCCGGTCGCGAGAACCGCGACACCCGTCGGGGCGAAAGTAAAGATCAGTACATCGAGCGTGTTGTCACCATCAACCGCGTTTCCAAGGTTGTGAAGGGTGGACGTCGTTTCTCCTTCACCGCTCTGGTTGTCGTCGGTGACGGTGAAGGCACCGTCGGTGTTGGCTACGGAAAGGCCAAGGAAGTTCCCCAGGCTATTTCCAAGGGTGTTGAGGAAGCGAAGAAGAACTTCTTCCGCGTCCCGATGATCCGCCGCACCATCACCCACGTTGTTCAGGGCCGCGACGCGGCAGGTGAAGTTCTGCTTCGCCCCGCCGCCCCCGGTACCGGCGTTATCGCCGGCGGCCCCGTCCGTGCAGTCCTCGAGGCTGCAGGCGTCCACGACGTGCTGACGAAGTCGCTCGGTTCTGACAACGCAATCAACATTGTTCACGCAACTGTTGCTGCACTGAAGCTTCTGGAACAGCCTGAAGCAGTCGCAGCTCGCCGCGGTCTTCCGCTCGAGCGCGTTGCTCCCGCTTCCATGCTCCGTGCACGCGCAGAAGGCGAAGCTGAAAAGCGCGCTGCCGCTGAGGCAAGCGAAGCTGATAAGGCTGCTGCGGGGGTGACTGAGTGATGGCAAAGCTGAAGATCACACAGGTCAAGTCCAGCATTGGCGCCAAGCAGAACATGAAGGACACACTGCGCACCCTCGGGCTGCGCAAGATCGGCCAGAGCGTCGTTCGTGAGGATGCAGAAACCGTTCGCGGTGCCATCCACACCGTTCGTCACCTGGTTACAGTTGAGGAGGTCGACTGACCATGGCGGACTCCACGAAGAACACCGGTGAGGAGCAGGGTCGCGTCGTTCGACTGCACCACCTGCGTCCCGCCGCTGGTGCAAAGACCGCGAAGACCCGCGTCGGTCGCGGTGAAGGTTCAAAGGGTAAGACCGCTGGACGTGGTACCAAGGGCACGAAGGCTCGTTACCAGGTTCCCGCAGGCTTCGAGGGTGGCCAGATGCCCATCCACATGCGCCTTCCCAAGCTGCGCGGCTTCAAGAACCCCTTCCGCGTTGAGTACCAGGTCGTCAACGTCGGTCGTCTGCAGGAGCTCTTCCCCGAAGGTGGAAAGGTGACTGTTGAGGATCTCGTTGCACGTTCCGCAGTGCGCGACGGTTGGGCAGTGAAGGTGCTCGGCACCGGTGAGCTCACCGTTAAGCTCGATATCGAGGTCGACTCTTGGTCGGCTTCGGCAGAAGCGAAGATTACTGCTGCCGGCGGTTCTATCAAGACCCGCTGAGTGGTGATTGCCACGGGGGTGGCTCGGTTTCCGGGCTGCCCCCGTTTCGCTTTCTTGCACGTCGAGGCCGTTTCCCCAGCCGCTGAAGCCCCCGATTTCACTGGCTATCCAAGCGGGAGAGGGCCTTTACCCCTATCACAGTTTCTCAAGTTCTCTACTTTTGATTCACAGTATCCCTGTCATTTCAGGTAGTCTTTTGAGAGTCGTGCGATCTAAATGGTCGCAATTATTTCGTTACGTAGGAGGAAGCCTTGCTCAGTGCGTTCGCGCAGGCATTCCGTACCCCAGATCTCCGACGGAAACTACTGTTCACGCTATTCATCATGGCGATGTTCCGTCTGGGCTCTTTCATCCCAACTCCGGGCGTTGATTCGCAGGCAGTCAACAAGTGTCTTGCTCAGCAGAGCGACGCTTCGCTGCTGGACTTGGTGAACCTCTTCTCTGGTGGTGCGCTCCTCCAATTGTCGATCTTCGCGCTGGGTATCATGCCTTACATCACCGCGTCGATCATCATCCAGCTTCTGCGCGTCGTGATTCCTCGTTTTGACGATCTGCACAAAGAAGGGCAGACCGGACAAACGAAGCTCACGCAGTACACGCGTTATCTGACAATTTTCTTGGGCATTCTTCAGTCCACAACCATGATTTCGCTGGCTCGCTCCGGAAATCTTTTCGCAGGATGCTCTGAGAAGGTCATCCCTTCGAATTCAGTGTGGACCTTCCTTCTGATGATGATCGTCATGACCGCCGGTACCGGTGTCATCATGTGGCTCGGCGAATTGATCACCGAACGCGGTATCGGTAATGGTATGTCGCTGTTGATCTTTACCTCTATTACCGCGCGCATGCCTTCTCAGCTTCTGACCATCGGACAGAGCGGTAAGTGGGGAGCAGTCTTCGCGATCATCGGCCTGATGCTTCTTGTCTCGATCGTTGTTGTTTATCTGGAGCAGGCACAACGCCGAATTCCCGTTCAGTATGCAAAGCGCATGATCGGTCGCCGTCAGTATGGCGGTACGACGACTTACATTCCTTTGAAGATCAATATGTCGGGCGTTATCCCCGTCATCTTTGCCTCTTCACTTCTGGCATTCCCCCCGATGCTTGCACAGTTCGGCAGCCAGGACTCCAAGTGGGTCCAGTGGATTAGCGCGAACTTCCACCAGGACGCATGGCCCTACCTGACCAGCTACGCCCTGCTCACACTCTTCTTCACCTTCTTCTACACCGCGATCACCTTCGATCCCGATGAGGTGGCGGATAACATGAAGCGCTACGGCGGCTTCATCCCCGGATACCGCGCAGGCCGTCCCACGGCTGAGTTCCTGCGCTACGTGATGAACCGAATCACGACCGCCGGTGCGCTCTACCTGGTCATCGTCGCGCTCATTCCTTCGTTGGCGATCATTCCGTTGCACATTTCCCAAGGACAGATGCCCTTCGGCGGCACGACCCTTCTGATTATCATCGGTGTCGGCCTGCAGACGGTGAAGGAAATCAACACTCAGCTTCAACAGCATCACTACGAAGGATTCTTGCGATGACCGCTATCGTTCTCCTCGGCCCCCCTGGAGCTGGTAAGGGAACCCAGGCCGCGCGTATCGCCGAGCGCCTGAACATTCCCGCCATCTCCACCGGAGAGATTTTCCGCGCCAATATGTCTGAGGGCACGGAACTGGGTAAACGAGCCAAGGAATACATGGAACGTGGAGAGTTCGTTCCCGATTCGGTAACGAACCCCATGGTGAAGGTGCGCCTTTCCGCACCGGATACCGCTAACGGTTTCCTCCTTGACGGATACCCCCGCACTCTCGAGCAGGCGCACGTTCTGCGTGACATGCTTGCCGAACTCGGCGTGAGCTTGGATGTCGTCCTGGAGATTCAGGTAGACGAAGATGAGGTCGTGGCTCGCATGCTCAAGCGTGCAACCGAGCAGAACCGCTCCGATGACACTGAGCCCGTCATTCGTCACCGCCTAGAGATCTACCACGAACTGACCGAACCCATGGCAACCTACTACGCCGATCAAGATCTGCTTCAGGTTGTTGACGGACGCGGTTCGATCGATGAAGTGAGCGAGCGTATTTTCGCCCTTCTCGACGGTCTCAACAAGTAAGCAACACGTACCCTGGCGCTGCTCAGCGCTGATACGGAACCGGGGCGCGGTGGTGAAAGCCATCGCGCCCCGGAGTTTCATCCAAAGGAAGCACAATGTCCCACATTGAATACAAGACTCTTGATCAGATCAAGTGGATGCGAGAAGCCGGGCTGGTTGTTGCGGAAATTCACCGAAGCCTGCGAGAAGCGGCACGTCCCGGCGTAACAACCGCTGAGCTGGATGAGGTCAGCGCAGATGCGATCCGTCGTTGCGGTGCGCGCTCGAACTTCCTCAATTACTACGGCTATCCCGCAACAGTGTGCATTTCCCCCAATGACGTGATCGTTCACGGCATTCCCGACAAGCGCAAGCTTGCAGTCGGTGACATTGTGACCTTTGACTGCGGTGCATGGCTTGAACGAAGTGGCAAACAGTGGCACGGAGACGCAGCCTTCTCGATGATCGTCGGAGATGAATTCACCTCTGATGAAGAGTTCGCGCGTTCATGGGTTCGTCGCCACCAGGGCCCGGGCGCCGGAAAGCGCTGGGGGAGTGCTCTCCCTTCCGCTCCTCAAAGCGAGGCGGGGGAACCCGGTTCGGCCTCGGCAGGGGAAGTTTCAAAGCAGGGGAGCGTTGCGCGCAGGCGCGAGCTCGACCTCGTTACTCGTGAGGCGCTGTGGGCGGCGCTTGCCTCGGTTGCTCGTGGAAAGCGCGTGAGCGCAGTTGGCGAGGCCGTCGAGCGCGTCGTTGCCGAGCGCGCGGAGGACCTTGGCTGGGAAGCGGGGATTATCGAGGGCTTTACCGGCCACGGAATTGGCACCGCGATGCACCAGGATCCGGAAGTCCTCAACTATCGCGTGCGTGGTCTGATGCCCAAGTTGCGTCCCGGAATGGTTCTGGCTGTCGAGCCGATGCTGACAAGTGGAGATATTGAGAATGTCACCGAGAATGACGACTGGACAGTTCGTACAGTCGATGGCTCAGATGCCGCTCAATGGGAGCACACTATCGCGATTTTGGATGACGGCGTCGCGATCTTGAGTGCAGTTGACGGGGGAGTAGCAGGGCTTGCGCCCTTTGGCGTCACTCCTGTTTTGCTGGACTAACTTCTCGCGCGTGTCTATGTTGACAGCTCGCTGGAATTAAGCGTGAGCCGATAGACACCGCATCCAGCTTTCCAAGAAGGGCCAAAATAGCGTAGGCTCGACCCTTGGACGTGTCTTTGGGGGCAGTATGCCTGTTTCCAAGGGCGATCCCGAACGGTCTCAGGCCGTTCGAATCCGAAAAAGTAGTAGAGGATAGACGGAGGATATGGCGAAGAAGGACGGCGTCATCGAAATCGAAGGCACGGTTATCGAAGCCTTGCCGAATGCGATGTTCCGCGTGGAATTGAGCAATGGACACATCGTGCTTGGCCACATTGCCGGCAAGATGCGTCAGCACTACATCCGCATTCTGCCCGAGGACCGAGTGGTCGTCGAGCTGAGCCCCTACGACCTCTCCCGAGGCCGCATCGTCTACCGCTACAAGTGAACACACCGACACAAGCTACCTGCGGGTAGCGGAGGTACACACCATGAAGGTCAAGCCGAGTGTCAAGAAGATCTGTGACAAGTGCAAGGTGATTCGTCGCCACGGCAACGTCATGGTCATCTGTGACAACCCCAGGCACAAGCAGCGCCAGGGCTGAACCCTCGCTGTGATAACGCCGGAGTAATCCGGCAGCATCATTCCACACGCGCTTGCGCGACCCTCGGTTCGGAGGCCGGGGCCGGGTGGCTCACCCGGGAGGAGTGGTGACGACCTCCGATGAACAATTTGGAGCATAAACATGGCACGTATTGCCGGCGTCGACCTCCCTCGCGAAAAGCGTATGGAGATCGCGCTCACGTACATTTATGGAGTTGGACGCACCCGCGCCAAGGAGACCCTCGAGGCCACCGGCGTGAGCCCCGATCTTCGCGTGAAGGATGCCACCGAGGAAGACCTCGTCAAGCTTCGCGAATACATCGAGAACACCTTTAAGGTGGAAGGCGATTTGCGTCGTGAGGTCCAGGCAGACATCCGTCGCAAGATTGAGATCGGATCCTACCAGGGACTTCGTCACCGTCGTGGCCTGCCGGTCCACGGTCAGCGCACCAAGACCAATGCGCGTACCCGTAAGGGCCCCAAGCGCACCGTTGCAGGTAAGAAGAAGGCCAAGTAAGGCCGCTAAGTCCAGCGTGGACTTTTAACACACGACTTCGAAGGAACTGAAACACATGGCTGCAAAGACCACTCGTTCCGGCGCGGGACGCAAGCCGCGCCGCAGGATTTCAAAGAACGTCACTCACGGACACGCGTACATCAAGTCGACGTTCAACAACACTATCGTTTCCATTACCGACCCTACCGGTGCGGTGATCTCCTGGGCCTCCTCCGGCCAGGTGGGCTTCAAGGGTTCGCGTAAGTCGACCCCCTTCGCTGCTCAGCTTGCTGCCGAGGCCGCCGCGCGTCGCGCACAGGAACACGGCATGAAGAAGGTCGACGTCTTCGTGAAGGGTCCCGGCTCCGGCCGTGAGACCGCGATCCGTTCGCTTCAGGCTGCTGGCCTGGAGGTCGGTTCGATCCAGGACGTGACGCCCCAGGCATTCAACGGCGCTCGTCCCCCGAAGCGTCGTCGCGTCTGAGCCCCGGAGGGTGGAGATCCCACGGAAATCCACCCCCCACGTCTGGGCGGGATCACACAAGAATACGTGGCCTCGTCCTTACCTTTTCCCCGCAATGCGGGACCCCGATCCGGCGTCATATGGCGGGCGCCGGGAAGAAAGGACTAAGACGTGCTCATTGCAGAGCGACCCATCCTGACCGAAGAGAAGGTCAGCGAACTGCGCTCCCGTTTCATCCTGGAGCCCCTTGAGCCCGGTTTCGGCTACACGCTGGGTAACTCCCTGCGCCGAACCCTGCTCTCGTCGATCCCCGGCGCTGCCGTGACCTCCATCCGCATTGATGGTGTGCCTCACGAGTTCCGGACGATCGAGGGTGTGAAGGAAGACGTTGCCGAGATCATCCTGAACATCAAGCAGATCGTTCTCTCCTCCGAGAACGACGAGCCTGTTGTCATGTACCTGCGTAAGGCAGGCCCGGGAGAGGTCGTCGCAGGGGATATCACCCCTCCGGCCGGCGTCGAGATTCACAACCCCGATCTGCATCTGGCGACCCTCAATGACAAGGGCAAGCTTGAGATCGAGCTGACCGTCGAGCGTGGCCGCGGCTACGTGTCGGCTGCTCAGAACAAGGATCCCCAGGCTGAAATTTCCCGCATCCCGATCGATTCGATCTACTCTCCCGTTGTCAAGGTGACCTACAAGGTTGAGGCAACTCGTGTTGAGCAGCGCACCGACTTCGATCGCCTGATCATCGACGTTGAAACCAAGCCGGCAATCACCCCGCGTGACGCCGTTGCCTCCGCTGGCAAGACCTTGGTTGAGCTCTTTGGTTTGATGCGTGAACTGAACGAGGAAGCCGAAGGCATTGAAGTCGGTCCCTCGACCACGGATGCCACCCTCGCTGCCGACCTCGCGCTGCCCATTGAGAACCTCGGCCTGCAGTCGCGTTCCTACAACGCACTGCGTCGTCGCGGAATCCTCACTGTTGGCGAGCTCGTGGCTCACTCCGAGGCGGATCTGCTTGACATTCGCAACTTCGGTACGAAGTCGATTGAAGAAATCAAGGAAGCTCTTGCAACCCTTGGGATGACCCTGAAGGATTCTGTCCTGCCCTCCGGTGAGGCCAGCGAATCCGGTTCCATCCACTTCAGCGACGATCAGTCCATCTGACATGCTGCGTCCGATGGACGCATAAATTCCTAGGAGACAAAATGCCCACCCCCAAGAAGGGTGCTCGTCTGGGCGGAAGCCCGGCACACCAGAAGCTGATCCTCAAGAACCTTGCGACTCAGCTCATTGAACACCGCTCGCTCACCACGACCGAGGCCAAGGCTAAGGCCCTGCGCCCCTTCGTCGAGAAGCTCGTGACCAAGGCAAAGCGTGGCGACATGCACGCTCGCCGTACCGTGGCTCGCGTCATCACCGACAAGAACGCCCTGTACACCCTGTTCGACGTCATCGCTCCCGCGCTTGATCCCGAGCGTCAGGGCGGCTACACCCGCCTCACCCGCGTGGGTAACCGCAAGGGCGACAACGCTCCTCTGATGCAGATTGAGTTCTGCATGGAGGCCGTCGAGAAGAAGGCAGTCGTGAAGTCTGCTGAGAAGACCGCCGAAAAGGCCGCTGCGGCCGAGGTCGCAGCAGAGGCTGAGGAAGCTGCAGAGGCCGCTTCCGAGCGCGCCGAAGAGGCTCGCGAAGAGGGCGATCTCGCCATGGCTAACGAGGCTGAAGAAATCGCAGCCGAGGCCGGCAAAGAGGCTGACGCCGCTGAGCAGGTCGAAGAAGAGAAGTGATCTCTTTCGCGTAAGCGACTTAAAAGGGGCCGGTACCACTCGCGGTACCGGCCCCTTTGTCGTGCCGATCCTAGCCTTTATATTTCTTGTCTTTTCAGGATGAAAGCCGTCGGTGGCTGTAGCCTGTAACTATGACTCGCGAGATGACACTGGCAGTGGATTGCGGCGGTGGCGGAATTAAAGCTTCCGTCCTTGATGGGCAGGGAACAATGGTTGCCCCGCCAAAACGGACGCCCACTCCCTACCCGCTTCCTCCTGAATTGTTGGTTCAGACGATCATCAACCTTGCCGCTCAGCTTCCAGAAGCTCATCGTGTGACCGTTGGGATGCCGGGAATGATTCGTCATGGGGTTGTTATTGCAACCCCGCACTACATCACGAAGGACGGGCCGCGCTCACGTGTTCTTCCCGAGCTCGTTGAGAAGTGGGATCACTTTGATATGGGGCAGGCGGTTGAGAGTGCTCTTGGCATTCCGACCAAGGTTCTCAATGACGCTGAAGTTGCCGGAGCCGGTGTGATCACCGGACGCGGTCTGGAAATGATCATCACACTGGGTACGGGGCTTGGAAACGCGGTCTTCGATGGTGGGCAGCTTTCGCCACACGTTGAGGTCTCACAGGGGCCGATTCGATGGGGTCTCACCTACGACGATTACATCGGCGAGCATGAGCGACTTCGCCTGGGAGACGTTCATTGGTCTCGCCGCGTTCGCCGAGTCGTGGACGGTCTGCGCCCCATGTACATGTGGGATCGTCTGTATTTGGGTGGAGGCAATTCAAAACGAATTGTCCCAACCTACCGTGACCGTCTTGGTGAGGATGTCATCATCGTCCCCAACGATGCCGGCATTATCGGAGGAGTGCGCTCGTGGGAGCTCTAAGTAATTCCCAGCTACGAATCCGTCTGGATCTTGCCTACGATGGCACTTTCTTCCACGGCTGGGCCGCACAAGATGGCCTTCGTACTGTCCAGGGTGTTCTCACCCAGGCGCTTTCGACAATTTTGCGCCGTCCTGTGATGCTGACTGTCGCAGGACGAACTGATGCCGGAGTTCATGCACGCCATCAAGTCGCCCATTTTGATTGCGCTTCTGACGCCTTCCAGTCTTTGATACGCGAATCCGACCGCCCCGAAGACGAAGAAGAACTCAACCAGGCCTGCTGCCGCGCACTGTTGCGACGCGTGAACTCGCTTCTTGGTCGTGAATATATCGAGCACATGGCGACAACCGGTCTGAGAGTGCCTCGGGGGACTGCTGATGCCCGTCTCTTGGAAGTAAGCGTGGTATCCGCAGACTTCGACGCGCGTTTCGCGGCGCTCGAGCGTTCCTATACCTATCGCCTCGTCCCTGAGGGACAACTTCCCTTGGCTCGGCGTTGGGACGTGTACGAGGTTGCCCAGCCCCTCGACATCGAGGCGATGAACCGCGCGGCCCAGCCTCTGCTGGGTGAGCACGAATTCCTTGCCTTCTGTCGGCCGCGCGAGGGAGCAACGACGATCCGTGAACTGCGTGAGTTGCGCATTGTTCCCGAGGCCGGGGAGACCGGGGTCCTCGAGTGCCATGTGCGCGCTGATGCCTTCTGCCATTCCATGGTTCGTTCCCTCGTCGGCGCTTTAATCGAGGTGGGTAGGGGAGCGCGTGAGGAAAGCTGGCCCGCGCAGCTGCTTGAGAAGGCCTCGCGCCAAGAGGCGGCGCCGATTGCCCCCGCGCATGGGCTGACCCTGGAATCCGTGAGTTATCCCGACGAGGCCGAGTGGAGCGATCAGGTTCACCGGGCACGCCGTATGCGTGGCTTTGCCTTTGATGGGAGCCCTGAAGAATGGGCCATGGGTGGCAATTGCTGCGCTGGTTGATTCAGAAACGATATGAGGAATAAGCCACACTCTGGTCTGCGCTTTGACCCCGCTGCCTTTTGGCGCATAAACTAACAGGTGCTGTGTGTCAGCTGGACCTCTGGTGCCTTCCCACTCGCCGGAGAAGAAATTCGGCTGATGCCTCGCGGAACCGTTTCATAGCGGGCCGGTGCGTCGAACACTCGATGCTAGGCCCCATGACAGAAAGAATTGAAGGTTACGCCCGTGCGCACCTATTCACCTAAGCCGGCGGATGCCGACAAGCAGTGGTACGTCATCGACGCCACTGACGTCGTCCTCGGTCGCCTGGCGGCTCAAGTTGCCGCTATCCTTCGTGGGAAGCACAAGCCGACGTTTGCCCCTCACCTCGATATGGGCGATTACGTCATCATCATTAATGCGGACAAGGTTGCCCTCACCGGTAAGAAGCTTGACCAGAAGATGGCCTACCGCCACTCCGGTCGCCCCGGTGGTCTGAGCGCAACACGCTATCGCGATCTCATGGCTGAGCGTCCTGAACGCGCAGTCGAGAAGGCAGTCCGCGGCATGCTTCCTCACACCAGCCTCGGCCGCGCGCAGTTTAAGAAGCTGCACGTTTACGCCGGAGCTGAGCACCCGCACATCGGCCAGCAGCCGATTCCCTACGAAATCACCCAGGTCGCCCAGTGAGCGCGTCGCGCTTCTGAGCCCAACGAACTGCACTGAGGAGAACTGTGGCTGAGACCACCGAGATTCTTGAGCTGGATGAGGAAGTTGTCCCCAGCTCCTACACCACAGAGACTGAGTCAGCGCCTGCTGGTGCTGGTCAGTCCATCACCGCGCCCGGCGCGGGCCTTGGCCGCCGTAAGGAAGCCGTCGCCCGTGTTCGCCTGGTTCCCGGCAACGGCCAGTGGACCATTAACGGACGCACTCTTGAAGATTATTTCCCGAACAAGCTGCACCAGCAGCTCGTGAAGTCCCCCTTCACCCTGCTTGATATCGACGGTCGCTTCGACGTGATCGCTCGTATCAATGGCGGCGGCATCTCCGGCCAGGCCGGTGCGCTGCGCTTGGGCATTTCGCGTGCACTGAACGAGATCGATCGTGACGCGAACCGTCCCGCACTGAAGAAGGCTGGCTTCCTGACCCGCGATGCCCGCGCTGTTGAGCGTAAGAAGGCAGGCCTCAAGAAGGCACGCAAGGCTTCGCAGTTCTCGAAGCGCTGATCTTCGCCTTTACTTCAAGGTGTGGCCCCAATCGGAAGATTGGGGCCACACCTTTTGTATTCGGAATGCCTACTTCTCTGCTTGCTTTCCTGCAATGTTGGTTGCTGGTCAATCGATTGAGTGAAGAGTGAGCAGCTAGAATAGCGGTGGATTAATTTTCGAGCGGGAGGTACCCCGATGGCCAGGTTGTTCGGAACAGATGGCGTGCGTGGACTTGCAAATGTCGACTTGACTGCGCCACTTGCCTTGGAACTGGGTGAAGCGGCAGCACGCCTGACGATTTCGGGACGCCCGGCCTCGGGACATAAACCAAAGGCAATCATTGGCCGCGATACGCGTATCTCCGGCGAGTTCCTGGACCATGCGCTGGCGGCGGGTTTGGCAAGTGCGGGAATGGATGTTGTCCGCGTTGGCGTTGTGACCACGCCGACCGTTGCGCATCTGACGGCCTCATCCTCAGTTGACTTGGGCGTCATGATTTCTGCCTCGCACAACCCCATGCCCGACAACGGCATTAAGTTCTTCGCTCACGGTGGCTATAAGCTTCCCGACCAAGTTGAAGACCAGATTCAAGAGCTTCTCAACACCTCGTGGGATCGTCCGACCGGCGCTGCAGTCGGTGAGGTCGAATACGACGATGACTGGGCAGAAAAGTCCTACATCGAGCACTTGATGGCCTCCTTGGGTACCGACCTTCATGGTCTACGCATCGCGGTTGACTGCGCCAATGGTGGTGCGTCTTTCCTTGCTCCCGAGGCTTTCCGTCAGGCGGGTGCGGATGCCGTTGTCATTAACGCAGCTCCCGACGGACGCAACATTAACGACAAGGCCGGCTCCACCCACCCCGAGCAGCTACAGGCCCTGACCGTTGCTTCCGAAGCTGATTTTGGTGTTGCTTACGATGGCGATGCCGACCGCTGCTTGGCTGTGGACCGCGATGGCAACATTGTTGACGGCGACAAGATTATGGGCGCACTTGCCGTCCATATGCGCGATGAAGGTCAGCTTGCCAAGGACACCTTGGTTGTCACTGTCATGTCGAATCTCGGCTTGATTCTTGCCATGCAAGAGGCGGGGATCAAGACGGTCCAGACCGGAGTTGGTGACCGTTATGTCCTGGAAGCCATGCTCGAAGGCGGCTACTCCCTGGGCGGAGAGCAATCGGGACACATCATTGCGAAGAAGTACGCAACTACCGGCGATGGTATCCTCTCCTCGCTGCTGTTGGCACGCATGGTGAAGGAATCTGGCCGAGATCTGGCCGACCTCACAAGCTTCATCAAGCGCCTTCCTCAGACGCTGATCAACGTTGGGGGAGTGGATCGTTCACGCGCGAGCACCGACCCGGCCGTTCAGGAAGCAGTTGCCGCTGCCGAGGCCGTGCTGGGCAATACCGGTCGCGTCCTGCTTCGCCCCTCCGGTACCGAACCTTTGGTCCGTGTCATGGTCGAGGCCGCAACGCAATCCCAAGCCGATGGCGTGGCTTCGCGTTTGGCTGATGTCGTGAAGGAAAACTTGGCGCTGTGAGCCTCTGAGAGACGTACGCGTGTAGGGCGGCACCCGCCGGTGCCCGTCCTACACGTTATATATCCTCGGCGTGCGAGGCCGCCTGCCGTCCTCCCGCTTGCGTCGAGGATTGTCCGATGTGTCCCTCGTGTCGGCCGGGCGACTAGGGCAACGCGAATCGCGCTCGGAAAGCGGGGGAGGGGGACAGGTACTGATCGACGCAGGTGCGCACGGTCTCGGCGTCGATGTCTTGATTCGTGAACAACTCCTGGATGGCCGGGTTATCGCCCTGCGTGATCGGCTCGTACGTTCCTTCCGGCGAGTAGTAGAAGATGTCGCGGCTCACAACAGCCTCCGGGCGCTGCTTGGTCGTGGTGAGGACGGGGACGCGGCCGAAGATCGCGAGATCCCAGAGCTGCTTCGAAATGTTCGCGGGGTCGGCGGGGGCGTAGTACATCATGTGGTTCGCCGGGATCGTAAAGAACAGGCCGTGCGGTGCCTGGATGAGGAAACGCGACATGAGCGCGGGTATGTTCGCGGCCTTCGCCGTGACGAACGGGGATTGCGCCGACAGGCAGGTGAAGGGCCCGAACTGCTGGATGCGCTCGATGGGGAGGTCGTCGGTGTTCTTTTGTGCGCAATGGAAAAGCTCGTCGATGCTCAGGGGACATTGGGCCAGCTGTTCGTCTTTCAGCCTGAACAGGGGTGTCGGGCAGTCGAGGCTGAGCGTCAGCGCAAGGCCGCCGGGGTATTGGCGGGCGTAAGAAAACTGCGGGTGTGCGACAGCGTCGGCAGTGCAGAACTCGGTGCGTATGAGTCGACGTAGCTCGTCGGGTTTGTTCAGGATGGTTTCGTCGATGCGTGTCCGCTCGATGAGGTACGGAACCCACGGATCCATCAGATCGTGGTGAGCGTCCGGTTTCGCATCTAGCAGCTCGTTGATGAGTTGATTAATGCCGCACTTCACGGAATCGTTGAGGAGGAGGAACATTGTGCGCTCGGTTTTGTTGAAGCCAAGCTGAACCGTGAGGCCGGCGTCTTCGAGCTTGCTCGTCAGATAGGGCAGGGATGTATTGACGACGTATTCGGGATCCATGGGGTCATTCTAAAGGGTATGGCGGCCGACAGGCCGGGTGGATGGCGTAGCCTCGCGCCTGGCTGACGTGGTGAAGGAAAGCCTGTCGCTCTAAGGACGAGCGACTGAAGAGCGCCAAACCGCGCGAGTGGGGACGATGAGCCTCTCAGCTTTCTTTGCTTTGCGCGGCTTTTCGATCGCCGAAATCATCGCTTCAACGGCGCTCTGTGTCATTTCACGCAGCGGCCACTCGACGGTTGTGAGGCCGAGGGCTTGGCTGCTCGCGGGTTCTTGATTGCCAAAACCCAGGATGGAAAGATCTTGTGGAACGCGGAGATTGAGATCGGTGACGGCTTGGAACACGCCCGGTGCCTGCGAGTCATCGGCAACGGCGATCAAGGTGATATCCGGGTTGTCTGAGAGAAGGCGCAGGGCTGCCTGGTATGCGGTCGAGGCATCCCAATCGGGAAGCGAAAGCAAAGTGAAACCCGTGCCGAAGGCGGCTTCAAGGGGGAGCTGGCGTGAGTGATTGGTATTCGGTCCTGCAAGAAAAACTGCGTGTCCGCGTCTTTGTGCGCTCAGATGTTCGCTGAGTATTTCTTTCACTCCCGCGCATTCGTCAATGCTCACAAGAGCGCTGGCCCCTTGGGTGTCTTCCGTATTAATCATCGACATTGCAACGATGGGAATACCGAGGTTTGCCAGAAGTGTGGAGGTAAAACTCTCGGCGGAGGTCGTTTCGCGGATGACCCCGGCTAATTGCGTGTCCCCTAAGACGGAGCGAATTGTCTGCGCATCTGAGGGGTCGTTACTTGATTGGAAGAGGGGAAGAAGCAAATATCCGCGCTTTTGGATTTCGATCATGGCGGTTGTGAGAACCGTGTGAACGACCGGGACGAAGGGGTTATCTGGGAGTTCAGCCATCAATAGTGCGATGAGTCGTGAACTTCCGCGTCGAAGCGATCGTGCCGCAGCATTGGGGATGTAGTTGAGCTCGCGTGCAGCGTCTTGAACGCGCTGGATTGTCGCTGGAGCGATCTTGACTTCAGGTCCACGACCATTGAGCACGAGCGATACGGTTGAGGGAGCGACGCCCGCTGCACGAGCGACGTCTGCCCGAGTGGCTCGATCCATTTCATCTCCCTTGGTGCTGAGCCCATCGAATCTGCGTGAATACAACAACTATAACGTGTTAGTCTAGGTGTGCTACAAGGCGTCGATGTTGACTTACCTGAAAGGCTCATGATGAAGACTACGCCCTCATATGCACCGGGAACAGGAAAACTTGTGTCACCGCGTGCATATTTTGCCGATGACTCGGGTGAGTTGAGTCTGGATGGAACGTGGTTTTTCGACTATCACCGCAGCGATCCAAATCCCAACATCAATCCCGAAGTGGCCTTTGAACAACCTCTTGTCCCTGAGACAGAGACTATTGACGTGCCCAGCCATTGGGTGTTGAGGGGAGAAGGTCGTTGGGGTAATCCCGCCTATACCAATGTTGATTTTCCATTCCCCGTGGATCCACCCTTTCCTCCGGAAGATAATCCTGTCGGCGACTATTCGCGGTATTTCACGTGTCCGGAGTCTTGGCTTTCTTCGGGAGGCCAGATTCGCCTGCGCTTCGAGGGCGTTGAATCCCAAGTCGTCGTCTGGGTGAATGGCCAATGGATCGGAATGGCCCGCGGCTCACGTCTTGCGCATGAATTCGACATCACCAAGGTGCTTGTCCCCGGTGAAAATACAGTTACTCTTCGCGTCCATCAGTTCAGCGCTGGCTCCTACCTTGAGGATCAGGATCAGTGGTGGCTTCCCGGAGTTTTTCGTTCAGTTTCGCTGCGCTTTCTTCCTGACTTCTCTATTGAGGACCTGTGGCTTGATACCGATTACGAGGCCGGACAGGGGTTTGTGAGCCTTGAGCTGAAAGTGCGTGGGGCGCAAAGCGAAACTCTTGAAGCGAATCTGGACATCGAAGGCCTCGGTACCTCAGTGCTGACGCTCGCGCGAGGGGAGGATGGTCGCTACCGGAGCGAAAACATCGGCCTCGGAACTGTCCAGCCGTGGAGCGCGCAATCTCCGAAACTCTACGCCGCATGCGTGCAAGTGGCGGGGGAGGGTGGCCGCCTTACGGAAAAGCGTCACCTGCGCCTCGGCTTCCGAAGGGTCGAAATCGTTGATGGCGTGCTGCACGCTAATGGACAGCCACTGACACTGAATGGTGTCAATCGCCATGAAATTCGCGCCGACGAAGGGCGAGTATTCAGCGAAGAATTTGCGCGCACTGATCTTGAACTCATGAAGTCGATGGGTATTAACGCGATCAGAACATCCCATTACCCGCCTCATCCGCGCCTTCTTGATCTGGCCGATGAAATTGGCCTGTGGGTCATGCTCGAGGGGGATATTGAAACCCATGGTTTTGAGGGTAATCGCACGTGGATTGATAACCCCTCCGATGATCCGCGGTGGGAAGCCTCCTACCTCGACCGCACCGAACGTGCCTTTGAACGCGACAAGAATCATGCCAGCATTTTCTGCTGGAGCCTGGGGAACGAATCTGGAACAGGTCGCAACTTGGCGGCATCTGCGCATTGGCTCCATGAACGCACCAATGGGCGAGGGATCGTCCACTACGAAGGTGACCACGCCATGGAGTACGTCGATATCTACTCGAGAATGTATCCGACACTCGAAGAAGTCGCCGCGGTGCTTGATGACACGGATCTGCATGCTCCTGTTGCTGTCCCAAGTCATCCGAGCGCAGCTGTGGATGATGCTGCGAAGGAACGTATTCGCAGCGCTCCCTACATCATGTGCGAGTATCTCCACGCGATGGGAACTGGGCCTGGTGGGGCTGCTGCTTATGCCCAGCAAATGAGCCACCCGCGCCACGCTGGAGGCTTCGTGTGGGAGTGGCGTGACCATGCACTGTGGCGCACTCTTCCTGACGGGCGTCGTGCTCTTGCCTACGGTGGCGATTTTGGCGAGGAGGTCCACGACGGGAATTTCGTCTGCGATGGCCTGGTTGATGCGCTGTCGCGTCCCTATGCGGGGACCTGGGCATGGATTCGCGCGCTCGCACCTGATGCGCCGATCCTTCGTGAGCGCTCGCAGAAATCGGGTGGCGAGGCCGAGGAACGTTTGCGCGCTCTGGCTTCCGCAGCTTCCTCTCTGCTTTCCCCTAACGAGGCCGAGAGCGGTGCCGTATTTGACGATCGCGGGCGCGTGGAGTCCGTGGGAGGGCTTCCGATCGCGGCGGAGATCAGCGTTTACCGTGCGCCAACCGATAATGATCGCGGGCGCGGTCCCGTCGACTATTGGGGGATTTCTTCTGATGATCTAGGGCCGCTGGGAACGGGGACCGGGCAATGGGGAGTCTCTCACGCCCAGCGTTGGGAAATGGCGCGTTTGCACCTTCTGCGCAGGACGTGGCACGGAAGCTCTTGTGAGCATGGAATGCGGGTGTTGATTGAACGTTGGGCTCCACCTGCAGCGCAGTTTGGACTTGAGGCTCGATGGACTTTTACTCCTGTAGACGGAAAGATCGAAGGCGCACCTGCGGCTGCTGCAATTTCAGGGAATTGCCTTGCTGTCAAAGTTGAAATGACCCCCTATGGACAGTGGCCCGAGCGCATTCCTCGCGCAGGGGTTCGCCTGTGCATTCCGGGAACGGAGTGGACGGCCTCGTGGGTGGGAGAGACGGATATCGCCTATTCAGATCTGCCGGGCGCAAATCCTGACGGGTTCGGATGCGCTGAGCTTAAGGATCTTTGGGATGTCGGCGTCAAACCCCAAGAAGGTGGGCATCGACCGGGACTGAAGGTTCTTGAGCTGCGTGGGGAAGAGTGTGCGCTCATAATCATCCCCCGCAGCGAGATGGGATGGAGTGCATCGCCCTGGAGCGAGCGAGAGCTTGCCCAGGCTGGTCATTGGGAAGACTTGTCGGAATCAAATCGGACTTTTGTCTGGCTTGACGCCGTTCAAGACGGCATTGGGACTCGCTCGTGTGGTCCTGATGCGCGCCCCGAATTCGGTGCTCGTATGGCAGCGCGCACCATGGAATTCATCCTTTGTGTAACGGATCTATAACAATTGTTCGCTATGCAACGTGAAGTCTGGCTGGCAACGGTAGCCTAGGCTTATCAACTAACACGAGATGGTTAGTGATTCGGTATTCATATCGATCTACGACACGAACCAACGGAGGTTTCGCATGTTGAAGAAAAGGATGGCCGCCGGTGTTGTCGCCCTGGCCATGATGAGCACTCTTGGGTTGAGCGCCTGCTCGAACGGCAGCGACTCTTCCTCAAATTCCGCAAGTAGCGGATCGGCATCGGGTTCTATCCCCAAGCCTGATGTTTCCTGCGATATTCCCGCAACGAATCTCGACGATTCGAAGATCGACACCTCGAAGGTCGAAGGTGAAATCACCTTCCAGACTCAGGGCCTCAAGACCGATTTCGGTGACTTCTTCACCAAGAAGATCAAGGAATTTGAGGACGCAAACCCCGGCGTCAAGATCAAGTGGACTGACCAGGCAGGTGGCGCTGAGTTCGACCAGACCATCACCGCACAGGCAACAAACTGCCAGATGGCGGATGTTGTGAACGTTCCTTCCTCGACCATCCTCGCTCTGTCAAAGTCCAACCTCCTCATGGACTTTGATGTGAAGGCTCCCGGTATCGGCGACAAGTTCGTTCAGACTATTTGGGATTCGACCAAGCTTGGTGCAAACAAGCACCACACTGCTCTTCCTTGGTACTTCGGTCCCTACATCACCACCTACAACAAGGAAGTTTTCAAGCGCGCAGGTCTGGATGAAAACACCTCTCCCAAGACCATGGAAGAGATGTTCGACTACGCCGCTAAGGTCGGTGCAGACGGCAAGGGCGATTACGGAATCTACGGCTCCCCGCAGTGGTACATGACCGCTCAGCTGCACGGCATGGGGGTTAACCTCATGAATGCTGATAAGACCGAGTTTGCTTTTGCAGACAATGAGCAGGCCATCAAGTACGTGACCCGCTTCGCCGAGCTCTACAAGAGCGGTGCAATTCCGAAGGACTCCCTGACCGGTGAACCCGATCCCGGCAAGGCATACGCTGACGGAAACCTCGCATTCGGTACCCCGAACGCCTCCTTCCTGAAGTCCGTGAAGGCAAACAACGCGACCGTCTACAACAACACCGGTGTCGGCCCCTTCCCGACCAACCCCGGAATCAAGCCGGTCTTCGAAGGCCAGTACATCGGCGTATCCGTCTCGACTAAGAACGCTCCTTTGGCAATGAAGTTCGCCGAGTGGATCACCAACGCGGAGAATGAATACGCATGGACCCACGACGGTGGTGCGATCATCTTCCCGGCAGCAACAAGCGCTCTTGACAAGCTCGTTGCCAACCCGCCGGAGATTGCAAACGACCCGGTCTTCAAGGCCGCTTACGAAGAAGCCGCAAAGGCTGCAAAGGACGCCGAGGCCTACACCGACGTCTTCTACACCACCGGTGCTGTTCAGGACAGCCTGGTTGAGAATGTGAACAAGGCAATCCGCGGAGAGGTCGACCCCAAGACCGCTCTGAAGACTGCACAAGATCAGATGAACAAGAAGCTCAAGGCTCTGGGCGAATGATCTAACCCTTGCCGGGGCGAAACACTACGGTTTCGCCCCGGCAAAACCTCTAAACAGCACCGAAGGACCTGACAATGTCGTCGCGTACAGGACGTGCCCCAAGCCGATCTCTTAATGGGGCAGCGCGTTTCCGCCCGGGATGGATGCCGTGGATCTGGATTACACTCCCGGTCTTGGCAATTATTACTTTCTACATTTATCCCTTCATCACAACGGTTTTCGTGTCTTTCACGAAGACCAAACCGCTGAGGAAAATTGGTCCCTTCATCGGGATCGAAAACTACACCTACGTTCTGAACGACCCGGAATTCTGGGGATCTCTGCGCAACTCACTCATCTACGCGGTCTGCGTTGTTCCTTTGATGGTGCTCCTCCCTCTTCTTCTCGCGCTCCTGGTCAAGTCCTATGTTCCAGGAATCGGATTTTTCCGCGCGCTCTACTATCTGCCGGCGGTTTCCTCGCTGGTCGTCATCTCATTGGCGTGGCGCTACTTGCTCAATGAAAGAGGCCCCGTCAATAACCTCTTGACATCTTGGGGAATGGATACGGTTCCCTTCCTCTCGAATCAGTGGCTGATCCTTTTCTGCGCCATGCTCATCACCCTGTGGCAGGGCTTGCCCTACTACATGATTCTGTACTTGTCCGCCTTGGCGAACGTCGATAAGTCTCTTTACGAGGCCGCTGAGCTTGACGGCGCAGGAAGCGTCCGTCGTTTCTTCACCGTCACTGTTCCCGGTGTCAAGGTCATGATGTTCTTGGTTGCGACACTGACAACGATTGGCTGTCTCAAAATCTTCACCGAGGTCTATCTGCTTGGCGGAACCGCTTCACCAACGAAGACTTTGACCATGTACATCCGAGACTGGACCGATCCGACGTATGGCTCTCTAGGCAAGGGTGATGCCGCTTCAGTGTGTCTCTTCCTGATCACCTTCGGATTCATTATTGCCTCCCAGAAGCTCCAGAGGAAGGCTGAAGATCAATGAGTACCGCATCTGCAACTAGTGCAGCCACGTCCTCGTCGAAGTTTGCACAATGGCGCAAGGCTCGCAAACTTGAAAATCAGTCACGAAATGTGGCATCGCGCCAGATCAAGGGTTCTCGCCTTGTGCTGCGCTACATCACGCTGGTCGTCGTTGCAATCCTCATGGTCGGCCCGCTTCTGCTTCCTCTCCTTGCAGCATTCAAGGCACCTGGAGAGTCCGTCTTCGGCCAGGGCGCAACGATCTTCCCGCAACATTGGTCATTGGCAGCTTTTGCGACGCTGTTCAAACAAACTGGAATCCTGCGAGCAATCGGCAACTCGGTCATCGTTGCCACACTGACAGTCGTTTCAAACATCATCTTGTCCTGCTTGGGCGGATACATGCTTTCGCGGCGTGGGTGGACTGGCCGCAACATCATGTACTTCGTTGTCCTCTCGGCGATGATCTTCCCCTTCGAATCGATCATGCTGTCCCTGTACTCGATGATGGTCTCAATCGGCACGTACAAGACGCTTACCAGTGTGTGGATGGTCGCCATGATCGGCCCCTTCCAGATCCTCATGATGCGCGCGGCTTTCCTTGGAATCCCCGAAGAAATTGAAGACGCAGCACTGATTGATGGGGCGGGTGAATGGTCGCGTTTCTGGAGGATTTTCCTCCCTCAGGTACGCGGAACTCTCACGGTTGTTGGCCTGACATCCTTCATCGGTGCTTGGTCCGACTTCCTTTTCCCGTTGCTCATGCTTGTTGACAACGATAAGCACACCTTGATGCTGGAACTGACGGCAATTCAAAATTCCGCTCAGGGAACGACGTACCAGTTGGTGTTGGCTGGTGCTGTTGTGGCATTGGTTCCGGTTGTCCTAGTCTTTGCTTTCTCGCAGAAATACTTCTTCCGCGGGATTGAAGACGGCGGTTTGAAGTTCTAGACCTTTAAGGCATAACTCATGAGTGACGAACTGAGTGAAGATTTTGCCCCCGACGCGCTAGAGGCCGCAGGTGCTCTGCGTCAATATCCAGATCCCGGATATATTTGGCCCTCAGACCCGCGTACCCTCGCCGCCCTAGAAAAGTGGAGGGACCATAAGGTCGGTGTCATCATCCACTGGGGAATCTTCTCTCACATTGGACAGGATGGTTCGTGGTCACTGCACCGCCAGCGTTTGGGTGGCTTCACAGATCCGCCTGAAGAATGGACGGGGAGCGACGAGGAATACCACTCCTGGTATTGCGATCAGGCTCGCAGCTTCACCGGAGAAGACTTTAACGCCGAGGAATGGGCATCAGCCTGCGCAAAGGCGGGAATGCGCTATCTGGTCTTTACGACAAAGCACCATGATGGCTATGCCATGTACGACACCGATTTCTCGAACTTTAAGTCAACCAGTGAAGATGCGGGGCTGGGGCGGGACATTGTCCGCGAGATGTTCGATGCTTTCCGTGCATACAACATGGAGACAGGTGTTTATTTCTCGAAGGCCGATTGGAACCATCCAGGATATTGGGATCGTGCACGTACGATCACTGACCGCTATCACAACTTCGATATTGAGACGCACCGCGCAAAGTGGGATTCCTTCGTTCGTTACACCCACAATCAGATCGATGAGCTGCTGCGCAACTATGGCAAGGTCAACGTGCTGTGGCTTGACGCAGGATGGGTCCGCGAACCCGATGAGCCGATCGATATTGATCAGATAGCCGAGCATGCTCGCGAGCTCCAACCCGATATTTTGGTCGTGGACCGTGAGGTTCACGGGGTGAATGAAAACTATCGAACTCCCGAGCAGGAAGTCCCCGAGGATATTCGTCTCTACCCTTGGGAATCGTGCATCACAATGACTCGTGGCTGGTGCTCGATGCGCCCTGAAGAACCGATCAAGCCCATGCGCCACATTATCTCCAATCTCTTGGCGATTGTGTCGCGAGGCGGGAACTACCTGATCGGGATCGGCCCAGATGCTCAAGGTCGCATGTCGAGCTGGATTGGGCGAGGCCTCGAGGAGCTTGGTAACTTCCTAGGCGTCAACGGCGAGGGGATTTACTCAACTCGCCCGTGGCTGGACATCGACCAAGTGACGGGCGACGAGGGGTGGTCGTGGTACGCGACGCGGCCCAAGGACGATGACCAGCGAGTCTTCTTCTTTGGGATGCCCCCGGCTTCGCCCGCTGACGAGGCCGCAGAGCTTTCCCTTGAAGAAGCGACTTTTGCCCCTGCTGGCCTTGCGTCAACGTGGCTTGAGGTTCCTGGGGAAGTTTCCCAGGCGCGAATCCTTGGGAGCATCGAACCCGTCATCGTTGAGAATCGTGAAGGCTCATCACGCCTCGTGATCCCACAGACCGATCTGTGCTACGCAATCGGACTCGAACTCACCTTCTGAGTCTGAGCGATTCGACGCGGTGATCTGAACCCTTTGTAAAGATCATCGTTGCGCGCTCGCGGGTTGGGGCAATGTTCTCCAAGAGGTTCGGGAGGTTAATTTCTTCCCAAATCGAGCGAGCCGTGGCCTCGGCCTGAGCGTCGGTAAGCGAAGCGTAGGTGCGGAAGAAGGAATCTTCACGAGTAAATGCGGTTTGGCGTAGCGTGAGGAAACGGTCCACGTACCACTGCTCGATGTTCTCTGCTGAAGCGTCAACGTAAATGCTGAAATCGAAGAAGTCGGAGACAGCCACCGGCATCAGTCCGGGACCCCACTTGGGGGGTTGGAGGACATTGAGTCCTTCAACAATCAGGATGTCGGGGCAATCGACGACGATGCTTTCGCCTTCGACGATGTCATAAACGACATGTGAATAGACGGGTGCTTGGACATTACGCACCCCCGATTTCACCGCCGAAAGAAAAGAGATGAGTGCGGGGCGGTCATAGGATTCGGGAAAACCTTTTCGACCAAGCAAGCCTTTGGAGCGGAGCACTGCGTTGGGGAAAAGAAAACCATCAGTGGTGATCAGGTCGACTCGTGGGGTTTTCTCCCAGCGTGAGAGCAAGAAACGAAGGAGGCGTGAAACGGTTGACTTGCCCACTGCAACTGATCCGCCGATACCGATGATGAAAGGCACGTGAGTGCGGCACGGACGCATGAGGAAATTTGCTCGTTCCTGCTCAATCCGGCGATGTCCCTCAACGTAAAGCTGGAGAAGCGCAGTCAAAGGTCGATAGATCGCATCGACCTCGGCAATATCAATGGGATCGCCAAGGGTTGCTAAGCGTGCCAAATCAGAATGCGTGAGGGGGAGGGGAGTGCGGTCTGCCAGTTTGTCCCACTGGGCGCGCGAATAGAAGTCGAAGGGGGAATCTTCGGAAGTGGTGCTGTCGCTCACAGTCAATATTGTGGCAAGCCCGCGGGAGCTTAAGCCAATCAATGGTCCTCAATCTGTAAAAGTGTTACCTATCGCGCAGCCCGGATAGGGATCTCCCCCCTTGTATTTGCTTGGCTGTCTACTAGCCTGAAAACATCATTCCTTGGTTACGTCAATTGACGCACCAGAAAGTGAGTATGCCGTGATCGACTATCTCATCGCTCTTCTTCCGGGACTTTTCAATGGCTTCATGGCCATTGTTTTAGTCGCACAAGGGGGTGATGATCGGCAGAAGAGCCTCGGTCTTTTGGGCGGCGCGTTCTTATTCTCCCTTTTGGCCACCCCCTTCATTGAAGTGCACTGGACGACGAAAACTCTTGTGATCTCGTTTATCTCGGGACTTCTGTTGGGATTCGGTCAGTACTTGCAGATCCTCTCCCTGAAACTGCTGGGAGTTTCGCGCGCCATGCCAATGACAACGGCTGGTCAGATCGTTTTCATGTCATTGGGTGGCATCATTCTCTTCGGCGAGATGAATCAAGGTTTGGCTCTGGTGTGTGCGCTCAGCGCAATCACCTTGTTAGCAATCGGTGTTCTGTTCATTTCAAAGAGTGAGAAGACTAAAGAAGTAGCTGAAGCGCATGTCGATTGGAAACGTGGAGTTCCTATAGTCGTGATCTCAACGGCCGCCCTCGTGGCGTTCCTTCTCTTGGTGCAGGGCTTTGGCCTTGATGGTCGCTCCGTGATCCTTCCTCAATCGGTCGGTTACTTCCTTGTCGCTCTCATCGCTACGATTCCTGCACTTTCGCCTCAACTTGGCAAGGAAGACAATCGCTGGAGTCTACTTACTCTTCGCCAACTGATCCCCGGCATGATGTGGGGTGCGGCAATCCTGCTCACGCAGATTTCCTCGGCACGCTTGGGCGTTGCAGTTGCCTTCCCCCTGTCGCAGATGGGCGTTATTATTCAGACTTTTGGTGGGATCTTGATCCTCCACGAGACGCGCACGCGTCGCGAGATGCGATGGACGATCATTGGCGTTGTCATCATGGTCATCGGTGTCATCATGGTGGGCGTTGCTCGCTCATTCAGCTAGACCGCGCTTGCGTCAGATGTCCCCATTGATCACGTGAAACAATGGGGGTATGGCTGAGCAGATCCCTTTCTTTGATCCCCAAAGCGCGCGCGAGTTTCTTTTCGCGCCTTCCGCTGATGAGGATAAGTATCGCCGAGGCGTCGTGGGCGTTGTAGCGGGATCTGATACCTATCCGGGGGCTGGGCTGCTGACAACCTTCGCTGCCTCGAACACCGGCGTGGGCATGGTTCGCCTGAATTCGACCCGCCGGGTAGAAGATCTGGTTCTCCACTACGCTCCCGGTATTGTGACCGTGGGCGGTCGAATCCAAAGTGGAGTGATTGGTCCCGGGTGTACGAATGAGCGCTACGAGGATTGCCGTGAACTCGCGCAATTCTGTATCGACTCCAAGCTTCCACTGGTGATTGATGCGGGCGCGCTTGACTTAGTTAAAGGCCTTCTTGACTATGCGGATGCGCATTCACGTTCCCTTTCGCGCGCTGTTCTCACCCCTCATCACGGCGAGGCTGCGCGCCTTCTCACCCAGTTGGGTAGTCCGCGTTCTCGCGCAGATATTGATGCTGATCCTGCTGCTTCGGCCAAGGAGCTCGCCTTGCTCACGGGCGCCGTTATCCTTCTGAAAAGCGCGACTACTGTCTGCTCATATCTCCATCATGACCAGGGAAGCCGGACTCAAGAAATCGTCTCGATTCCTCAAGATACCCCCTGGGCTGGGGTCGCAGGTAGTGGTGATGTGCTTGCCGGGGCGGTTGCGGGGATCGCTGCGGGGTTCCAGGCACGAGCTGAGCGCCGTCAGGGGAACCCGTCGATTTCCGAGGCCGAATGCGCAACCCTTGCGAGCCTTGGAGCGTGGGTGCATGCCCAAGCGGCCTTCCGGGCAGGCGTGGGTTCGCAAGGGCATGTACATCCCATTCAAGCCATTGATATTGCCCGCGCTCTTCCAGAAATCATCGGCGAACTGTGTTCCTAGTCGCCGAGGGTGCGATACTTGGGGAGTGGAAACTTCCAAACGTGGATGCGGATACCCTTCGGTAGCATCCGTTGATCTTGCAGCATTCGCGCATAATCTTGCCCATTTGCGAACCTGCGCCCCGTCTTCGCTGCAGATGGCGATCATTAAGGCTGATGCCTATGGACATGGTTTGCTTCCCCTTGCCCAAGCTGCCCTGGGTGCTGGAGCCGATTGGCTGGGGGTCGCTCAATTAGCCGAGGCCTTCGAGCTGCGTGATGGCCTCGATCACGCGGGGATCGCGCGTGATAGCGCACCGATCCTGGCATGGATTTCCACCGCTGGAAGTGATTTCGAATCCGCAATCCGCGCAGATATTGACCTGTCTGTGTCCTGGACGTGGGTTCTAGATGAGGTCTGTGCAGCGGCACGTCGCTGTGGGCGCCCCGCCAGAATTCACGTCAAGGTCGACACGGGGATGTCACGTGCGGGTTCAACCTTGGCCGATCTGCCGGAGCTTGCCCAAGCTGTACGAACCGCAGAAGATGCTGGACTTGTCCAGGTTATTGGCGCTTGGAGTCACCTTTCACGAGCAGATGATCCCAGCGTGGCCGGCGAAGAATCTACACGCCGGCACCGTCAGATTTTTGAAGAGGGGCTGAGCATCCTCACCGAAGCAGGACTGCGTCCGCAGATTCGCCACCTTGCTGCAACCTCGGGAATTTTGTGGCACCCGGAAACCCACTACGACATGGTTCGCGCGGGGATCGGAATGTATGGTCTTTCCCCAGATCCTTCAGTCGCAAGTGCTCAGGAACTGGGACTGACACCCGTGATGACGCTGGGCGCTCCACTTACCTCAGTAAAGGTCATCGAAGAAGGGACCCCGGCCTCGTACGGAGGAACCTGGCAGGCCCCAAGCCGTCGTTGGGTGGGTTTGGTCCCACTGGGATACGGAGATGGGATCCTGCGAGCGGCTTCCAATGGCGCGCCGGTTGCTGTTGAAACTGATTCAGGTCTGGTGAAGGCGCAGATCGTTGGCCGAATCTGCATGGACCAATTCATCATTGACCTGGGGCCCGCCGAAGGGCAGGAAGGCACAGCTACGCACAACAGTGGCAGTGCGCCCGCAAAGGTAGGAGATCAAGCCATTCTTTTCGGTGACCCGGCCAAGGGATACCCGATCGCAGATGAGTGGGCCGCGCATGCGGGCACAATCAACTATGAGGTCATTACTCGTTTGGGAGAGCGCATCCCCAGGCAGTACGTGAACGAAGAGGAATAATGACGCAGATACAGCAGTACAGCTATCGTGTGAGCGATGCGGAGCAGACTCGCGAGTTAGGTGAGCAGCTTGCGCATCACTTACGCGCGGGCGACCTCATCATGCTCCGAGGTGGTTTGGGCGCCGGTAAGACTACCTTCACTCAGGGAATTGGTCGCGGCCTTCAGGTTCGAGGGACAGTTGCCTCACCGACCTTTATTGTCGCGCGTGTTCACCCCTCGCTGGTCGGAGGCCCCGATCTTATCCATGCTGATGCCTATCGAATTCGCGACCTCGATGATCTGGAGACTCTCGATCTGGATTCAACTATTGATCAGGCCGTGACAGTTGTTGAATGGGGTGAGGGTAAGACCGAAGCCATGAGTGATGCGCGCCTTGAAATCGAGGTGCGGCGCGCGAGCGGGGGAGAAGCTACGCGTGACGGTGATGTTGTAGACCTTGAGAGCATGGATGACGGTCAACGTATCATCACATTTACGCCCTACTCGCATCGCTGGGACGGTGTCTTTGATGACCTCGCACCACAGTTACGTTCGAGCGTGGAATAGGATCGACTTATGACCGAATTGTGCATTGATACCTCCGGAGCAACTGCAGTAACCGTCGTTGATGACGGAAAGATACTGGGGAGCTCGAGGAACGAGTCGGGTCGTCATCACGCGGAATCAATTACCCCCTGCGTCCTCGAGGCCCTTGAAGAGGCCGGTTTGCCGACCGACGTCGCAAAGGCCGGTCTTGACGCCGTGTGCGTAGGCACTGGTCCTGCTCCCTTCACCGGTCTGCGTGCCGGACTTGTTTCAGCACGTGTCTTCGCGAAAGCGGCGGGGATCCCGGTCTACGGCGTTTGCTCTTTGGATGTGATCGCCCGCGCTGCTTTGGATCACTTGTCTCCGGACACTCATGTGTATGCATTGACCGATGCTCGCCGTAAGGAACTGTATTGGGGACATTACCTTGCAGAAGGCCCCGATGATGTTCGTTTGGTCGGACGTCTTGAGGTTGGCTACGCGCGCACCCTGAGCAGTGCCTTGCGTGAACAAGAAGGACTGCTGGTTTCTGATGCGCCGATCCCGGCGCACAGTGTCGATGAACTTGCCGGCGCAGAAATGGGGCCGGTTCTTCCCCTAGATCCTTCAGTCATGGTTCGCATTGTCCGTGCGCGTTTGGCCCGCGGAGGAGAGGATCGTTTGGGTACTGAACCTCTGTACCTGCGTCGCCCCGATATTCATGGACAAGCGCCGGAGCGCATGTGAGTGCAGAAGACTCCAGTGCTGCCGCCCAAGGAGCTAAGGAAACGCTGAGCGCGTGCGCGCACAGGCTCGCCCAGGCCTCGGGAGGAAAGCTTGTCGTGTTGGGTCCACAGGACTGGCATGCGGTTATCGCACTGGAACAGGCGATTTTCCCGGAGGACCCGTGGACGCCGGGGATGGTTGCTGAGGAGCTTTCCTCGGGACTGAGCGTCTACTTTGGCGTGTGCGCCGATGCTCCCCAGGGTGAACTTCCTGTGTTGTGTGGCTACGCGGGTGTCAAGATTGGGCTTGATAGCGACGTGATGACCATGGGTGTCCTTCCCGATTTCCGAGGCCGTGGCTTGGGCCGCGCGCTGATGGACGCTTTGCTTGAGCTTGCCCGTCAGCGGGGGAGTGAACGAGTTTTCCTGGAAGTGCGAGCGTCCAATACCCCGGCGATCACGCTGTACGAGCAATCGGGTTTTGAACGTGTCGGCGTTACGAAGGCATATTTCCGGAACCCGCGCGAAGATGCGGTAAACATGCGTCTTGTTTTCGGCGCATGAAAATACGAAAAATTATGTTGCCCTAATACGGTGTTTTCTGACAGTTTTTGTCGACTTTGTGACGCATTTTTACCGGTCTCCTCCGCGCTGCTATTTCCCTGAAAAATCAGGGTTTTAGGGAAGACTTATCTGACGCTGTGAGCAGATAAGGAGCGCGCGGGCCAGCAGTCCTACGGAAATGACACTCCTTCAGCTTAGGCTTGAGTCATGGCCACAAAAACTGTCGCAACTCGCAAGCGTCGCGCATGGACTACGACCGTCTTCGTCAAGCAACTTATGGCGATCTCCGGCATCGTGTTCGTGCTCTTCCTTCTTTTCCACTCCTACGGCAACCTCAAGATGTTCTTGGGGCAGGAAGCCTACGATCACTACGCACACTGGCTGAAAGAAGAAGCCTTTGTGCCGATCTTCCCTCACGGTGGGTTTATCTGGGTATTCCGCGCAGCCATGGTTCTCATGCTGGTGATCCACATCTGGGCAGCAGCAGTGACCTGGAAGCGCTCACGCCGCGCACGTCGCAGTGCGTACGTCGTCAAGCGCAGCGCAGCTGATGCTTATGCAGCACGCACCATGCGTATGACCGGTGTTCTGCTCTTCTTCCTCATCGTCTTCCACATCCTGCACTTCACCACGGGAACCATCCGTACCGGATTCGTCGCAGACTCCACTCCTTATGAGCGCATGGTCGCGACCTTCCAGAACCCCCTGATGGTTGTTGTCTACCTGATCTTCATTGGTCTGGCAGCACTCCACGTTTCTCACGGTTTCTGGTCGGCATTCCAATCTCTGGGTTGGGTCCGCGGTGGAACCCGCAAGTTCATGGAAGTTCTCTCCGGCCTGGTCGGTGCACTGATCTTCCTGATGTTCGCGCTTCCCCCGCTGGCGATTGTCGCCGGTTACATCTCCTGACAAGGATATTGAGACATGACTGATACTTTGATTCACGGGCTGTACCGCGAAGGCGACGATATCGCCGACACCAAGGCCCCGCTGGATGTTCCCCTCGCAGACGCTTGGGAAAAGCGAAAGTTCACTGCGGCTCTGGTTAACCCCGCAAACCGTCGTAAGCTCCACGTCATCATCGTGGGTACCGGCCTTGCCGGTGGCGCAGCTGCCGCCTCGCTGGGCGAGATGGGCTACAACATCGACGTGTTCTTCTACCAGGATTCCGCTCGTCGCGCGCACTCCATTGCAGCGCAGGGTGGTATCAACGCTGCGAAGAACTACCGTAACGACAACGACTCCGTCTACCGCCTCTTCTACGACACCGTTAAGGGTGGCGACTACCGCGCACGTGAAACCAACGTCTACCGTCTGGCTGAGGTTAGCGCAAATATCATCGACCAGTGCGTCGCGCAGGGCGTGCCCTTCGCACGTGAATACGGCGGCCTGCTCGACAACCGCTCCTTCGGTGGAGTCCAGGTGTCGCGTACTTTCTACGCACGTGGCCAGACAGGTCAGCAGCTGCTGATTGGCGCCTACCAGGCGCTCGAGCGTCAGGTTGCTGCCGGTACCGTTACCGAGCACTCCCGCCACGAAATGGTCGAACTCATCGTTTCTGACGGCCGCGCTCGCGGTATCGTCGCGCGCGATATGGCGACCGGCAAGCTTGAAACCCACATCGCTGATGCGGTTGTTCTGGCAACCGGTGGCTACGGAAACGTCTTCTTCCTGTCGACGAACGCCATGGGCTGCAACGCCACCGCAATTTGGCGTGCATACCGCAAGGGCGCATATTTCGCGAACCCCTGTTTCACCCAGATTCACCCGACCTGTATTCCGCAGCACGGAGATCAGCAGTCCAAGCTGACCCTGATGTCCGAATCCCTGCGTAACGACGGTCGTATTTGGGTTCCCAAGAAGGCAGAGGACTGCGACAAGGATCCTCGCGATATTCCCGAAGAGGATCGCGATTACTACCTTGAGCGTATTTACCCCGCATTCGGCAACCTAGTGCCTCGTGATATCGCAAGCCGTCAGGCAAAGAACATGTGCGACGAGGGTCGCGGCGTGGGTCCGAAGATCGACGGCGTGGCACGCGGCGTCTACTTGGACTTCTCCGAGGCAATCTCCCGTATGGGCCGCGCAGCGGTGTCCGCTAAGTACGGCAACCTCTTCGATATGTACGAGCGCATCACGGGCGACAACCCCTACGAAGTGCCCATGCGTATCTACCCGGCTGTCCACTACACGATGGGTGGCCTGTGGGTCGACTACGATCTGGAATCGAACCTCCCCGGCCTCTACGTTGCCGGTGAAGCAAACTTCTCTGATCACGGCGCGAACCGCCTGGGTGCATCCGCACTGATGCAGGGTCTGTCCGATGGTTACTTCGTTCTTCCGAACACCATCAACGACTACCTGGCACACTGCTTCAACCTCCCCAAGCTGGATGAGTCCTCCGAGGATGTTGTTGAGGCACTGAACTCCGCTCAGGGTCGCATTGACAAGCTCATGTCGATCAACGGTTCTCGTTCGGTGGATTCCTTCCACAAGGAACTGGGCCAGATCATGTGGGAATACTGCGGTATGGAGCGTCGCGAAGAGGGCCTGAAGAAGGCCATCGAGATGATCCGCAAGCTTCGCGCCGACTACTGGCGTGATGTTCGCGTTCCGGGCAAGTCGATTGGTGAACTTAACCAGTCCCTTGAAAAGGCGGGCCGTGTTGCAGACTTCATGGAGCTGGGCGAGCTCATGTGCATCGATGCCCTGCACCGTGAAGAGTCCTGTGGCGGTCACTTCCGTGCGGAGTCGCAGACCCCCGAAGGTGAAGCCCTTCGCCACGATGACAAGTACCTCTATGTTGCAGCCTGGCAGTGGGGTGGCGAGGACCAGCCTCCGATCCTCCACAAGGAAGCCTTGATCTACAACAACATCGAGCTCAAGCAGCGGAGTTACAAGTGAACCTGACACTGAAGATTTGGCGCCAAAACGGACCCGAGGATCCGGGTGCCATGCACGAATACCAAGTCCGCGGCATCTCTGAGGAATCCTCGTTCCTGGAAATGCTCGACGTGTTGAACGAAGAGCTCTTTGCTCGCGGCGAAGAACCGATCGCATTTGACTCTGACTGCCGTGAGGGCATCTGTGGTCAGTGTGGCATTGTCATCAACGGCATTGCCCACGGCCCTGAGGTCACCACGACCTGCCAGCTGCACATGCGCTCCTTCAATGATGGTGATGTCATCACCATCGAACCCTGGCGTGCAGAAGCATTCCCGATCATTAAGGACTTGGTTGTTAACCGAAGCGCCCTGGACCGTATCGTCCAGGCCGGTGGATACATCTCGGTGAACACCGGTGCAGCTCCGGATGCTAACGGCACTCCCGTTCCCAAGCAGGATGCGGACCGCGCGTTCGAAGCCGCTGCTTGCATCGGTTGTGGCGCCTGCGTGGCTGCCTGCCCGAACGCCTCGGCAATGCTCTTCACCTCGGCGAAGGTTACTCACCTGCACCTGCTTCCTCAGGGCAAGCCCGAGAACTACCGCCGCGTCGTCAGCATGCTCAACCAGATGGACGAAGAAGGATTCGGTTCCTGCACGAACATCGGCGAGTGCGCGGCCGTCTGCCCCAAGCAGATTCCGCTGGATGTCATTTCCACGCTGAACCGTCAGCTGGGTAAGGCAGCGCTCAAGGGCGTGTGATCCTTTAAAGCAATCTTTGCAACATCGGTGTGGGGATGATCCATTAGGGTCGTCCCCACACCTTTTTGGTCGCCCCCACATCTCTTTTTCGGAATGTGGGGGCGAATGCACCAAGCACCGCAGCGGACTAAACTGGGCCGGGTGAGTGAAAAAGATCCTTTAGTACTGGGTATCGAATCAACCTGCGATGAAACAGGTGTTGCGCTGGTGCGCGGCTGCGACCTTTTGGTCGATCGCACGGCTACATCAATGGATCAATACGCCCGTTATGGTGGAATTATCCCCGAAATTGCTTCGCGCGCTCACCTTGAGTCTTTCCTTCCCACGCTTGAAAGCGCCCTTGATGAGGCCGGCGTAACTCTTAACGATGTCGATGCCGTGGCTGTCGCTGCGGGTCCCGGCCTGGTGGGCTCCCTGACGGTTGGTATTTGCGCGGCGAAGGCGCTGGCCTCGTCGATTGGAAAACCGCTGTACGGGGTCAATCACGTGATTGGTCACCTTGCGGTCGATAAGCTCGCCGACGGTCCTCTGCCCGAGCGTTTCATCGGTCTGGTCGTTTCCGGTGGCCACTCGAATCTTCTGCTGATTAATGACATCGCAACGGATGTTCGTGAGCTCGGCGGAACCCTTGACGACGCTGCTGGCGAGGCCTTCGATAAGGTTGGTCGTCTCCTTGACCTTCCCTACCCGGGTGGTCCGCACGTTGACCGCCTTTCACAAAAGGGCGATTCCACTGCGATCCGTTTCCCGCGAGGTCTGGCCGCTGGCAAGGACCAGGAACGCCACAAGTACAACTTCTCCTTCTCCGGGCTTAAGACCGCGGTTGCCCGTTATGTTGAAGGCCTTAAGGAACGCGGCGAGGAGATCCCCGCTGAGGATATTTGTGCGGGCTTTTCCGAGGCCGTCAACGATTCCTTAACGGCGAAAGCAGTTCGCGCTGCACTCGATCACGGGTGCTCGACGATCGTTGTGGGCGGTGGCTTCTCGGCAAATTCCCGGCTTCGTGCCTTGCTGACTGAGCGAGGCGAGGCCGCTGGTCTGGAAGTCCGCATGCCTCCGCTGCGTTTTTGCACGGACAATGGGGCGCAGATTGCCGCCATGGGTTCGGAGCTTGTGCGTGCAGGGGTTGAACCTTCAGATTGGGATTTCTCTCCCGATTCCGGTATGCCCTTGACTCAAACCTCTATGCTTCCCCGGCACTGATTCGTCGGGCAATAATTGCCCGGTGTGACTGACCAATTCGAGTGGCGATAACGACTCCCGCTTGGCTCCCCGTAAGTTTGAGGGATTTGCGCAGCGCATCGGGCTGGATGTCGGCCCCGCGTTTCTTGACTTCGACACGTCCAATATCGTGTGCTCGAAGTGCCTGCTGGATATTTTTCGCGCGCAGGTTCACCTGGTCGATGACCTCGAATGCTGCGGCGAAGGGAGTTGGGATCAGCTGCGATGCGCTGAGGTAGGCGATCGATTCGCTGATCAGATGCGCGTCAAGATCTTCACTGAGCCTGGCGACCATTCCAGCGCGAATAACCGCGGAATCCGGCTCGTAGAGGTAGCTCCCCAGCTGCCCAACTATTGCCTGCCGGGCAGGTGAGTCAGCGAAAGCTGTCTGAGGGTCCTCAAGGGTATGGACCTCATCGTGGGTGATGACGCATGCTGAGCGTCCTGCCCCTTCGCTGGCTAGGGAAGGGGACCACAGTGCGGCCTCGAGAAGATCGCCATCAACGCTTGTCCAGCGCGCGTGGAACTGGGAAGGAATGAGTTCGTAGGGGATGCCCGGCGCAACTTTTACCCCTAAACGCGGGACATGCTGTGCCCAGGACAGAACGCGGTCCAAAGAAGGGGACCAATCCGAGGGCGAAGAAATGCGCTTAGAACCGCCCTGCTTGCCTGTTCGACGCGCGGGGTCAGCGAAAAGCGCGTCGAAACCTTCCGCCTTGAAATCTTCGGGACCGAGCGTGCTCACATCGCGCTTCTCAACGCGAGCGGAGGGGAAAGAGGAAAGGTTTTCGCGAGCGGCGGAAAGGGCCTCGTCATTGATGTCGTAGGAGGTAACCTGCATGCCCGCGCGCGCGAAAGCAAGGGAATCTGCGCCGATCCCGCATCCGAGGTCTCCGATATGGGTCGCTCCGGCTTTGACGAAGCGCGCGGCGTGCTCGCGGGCAAGAACCCATCGCGTTGCCTGCTCGTAGCCATCGCGCGTCCACAGCATCGTGCGCGCAAGGGAGCCAAATTTTCCTTCTGCCTGGGTGCGTAACTGCAGTTGAGAGGCAATTGCCGAGGCCGTGGCCGGGTCATCCGTTTGCGCGCGGATTGCCAAACTGAGCTCCATGGGTGAGAGGTGACGGTATTCCTCGTTTTCTTCCCATTGGGCAAGAAGTTCGCGTCCCGGGGAGCAACAGAGTGGGTCAATGGAGGACATGGTCTCTATTGTTGCGGAATTTCAGGGAATTGGAGAAAAGATATGGGGTGTGTGGGAGGCTGAGTGGAGGCGGTAGACAGCATTGGCACTCAGCTTGCTAGAGTGCCAATCAAACCCTAGACTGAGTGGGTAAGCACACATGCGATCCCAAACCTGACCCCCGCGACGGCAGGGACGGGATGACATTAATCGTTATGAGAAGAAAGGGAGTGCTGAAATGGCTATCACCATCAAGCCCCTCGAAGATCGTATTGTCATCCGTCAGGTTGACAGCGAAGAGAAGACCGCTTCCGGTCTGTACATTCCCGATGCCGCCAAGGAAAAGCCGCAGGAAGGCGAAGTTCTGGCAGTGGGCCCCGGACGTGTTGACGACAACGGCAACCGCGTGCCCGTGGACGTCAAGGTTGGCGACCACGTGATCTTCAGCCGTTACGGTGGCACCGAAGTCAAGTACGACGGCGAAGAACTGCAGATCCTGTCTGCACGCGACGTTCTGGCAATTGTCGAGCGCTGAATAGACGTTGATGCATCCGCGTGATGCATATAGTAGTGAGCCCGGAGTAATCCTCCGGGCTCACTGCTTTTTTATGTTCTGAGTGGGGGTGCTGCGAGCGCTATTTAGCGTGACTGCGCTGCGGCTGACTATGTTAGTGCTGCTGCGCGTCGCGTCTGCGCTACTGGCAATCCTTGTTAGTCCTGTTGCTCTTCTGAAGGTGTGGAAGAGGGAAGAGAAGCAGAGCGTGGTTTCCAGAGCAAGGCAACAATAGCGCCGATAATCAGTGCTCCTGCAAGGGTGATCACCCATGCGGGCAGCGTCCCAAACAGGCCCATGATGGATTCTTCCCACGAAGCAAGAGTGTCAATGGAGACGATCCCGCCAAGAGGGTTACTCAAGTCAATTTTGAAAATTGTGAAACCCAAAATGATGAGAACCAGTCCAGAGACCACATTCGTCCACGTCGTCTGACGCTTCAATAGAGTCACGGGTTTTGGACGCACGATCGCTTGGATACGCCCCGCGGAATGCTGCCAGAGTAGTGCGAGCACCAAGAGGGGAAATGCCATTCCTGCGGAATAAAAAATGACTGCGATGATGCCTTCGACGACTGAACCTCCCAAAGAGGAAGTTGCCAGTACTGCTCCGAGGATGGGGCCTGCGCAACCAACCCCTGCAATTCCATAGGTTATACCCAGAAGGTAGACCGCCCAAGCAGTATCACGTGACTGAGAAGCCGTTTCTAGGGAACGCACGCGGAAAACAGGAACGTCCAAGGAGAAGAGCGTGATCAGTCCAGCAATAATCACCAAAAGGGCGATGACTTGGGTAATGAAGGCCGAGTGTTCTCTAATCAGCGCGACAACGCTTGATAAGGCTGCGCCCAGCGGGATCAGAGGAGTGAGTAAGCCCAGCCAGAATATCCCGCAGCGAGCGATCAATTTCTGTGGAGATTGAAACGCGTAGGAAAAGAAAGCGGGTAGAAGCATGACGGAGCACGGTGCGAGCAGCGTCAATACTCCACCAAGGAAAGCGATAAGAGGATTCACTTCTTGAGGTGTTCTGCCTGGTTCTGGATGGTTGCGCGCACGTAGTCGGCATCGCGGTAGCCAGAGATGAAGCTATCGCCAATGAACATGAAGGGAGTGCCCTGGATGCCGATCTTGTAGGCGTCGTTTTGGGCCTGTTTGACCTCTGCGGCCGTTTCGGGATCGTTGGTATCAGCTTGGAAGCGTGAGATATCGGGGACGCCTGCCTTCTGTGCCAGCGCGGTCAAGTTATCCATCGTGTACTCGGGGTGGCCGGATGGGTCGGCTTCGCCATAGGCTGCGCTCACGAACTCCCAGAAACGTCCCTGGTTGGCTGCAGCAATGCCAGCCTGAGCGGCAAGGGGGGAAGACTGCGAAATTTGTGCCAGATCGCGCCACTCGATTCGCAAGGTTCCGTTGTCGACCAGATCTTGCAGTTGCGGTTCGACTTGCTTCGCGAAACGCGTGCAGTAGGGGCAAGAGAAATCAGAGTAAAGCACCATCACGACGGGAGCGTCGATCGACCCCTTTGCTCGCGCGTCATTGGCATCACGACGCTGCTGAGAGTGGATGATGTCGAGTCCCTGTTGATCGGTAACAGTTGGTGCGTAGGCTGCCTGGGTTTGCTGTGGGGCAGCGGTGCTTTCCTTTGCCTGCTGCGTCGGCATTGCGCTAGCCGAGGCCATTGCTTGGGATTGAGAAGTTGACGGCCGGCTGGTCCACCAGACTGCACCGGCAACAAGAACAACAGCACATGCAAGAAGAAGAACGGCAATGATTCTCTGCTTGCCGAGGCCTCGAGATTCCATGGGACACCTTTCGCATTTCGCACGGGATGACGGGGATGGGTTTCAGTCTATTCCATTGAGAGTTGGGAATAGAGGAAGAGAGCGGGGCTAGGGGCTGGTTGATGCTAGGTAAAAGAAACTCGCTCGAGACACCGACCCGAGCGAGTTCGAGATGACGTAGTGAGTGTGTCAGGAGACTCGACGAATACGACGGCGCTGAATTTCTTCGCGACGTTCTTCTTCAGTCATGCCGCCCCAGATTCCATAGGGTTCCTGAGCTCGCAGAGCATACTCGCGGCACTGCTCAATGACAGGACAAGTTGCGCAAATGGCTTTTGCGTTGGCGGCACGGCGACGACGGGTTGAACCGCGTTCACCTTCGGGGTGGAAGAAAAGTTCCGTATCGAGGTCGCGACAGGCGCCCTGGTACTGCCATTCCCACGCGTCAATCGACGGGCCTGGCAGTCGAGAGACGTCAGACATGAGTACCTCCATTCATTGCGCTTCCCAGCGCGAGACGTTCTCGGCGAGAAGGACTGCAAGAAGGGTACCGAATTGTGCAAGAGTTATTCAAGGCCCCTTCAGAGAATCATAGTTGTTTCACAGGAAACTTCAGATGGCCGAAGTGACGCTGAAAACCGCATTATTACGGGAGATAACGAAATGCTGCAGAAATGCTGAAAGCGTAATTTTGTTGCCCGTTACATAGTCGTTCTTAGCTGTCAGCGGACAAAATCTGACCACTCGACTGGAAAAGACAAGAAGGAAAGCTGACAATCAATTAGGTACCATTCACTTAGGTATCCTTCATCACGTCAGGAGTGGTCATGCCCCGTGCACAGCTCGTGCTTCCCGCTGCTCACGATGCGCCGCTGACCGTCACTGCAGTTTCTGCCAAACTCGGTGTTTCGGCCTCGACACTGCGAACGTGGGAAAGGCGTTACGGTCTGGGCCCCGGAGAGCGCTCCGCTGGCAGCCACCGTCGCTACCTTCCGGAAGATGTCGCCAGGCTGACGCATATGATCGAGCTGATTCAAAGTGGGGTCACCCCCTCTGATGCCGCTGCGATCGTCCTTGCTCAAGACAATGGAGAGCTGGAAGAAGTTCGTCCCCCGCGCACGGCAGATGAACTGGTTGTTGCCGCACGAGCAGGTGATCGGGACCGCCTCGTTCATCTCATTGAAGCAAGTGTCAGTGAAAAAGGCCTGCTGCATACGTGGATGCTTTTGGTCGAACCCGCTTTTGAAGTGATGGCTACCGATTACCACGGCGAAATTCCGGGTATTGCGGGTTCGTCAATGCTCAGCCAAGCGATGTATGACGTTCTTCGCGTCATGTCAGAGCAACGGCCCGAACCTAAGTTCCCGTCTTCGCCCAGCATCATTATTTTGGGCGATCGTGCGCATCTTCTTCCCGCGCATGTCATTGGGGTGGCCCTGCGGTGGTACGGTCCGAATGTCGTGGTCCTGGGAGCATGTAGCCGCGGCTGGATTGGTGGCCGCGAAAAACTTGATGCTTTTGTTGAAAACATCGATTCGCATGTTGCTGCCCTGATCACCATGGGGCAGGGTGAGGACTGCAAGAACTTCGTCTCTGCGGCAGTTCACAACCACGGAATTGATGTCATCGAGGTAGGAACTCAATCCCCGCGCGTTCTAGACGACCATGTTCTTCGCGTTCGTACGGTCTCAGCGTGCGTTGAAGAGACTTTGGCCTTGCTGAGTGCGAAGGTTCCTGCAGCCTCAGTTCGCTGAATCTTTCTGCGTTTCCTCGTTCAATTACTGCATGTTCTTGCAACGTGTTAGCGTAGACGCGTATCTATAAGGTCGCGCAGGTGCGGCATGCACAGAGGATTAAAGATGACCCCGTGGGAAGATCGCCAGCTTATCGAAGCCTTCGATGAAGAATTTGAAGAACTTGTTCATTTTGCGGCGGGCTCGGTTGTAGATTGCGGTTTCGGATACATGGATCGCAATGGGGTAGTGGATCCTTCAAAGCCAGTTGAACTGTGGATTACCGGGCGAATGACCTATGTTTTCGCGCTCGCGGCGCTTAAGGGGTACGACTGGGCAATCCCCTTGGTTGATCATGGTATTCGTTGCCTGACTGAAGGCCCCATGTACGATGCCGAAAATGGCGGTTGGTTCTCCGGGCTCGTGACAGAGATTGTTGAACGCGAGGATGGCCCGCATTGGAAGGCGATTGAACCGGCGAATGACGGCCTGAAACAGGCATACGCACATGCATTTGTCATTCTTTGCTCAAGCGCTGCAACAGTGCTTGGTCGTCCAGGTGCTCGTGAGCTTCTTGATCGCGCGCTGGCTGACCAAGAACTCCATTGGTGGGAGCCCCAGTTCGGACGCGTCTGTGAATCCTGGAACCGTGATTACACCCGCGCTGAGAGCTACCGCGGCGTCAATGCGAATATGCACACCGTCGAGGCTTACCTAGCAGCCTATGACGCGACGGGAGACCGCATCTGGTTGGATCGTGCACGCGGAATCTGTCGTTTCGTTGCCGAGGTCGCTGAACAGCTGCATTGGCGTATTCCCGAACACTTCGATTCCGAGTGGAACATGCTTCCCGATCACAACATCGATCGTCCTTCGGATCCTTTCCGTCCCTACGGTGCAACCCCCGGACACGGGATGGAATGGGCGCGACTGATCCTTCACGCTCGTGCGGCCCTGTTGGCTATGGGGGAGAGCGAAGATTGGATGCTTGAAGCTGCTGAGCAGCTTTTCAACCGCGCATGCTCTGATGGCTGGGACAAACATGGTGCTCAGGGTTTCGTTTATACGACTGACTGGGATGGGCGCGCGGTTGTGGATACCCGCATGCACTGGGTGCTCTGCGAGGCTGTCAACTCTGCATGTGTCTTAGGCCGTGTTCATGAAGAGGCCGGAGATGACGCGCGTGTCGCGGAGCTGAGTTCCCTGTATGCGCAGTGGGTCGATTGGGCGGACCGCTACCTTCGCGAGGCCACAGGACGCTGGATCCACGAAGTTGACGCCTCGGGCGCGGAGTCTGGGACAACGTGGGAGGGAAAAGCGGACGCCTACCACGTTGCGCAGATGCTGCTTCTGCCGCAGGTTGGCAATACTCCGTGCTTTGCTCTGGCCTTGAAGGAGAAGGCAGAAGAAGAGGCGTAGTTCGCTTCTGCGATCACTGTTCTGGGGTGAGCTTAGCCACGCATACTGGGTTTTAGGTCAAACCCAGTATGCTCTGGCCCACTTTCGGGCCTAAACTCTGTTCATGGCAGACATTCACAATGATCCTTTTGCTTTGACCGGACTGACCTACGATGACGTTTTGCTCCTTCCTGAACTGACCGATGTTGTTCCCTCTGAGGTTGATACATCTGCTCAGTTGACGAAGAAGATCCGCCTGCGTATTCCCTTGCTTTCTGCGGCGATGGATACGGTGACCGAGGCGCGCATGGCGATTGCAATGGCTCGCCAGGGCGGTATTGGAATCTTGCACCGAAACCTTTCGATTGAAGAGCAAGCTTCCCAAGTTCGCCAGGTGAAGCGTTCTGAATCGGGAATGGTTGAGGACCCGGTGACTATTGGCCCCGATGCCACCATCGAGGAACTGGATCGTTTGTGCGGCCACTACCGTGTTTCGGGCCTTCCTGTTGTCGATGACGAGCAGCAGCTCATTGGTATTATTACGAACCGTGATCTGCGTTTTGTTCCCACCGATCAGTGGGCAACGCTGAAGGTTCGTGACTGCATGACTCCTCGCGAGCGTCTGGTGACGGGCAAGGTTGGGACCAGCCGCGAGGAGGCGAAGGCACTGCTTGCGACAAATCGCGTAGAGAAACTCCCCATCATTGATGAAGATGGGCGTCTGACTGGTCTGATCACGGTGAAGGACTTCGTTAAGACCGAGCAGTACCCGAATGCGACGAAGGATGATCGCGGTCGTCTGATGGTCGGCGCAGCGGTTGGCTATTGGGGAGATACCTGGGAGCGCGCCTGTGCGCTTCGTGATGCAGGTGTTGACGTTCTGGTTGTTGATACGGCTAACGGTGGTGCTGCCTTGGCTTTGGAAATGATCCGAAAGATCAAGGCTGACTCTTCATTTGATGGTGTTCAGATCATCGGTGGCAACGTTGCAACAACCGAAGGTGCTCAGGCCCTGATCGATGCCGGCGTTGACGCTGTGAAGGTGGGTGTTGGCCCGGGTTCGATCTGTACAACGCGTGTCGTTGCGGGCGTGGGTGTGCCTCAGGTGACCGCGATCTACTTGGCATCTCTGGCGTGCAAGCCGGCAGGTGTGCCTCTGATTGCTGATGGCGGCCTGCAGTATTCCGGTGATATCGGTAAGGCAATTGTCGCCGGCGCAGACACCGTTATGTTGGGCTCGCTTCTTGCTGGCTGCGAGGAATCACCCGGCGAGGTTGTCTTCACGAATGGCAAGCAATACAAGCGCTACCGTGGCATGGGCTCCTTGGGTGCGATGAGTTCGCGCGGACGCAAGTCGTACTCGAAGGATCGCTACTTCCAGGCAGATGTGTCTTCAGACGACAAGATCGTTCCCGAGGGCATCGAGGGCCAGGTTCCCTACACCGGTTCGCTCGCTGCGGTTGTCTACCAGCTGGTGGGCGGTCTGCATCAGACGATGTTCTACCTGGGTGCCTCGACGATTGATGCGGTGAAGCGTAATGGTCGTTTCGTTCGCATTACCTCTGCAGGCTTGCGTGAATCGCACCCGCATGACGTTCAGATGACGACTGAGGCTCCGAACTATCACTCTTCGACGAAGTGATTCGTCAGTAAGAAGTCTTTAAGGGCACGGCTTTGAGCCGTGCCCTTAAAGCATGTGGGACATTGCGTTCCTTACTGCATTTGGGGCGTTGTGTGCCCTTAAAGCAGTTGAGGCATGGCGTCCTTATTGCATGGGCCAGCGGCGATCGATGTGCGTGTCTCTGCCCTTTGAGCGCATGAAATTCTCAAAGTTTTCTGCCCAAGCTGCGTGGGCGTCCTTTTGGAAGGTGTGGATTTCCCGGCAGTCTTTAGATGCACAGTCCGGATATTTCCGAGCAATAGCAGCTAGGACATCAAGGGTCATGATTACGTCGTATTCGGCAGTGTGTGCGTTTTCTGAGACCGGAACACCGTAAGCCGCGGCCATTAGTGATAGCTGCTTCTTTCCTTTGCGGAAGCGTTCAAGATGGCGGTCCAAGACCAGGGGATCAATGATTGGTGCCGGTTCTGGGGTTCCAAGTCTGTCGCTGAGTGTTGGAAGCGAGTGACGGCGAAGCTCTTCTTCGAGCAGGGTGAGGTCGTAGCTTCCATTGAAGGCAACGACTGGGTAGCCCTGCGCCATGTGCGCTGTCAGTGCAGATGCCACTTCTTCGAGGACTTCTACGATGGAGCGCCCATGGCTGCGTGCGTACTGGGTGGTAATGCCGTGGATTTGTGCGGCTGTGTCCGGGATATCGATGCCCGGATCAGCTAACCACGTCGTAATAGCGTCGGAATTTGGGGATCCGGATGCGCCTTCGCTGCGCAAAACCAGAGCCGCGCTGACAAGACGGTCACGATGGGGGTTGATGCCTGTCGTTTCGGTGTCGAAGCCCAGCCAGGGAAGCTGAGCCCAAGAATGCGGGAGTGTGTCTGCCATGACTTAAGTGTGCATCAGAGCACTGTCATTTGCGTCCAGTTTTTCACTTCGCCGCACAAAAAAGTGTCCCGCTTCGACGAAGAAGCGGGACAGAATGGAACTGGCCAGTGATCAGGGATGCAAAGGCAAGGGGAAGGAGAAACGCGTGTATGCGCAGGGCATCTGAGCGCGATCTCGTGATTCGAGCTTCCGGGGTGCGCGTTCGCTTGTACGGCGTGATACATCCTGACGGTTACGGTTTTCCGTGCGTGAACTGCGTCGGAAATCCTTGGTAACGGCAGCTGCTGCTGTCAACATGGTGACCTCCTGCGGATCAAATGACGAACACCGGTAGTAGGTGTATCTCTGTGATGACATACACAGTGTGCCTGTCTGCTCAGCCCGTTTCAAGTGTTTCGTGAAGTGGCTTTTTCTCTTTCAGCTCAAGGAAAAACCGTGATTGGGTAAAGGTGAGGAACTGGTGAAGTTTAGCCAAGGCTTCCTCATAAAGAGGATAAAATTAAAGTAAAATTCTTGGGCCTTTTGTCATGTGTCCGCAGGTGTTTTTGATCGAATGTAAAGCCGTATCGCCATGTAGACAATATGTGAAATGCCTTACATTAATTGGCTGGAAGGCTTCGTGTCCTCTAGCCCTTGGTAACGCATCCGACGAGATTGTGCGACTAGAATGGCGACATGGCTAACGAGGTCGAAATTGGTCGAGGAAAACGTGGTCGTCGGGCGTATACCTTGGATGACATTGCACTAGTTTCGGCGCGTCGGACCAGGGATCCTGCGGACGTGAATGTTGGCTGGCAAATCGATGCGTATCACGTCGACGTCCCTATTATGGCCGCACCTATGGACTCGGTGATGAGTCCCGACACTGCGATCCTCTTTGGCAAACTCGGCGGAATTGGGGTCCTGGATCTGGATGGATTGTGGACTCGCTACGAAAACCCTCAGCCAATTTTGGACGAAATCGCGCAACTACCTGCAGACGGCTCGATTGCGCGTTTGCAGCAGATCTATTCCGCCCCCATTCAAGAAGACCTCATCACCGAACGTTTGGAATATATCCGCAAGGCAGGTGTCGTTGTCGCTGGAAAACTCTCGCCCCAGCGCACTCAGCGCTACTGGCGTGCAGTTGTCGAGGCCGGGGTGGACCTCTTCGTTATCCGTGGGACTACCGTTTCGGCCGAGCATGTTTCATCGCGCGCGGAGCCTCTGAACCTTAAACGTTTCATTTATGAGCTCGACGTTCCGGTGATCGTTGGAGGCGTCTCAACAGATACTGCTGCCCTGCACCTCATGCGTACTGGTGCCGCAGGTATTTTGGTTGGTTTTGGCGGGGGGGCGGCGCATGCAACGCGCCAGTCTCTTGGAGTCCATGCGCCTATGGCGACGGCCATCGCAGATGTTGCTGCAGCGCGTCGTGATTACATGGATGAATCGGGTGGACGTTATGTTCACGTGATTGCAGACGGTGGAATTGGGCGCTCTGGTGATATGACACGTGCGATTGCCTGTGGAGCGGACGCAGTGATGATGGGTGCGGCCCTGGCTCGTGCTGAAGAAGCTCCCGGACGTGGGTGGCATTGGGGATCCGAGGCCACGCACCCAGAGCTTCCGCGAGGGCATCGCGTTCGCGTGGGGACCTCGGGTACCTTCAGCGAGATTCTCTATGGGCCATCAACGCGGGCGGATGGAACGCTCAACTTCATTGGCGCGCTTAAGCGGACAATGGCCTCGACGGGCTATTCGGAAGTGAAGGACCTGCAGAAGGCCGAAGTCGTTGTCAGCCCTTACTGGCGCTAATAGATCTGGGTGGTGAACTTGAGCGTTCACCACCCAGAATGACAGGTGTTCACCTATGCTGTCTTTTCGCTTTCCGAGCCAAAAGTCGGCGTGTGGGACTTGAGTTCTCCCATCCTGTATGGAAGGAAAAGGTCGGAGAGAAGCGTGCCTGTGAACAGCCATGGCAGTAGTGCTGGCGCTGTAATGACATCGCTATATTCATTGAGGAATGCGCCAAAACTGGGCATTGCGTTCATCTGGAAGGTTCCAATCAGAACTCCCAGAGTTACGAACGGAATTGCGAAGTTGTAGGCGATCGCAATCCAGCGGATTGACCGTGAAAGTTGGACCAGATTCGCCAGCCTGAGGATCAATCCCGCAAGAGTTAATGCAAACCCAATGATGATGCCCCATGCGAGTGGCTTGGAGAGCCACAACATTGGCTGATCGCTGAACATTCCCTTCAATGAAAAGACGATTCCAAGGGTGCCAAGGAAGAAAAAGACGTAGATCAAGCTATCGAGTGATGATCTCTTCTCGTCGATGATTTTCATAGTGTGTCCTTGAAGCCAAAGATGAGAATTATGTGCCAAGTTGGCGGTGGCGGAAAATCCGCGACGAAATCACAGGCGGTATGCAGCGATTCTTTGGTGCATCCACTGATAATTATTCTTGAGCTCTTGAGCTCTTGTCAAGAGTCTTTTATGCAGATCAGGCATAAAAGTGGGACGGCCACGAAGGGTCGTCCCACGAAATAAAAACGGGTTTCGCTGTTTAAGCTGCCGAATCGATCAGCAGAACCGTGACAGATGGACTGAGAAGAATCAATGCCATGACAAGGGCGTAGCCCAGATTGCGTGCGTAAGAGGCGCCGTCCGCTGCTGAACGGTTCCAGATTGCTGTGAAGGGCAGGAAAATAGCCGCAAGTAAACCGGCTACCAAAACGGCGATACGTAGGCCGGGTACAAAAAGGCCCGCGAATAGAAGAACTGTTACGCAGGCGGCGGTAACAAATGACTTTCTCACGAAGAAATCATAGGGGGATTCTCAGGACTCTCTCAGTGAGAAAGCCTGTGATTTCAGTCAATTGAAAGTGTACTAATCTTCCCGTAGCTCACGTGGGAGAAAAAGTGATTGAGCGTCAAAGGTCTGGTGTGGGAGCAACAGTTATTGGGCATCAAAGGTCTGGGCGAAGACCGAAATGCTATCGCGAAGCTTCTTGATGTTCTTACGGTTCTGCTTCCCCTGGAATGCGGGGGCAAAACCCGTAGCTTCAACGCGCATTGCTACCGATGTGCCCTGCGGGATGGAGAAGGCTGAGATCCAAATCGTTTCACCGAAGGTCAACATGGACATACCGGTTGTTGCCTGAATGTGACCTGTCGTGGGGTCAACCATATGAACTCCCCACCCCAGTTTTTGTATCTCTTGAACCAGTAAAGGAAATGCGTTCTCAAATGGAAGCGCAACAATGAAGCCACCGTCGGTTTGACGCTCGAAAAGTGCCACTAGAATCCTCTTTCCTTCAAGATTTATGTATGTATTCTACCGTGTAGAATAATGCCCCGGTTTGGGAGGAGTCCAAACCGGGGCATGAGTGCGAGTTATACCCAGTGGGCTTACTTGTCAGCGGCGCTGGGGTGCGTCATATCCGCGGGAACAACCCATGCGTCGAACTCTTCGGGAGTGACAAAACCAAGCTCCAGAGCGGACTCGCGAAGCGAGATGCCCTTGTGGTGGGCGTTCTTCGCGATCTTTGAGGCCTTGTCATAACCGATGTGGCGGTTCAGTGCGGTGACCAGCATCAGGTTGATATCCAGGTGGTGCTGAATCTTCTCGCGGTTCGGCTCAATGCCGTATGCACAGTGGATATCGAAGGAAACGCAGGCATCTCCCAGCAGGCGGATCGATTCCAGAACATTCCATGCCATGACGGGCTTGAAAACATTGAGCTGGAAGTTGCCCTGTGAACCAGCGAAACCGACGGTTGCGTCGTTGCCGAAGACCTGGGTTGCGACCATGGTCATGGCCTCGCACTGGGTCGGGTTGACCTTGCCGGGCATGATCGACGATCCGGGCTCGTTCTCGGGGATGATGAGCTCGCCGATGCCATCGCGCGGACCGGAAGCGTACCAGCGCACATCGTTGGCGATCTTCATCAGTGCATCTGCCAGGACGCGCAGTGCACCAGAGACCAGCACCAACGCGTCGTGTGCGCCCAGGGCTGCAAACAGGTTCGAGGCCTGCTTGAACTCGATGCCGGTTTCCTCAGAAATCTTCTTGGCAGCCAGCTGACCGAATGCGGGGTGAGCATTGAGGCCGGTTCCCACTGCGGTTCCGCCAATTGCCAGTTCGCGTGCACGAGAATCCGCGTAGTGAATGCCATCGAGGGCGAAATCGATCTGTGCAACCCAGCCGGAAATAACCTGGCCAAGCGTAATGGGTGTTGCATCCTGCAGGTGGGTGCGGCCGACCATGACGACGTCGGCGTATTCCTTCGACTTCTTGTCCAAGGTGTTGCGCAGCTGCTCAACGCGCGGGTACATGGCCTGGAGCTCCTGGACCACGGCAATGTGCATTGCGGTGGGGAAGGTGTCATTTGAGGACTGGCCACGGTTAACGTGATCGTTCGGGTGAACGGGAGTCTTGGATCCCATGACGCCGCCCGCAAGTTCGATGGCGCGGTTCGAGATCACTTCGTTGGCATTCATATTGGACTGAGTGCCCGAACCGGTCTGGAAAACGACCAACGGGAAGTGGTCGTCGAGCTTGCCCTCAATGACCTCATCGGCGGCGCGTGCAATCAGGTCTGCAATATCTTGGGGCAGCTCTCCCAGCTCGGCGTTTGCCAGTGCTGCAGCCTTCTTCAGTGTTCCCAGTGCACGCACCATGGGGCGGCCCCAGACGAAAGTATTACGGCCGATGTCGAAATTGTGCAGTGAACGTTCGGTTTGTGCTCCCCAGTAACGATCTGCGGCAACCTCAACGGTTCCCATCGAATCTGATTCGGTACGGGTGTTCTCAGCCATGAGTATCTCCTTCACCTCTGTGATCAGGACTGTACCCCTTAAGCGTACCCGTAGAGCTTCACATTTCAGGGGTCACATGTCCTACTTTGACACCTGAGCAAAAACGCAAAAGAGGCGCGCTCGGCGTCTGCATAGGGTAGAAGGATGAATCCTGTGCGCAAGACTCTTCTTCTTTCTCAGGCTCTGTGGGCGAAATACACTGTTCGCCTGGCCCCCGAAGCGCCCGGCGAGCGTCACGGGATCGTCTTTCCTTCCTCTTTCGTTCCCGAGGCCTCGGCCCGGCCACTGCGATTGGTTGCCATTGGGGATTCCCTGGTTGCGGGAAGCGGTGTAGAGCATCAAGACCTTGCCTTGACTCCGCGAATTGCACGAAAAATTGCCGATATGGTCAATCGGCCGGTTCAGTGGGAGACGCACGCGAAACTAGGGTCGACCATGCGTCGTGTGCGTTACCGTTTTCTTCCCGAAGTGAAGGGGCATGTTGATATTCTCTTCATCTGCGCCGGAAGTAACGATGTGATGGCAAGGAGAAGTCGGGAAGACTGGCTTGATGATCTTCGAGCGGTAATTGAGCAGGCAAGGACTCGTGCCGATCACACCATTGTGTGCTCTGCCGGCCAGCCGCATCATTCCCCGAAACTTCCTGCGATGCTCCGACGCGAACTCGCGCACAGAATTGATTGGCAGACCGCTGCTTCTCAGCGAATCTGTCGGGAATACGGCGTTGATTTTGTTGATGTTGCGCACGCAGAGCTGGTTTCAGACTTTTGGGCTAGTGATGGTTTCCATCCCAGCGCCTCCGGTTATGAACAAGCATCCGGATTGGTCGTTCAGGCGATGAGCTTCCTTCCCGAAATGACTGCTACTATCCGGTAGATATCAAAGAAGGGGCAATCCGAAGCGCTCATAGGGGAGTGACGACAATGCCAGGAAACACGCAGTCTCACAGGAGAAAAGCGCGCGTGGCAATCTGTGCGTTGTTCTTCACCAATGGGCTTCTTATTGGCAGCTTGGTGCTTCGCTTCCCCGAAATCAAGGATGTATTTGGCCTCTCAGCAAGTGTTTACGGCGCGACGATCGCTCTATCGTCGCTGGGCGGAATCCTTGCCGGCCCATTCGCTGCGAAGGTTGTTCGCCGCTTAACATCGCGCATTGCTGCTTCACTTCTGACAATTGGGATCGGAATCGCGGTTCTGACAATCGGTTTGAGTGCGACTCTGCGTCCCTTAGCTTCCCCCGGTTCTCTTCTCTCAGTCTCGTTGTATCTGCTTCTTGCGTGCGGATTCTTCTTGAATGGCTGCAGTGATTCTCTGGTGGATGTCGCACAAAATATGCAGGGCTTGCGTCTGCAACGTGAATATCGCCGCCCAATCATCAGTTCATTCCACGGGATGTGGTCCGTGGGTGCGGCTGCGGGTGGAGGCTTTGGAATTCTCACGACCGCCTTACACATGTCGCTTCTGGCCCACACCCTCATTGCCTCTTTGGGCTGCATTGCACTTGGATTACTTGTTCTTCCCTTTACCCTTCCCGGCGCAGATCCTGACAACTCAGAAGAAACAGATCGAGAGGATCTCTCTCGTGTTCGAACTCGTCCCTTGGCGCCAGCGATTGTTTTGGGATTGCTTGTTGTTTTGTGTATTTCTGGAATGCTCATCGAGGATGCCGGATCTAGCTGGGCGACGCTTTTTATGCGTGATTACGCAAAGACAGGCGCGGCGCTCGCGGGAAGTGGATATGTTGTCCTGTTATCGACTCATGCTCTGGGACGCTTTATTGCAGATCCCCTAGTCGGAAGATTTGGCCCGCGCGCAGTCGTAGCGGGTGGGGGAGCGCTCATCCTTGTCGGAATGGGAGGCGGACTGCTCATCGGAACAACCCCCGCTCTGCTGTTCGGATTCGCGACGGCGGGAATTGGCGCCTCGGCCTCGGTGCCACTGGCTTACAACGCCGCTCACGATATCCGTGGAATGGATCCCGCGGTAGGCCTCACGATTGTCTCTTGGTTGGGTCGCCCGGCTTTTCTTGTCGCGCCGCCTCTTGTGGGGGTTCTGGTTCAACACACCTCGCTTCTTTCAGCAATGCTTGTCATTCCCGCCGCGGGCGTTGCATTGATGGCAAGCTCTCTTGTGCTTGCTCCCAGGCGCCTACGCGTGCAAAAGTGAAGACATGGACTTTCTTGGAATCAGCGGACCCGAGGCGATCATCATCGCTGTGGTGGTCCTTGCGGTTCTAGGCCCCAAAGGAATGAGTGAAGCGGCGCGGCGCATCATCGATGTGCACAGGCGCTACCAAGCGCTCACGGCCTCGTTCAGGCAGCAGTCGGATCAAGCGATGGCGCAGCTTCGCGCTTACGCTGACGGCGCCGCGCAAGAAGATCGCGCAGCCAACACACCCCAATCGCCCCAAAATACAGAGCCAGAAGCGCGCACATCTGAAGAATCATCGACCACAAGTCGGGAAGCGGATTTGTAATCGCGGCGAATACGGTTGCCCCTACAACAGCCCAGCGCCAATGTCGGAGGATCTGCCCAGTTGAGGCAAGTCCCAAGGCGTGAATCCCAATAATGATCATGGGGAAAAGGAAAGACGCGCCGATCACCAAGGTCAGGATCACGACGAAGCTGATATAGGAATCAAAATCCAGCAGCGCAGAAGTGCCTTGGGGAAGTTCGGAGAGTAAAAGGCTGACCGCGTGGGGGAGGAACCACAGCGCCGAGGCAACTCCCGCAAGGAAAAGAACCGCGCTGGGAATGGCGATCAGCGCGGTGCGTCGTTTTTCCGTGCGTGTGAGAGCCGGGGCGATGAAGAGCCAGAGTTGGGTCAGCCACCACGGAGTCGTCAGGACGAAGCCTGCCCAGAGCGCGAAGGTGATGTGGGTTGAGAAGGGGCCGATGATCGTGCGGAAGTTGATTCCCGAGGCCCCGGCTGAGGCGAGTGGACGCGTGAGCCACGTGGTTGCCGGAGTGTAGAGGAACCACGCGCCGATTGCTCCAACGAGGATGCCTGCAAGACTGAGCAGAAGCCGCGCGCGCAGCTCGAGGAGGTGGCGCGTCAATGACATATATGCGTCAGAATCAGCCCGGGTCATTGGTTCGCAGCGAAATGATGGCGCGTTGAGAAGGGAATTACTTCGACGAATCTGTGTTTTCAGGCTCAGACGTAGGTGTCTGCTCGCTGGTGGATGATGAGTCTTGAGACAGATCGTTCATTTCCTCTTTGAGGATTTTGGCGCTCTTGCCGATGGAGCGCGCCAAGTCGGGGAGCTTTTGAGCGCCAAAAAGAACAAGGACAACGATCAAGACGATGATCCAGTGGATGGGACGCATGGGTTCTCCTTCTGATGCGGCTTCTGGGTTGAGCCTACACCGCCTTTCGTCTGTTTAGCGTGAGAAAGACAACGAAAGGGGGCGTACATAGGTAACACAGGTTATCCTAAGTTCAGTTAATTAGGTTATGAATGGTTGTCGTAAATCATTCGGTTGGGAGATAAATGTTCCTCGCGAACTTCCTGATTGCCCTCAGAGAGGGTGTCGAAGCCGCACTGATCGTCGGTGTCGTAGCGGCCTATCTGGTGAAAGTTGGACGCAGGAACCTGCTCCCCAAAGTATGGTTCGGCGTCATTATTGCCGCAGCGCTGCCCTTAAGCCTCGGCGCGATCATGACCTGGGGTCCTTACACTCTTTCATTCCAGGCGCAGGAAATTCTGGGAGGAACGCTCTCGCTTGTGGCGGTCGCCATGGTGACCTGGATGATCCTCTGGATGAGTTCAAATTCGCGTCAATTTGCGCGCAAGCTTCGTGAGGATACGGCAGCTCAACTTGCATCTGGCTCAGAGTGGGGAGTCGTCTGGATCGCCTTCATCGCAGTTGCGCGAGAAGGAATCGAAACCGCACTCTTCGTGTGGGCAACAATCAAATCTTCTGCCGAAAATGCAATTGCAGCGCCCGCTCTTGGCGTTGTGACCGGACTTGTAGTTGCGGTCGTTATCGGTTGGCTCATCTACAGCGGCGCAGCTCGAATTAACCTTTCAATCTTCTTCAATATCACCGGTCTTCTTCTGATTTTCGTTGCTGCAGGAATCGTTTCCTACGGTATTGGCGATCTTCAGGAAGCCTCGGTGATTCCGGGATGGGGAACCCCCGTCTATGACATCACCGCATACCTGGATGGTTCGGTCTACTCGTGGCTGACCACCTCCTCGTGGTGGTGGACGCTTCTGGAAGCAATGTTCAACGTCAATGCCGCACCCACCCACCTGCAGCTCATCGGCTGGGTGCTCTACATCGTCATTATTCTGCCGCTTTTCCTGGTGCGTTCCGGGATGATCGGCTCACAACACCACACCCCTCAAGGAGAAAAATGAACGCCTCCCGCACGCGCCTTGTCATTGGAGTTGCGGCTGTTTCAGCACTGGGTTTGAGCGCATGTGTCGCCAACAACCCCTCAAGCACCTCGGCCTCGGGAAGTGCGGGCGCAAGCGACGCACCCCTGACCGTGACCATCACCGATGACACCTGCAAGGTCTCTGCCGCAAGCGTGCCTTCCGGTGTCGTGAACTTCAAGCTGACGAACAACGGAACCGTTCGCAATGAGTTCGAAATTCTTGCCGAAGACAAGCTCCGCATTGTCGGCGAACGCGAAAACTTGGGCCCCGGAACCTCGGTCGACTACACCGTGACCCTGCAGCCCGGAAAGTACTTCACCGCCTGCAAGAAGAACATGGTTGGCGCACTTGTTGGCGCTACTGAGTTCACCGTGACCGACTCTGGAAAGCCCGTCGAGGTGAGCTCGGACGAGCAGGCGCAGATCGACGCCGCCGTCACCAACTACACCGCATACGTCCGTGATCAGTCCGGTCAGCTCCTGGAGCAAACCAAGTCCTTTGCTGAGCTGTACAAGAAGGGCGATTTCGATGCGGCTCGCAAGGCATACGCTCCCGCGCGTATGTACTACGAGCGCATTGAGCCCACTGCCGAGGCCTTTGGTGACATCGATCCTGCTCTTGACCAGCGCGAAGCTGACTGGCAGGAAGAAGGTGCTGACGGTGAATGGACCGGTTGGCACGCGATCGAAAAGGACCTGTGGCGCCCGGATGGCTACCAGGGTCTGAGCGAGGACAAGCGTTCAAAGATGGCCGATAAGCTGGTTGAGGACACTCAAAAGCTCTACGATCTGGTTTACTCGGACAACTTCAAGATCTCCCTGTCCGATATCTCCAACGGCGCGATCTCACTGCTTGAAGAGGTCGCAACCACGAAGATCACCGGTGAAGAAGAAGCCTTCTCTCACACTGATCTCTACGACTTCGTTGCCAATGTTGAGGGCGCCAAGGTTGCATACGGCGATGTTGAAGATATCGCAAAGGCCAAGGACGCCAAGCTGGCTGGAAAGATCTCCGATGCCTTCACCGAGCTTCAGCACGAGCTGGATAAGCACAAGGACGGCGACGGATACGTTTCCTACGACACCATTGACGAGGCAGGCCGCAAGGCCCTTTCCGACAAGGTCAACGCGCTGCGCCTTCCCTTGGCTCAGCTGACCGCCGCAATCGTTCAGTAATCACTGAACATAGCGAGTTGGGCGTGGCGCACTTCGGAGGGGCGCCACGCCCAACCGCATCACCAAAATCCATCTGTCATTTAAGGACCCAGTCATGACTCAGCATCACGAAACAGCTGAAAACAATGGCAATGCCGACCACGAGGGAACCAAAGAAGGACTTTCACGTCGCCAATTTTTAGGATTAGCCGGCCTCGGTGCACTTACCCTTGGGCTGGGCGGTGGCGGCGGATTTGCCCTCGGTCGCCACGCGGGTGATGGCATCGATTCCGATGTCATGAAGAAGACCTACGAGTTCCGCGGTGAACACCAGCAGGGAATCATTACTCCCGCTCAGCAGCAGATGCACACTGCTGCTTTCGATTTGACGACCACGAACCGTGACACGCTCATTGAACTTCTTCAAGACTGGACCTTGGCCGCTGAACGCATGACCCATGGCGAACTCGTCAAGGACTACACAACTACACTGACGAAGGCGCCGGCCGATACCGGTGAATCGATGGGGCTTGGGCCCGCAGGTCTGACCATCACTTTCGGTGTAGGAAAAACCCTGTTCATCGACGATGAAGGGCGAGATCGCTTTGGTCTTGGCGATAAACTTCCCGTTGCTCTGCGTGACGGCATTCCGCCCATGGCAGCAGAAAAGCTCGACCCCAAGCGCGGCGGCGGAGACCTCATCATCCAGGCCTGTTCCGAAGACCCCATGGTCAATCTCCACGCCCTTCACAACCTCACGCGTATCGCATTTGGTCGCGCGACCATGCGTTGGACGCAACTGGGCTATGGACGAACTTCCTCGACCTCAAAGTCCCAGGAAACGCCTCGTAATCTTTTTGGCTTCAAGGACGGAACCTCCAACATCAAGGCTGAGGATTCCCAGTCGGAACTCGATAAGCACTTGTGGATCCAAGCTGGGGATGATCAAGGTTCTTGGGCAGCCGGTGGATCCTACATGTGCGTGCGCAAGATCAAGATGATGATGGAAGTGTGGGACGAACTGGTCCTGGCTGAACAAGAACAGATCATCGGGCGCGACAAGATCCACGGCGCACCGCTGTCGGGCGGTGAAGAATTCACCAATCCAGATTTCGCGAAGGAAGGACAGCAAGGAAATCCCACCGTTGGATCTTCAGGGCTGGCAATCGCTCCCGATTCGCATGTTGCCATGATGAACCCAAATAACAACTCGGGGCGGCGTATGCTGCGCCGTGGATACAACTACCTTGAAGGTGTGGACTACCTGGGGCGCTTGGATGCTGGCCTGTTCTTCATTGCCTACGTTCGTAACCCCGCTGAGGGTTTCATTCCCGTTTTGGCGAAGATGAAGAGCGATCAACTGACCGAGTACCTCCAGCACTTGGCCTCAGGCGTGTACCTCATGTTCCCGGGCGTCAAAGAAACTGACACCTATGTTGGTCAAAAGCTCTTTGAGTAGGAAGGAATAGTGTGAGTGACAAGGATGTGACTGACATGCCTCAGGAAGAAGATAGCCACAACGCATTACCGATTTCTCTGCGTCCGGCATCTACTGCACCCGGGCACTGGGTCCTCGCAAGAGTCGGAAAGAAAGTTCTGCGTCCCGGCGGCTTGGAACTGACTCTTCAGATGCTCTCCGACGCGAAACTAACGGGCTCCCGGGTGGTTGAATACGCTCCCGGGTTGGGGCGAACCGCATCGGAAATTCTTGCTGCGCGCCCGGCCTCGTACACCGGGGTCGACAAGGATCCGGTTGCTGCCAAACACGTGAGAGAGTTGGTCGGCACGCGGGGGACAGTGATCAATGCCGATGCCGCTGATACCGGACTGGAGTCGGGCTCTGCCGACGTTGTCGTTGGTGAAGCCATGCTGACTATGCAGGGAGAGAAGTCCAAGAAAGCCATCATTTCCGAGGCCGTGCGGCTGCTGGCACCGGGAGGACGCTATGCGATCCATGAGCTAGCCGTCCAACCCGATAGCATCGACGAAGAATTGCATACACAGATTCGCAAAGACTTGGCGCGTGCGATTCATGTGAATGCTCGTCCCCTCACCTGTGCGCAGTGGTCCCAGCTTTTGGAAGAATGCGGACTGACGGTCGATAGCGTTCACACCGCGCCTATGGCTCTCCTTGATTTTTCGCGGAATATTCGCGATGAGGGTTTTCTTCAAACCCTGCGGATTATTCGAAATGTTCTTTCAGATCGAGAGCTACGTGAGCGTGTGCTAGGAATGAGGAAGACTTTCCGCACCTATCAAGATTCAATGTGCGGGGTGACAATCGTGGCCCACAAGCCACTGAAAGGAGAACGCCATGACGCTCAGTGACGACACAAATCTTGAGGTCCCCGTGCCGATCATGACTGATGTTCAAGACATCGCCTCGATGATCCAGATCAACGAACAGGCCACGGTTTCTCGTACCGTCATGCACTGCGAAGGAATGCGTCTGGTGCTCTTCTCCTTCGATAAGGACGAGATTCTCAGTGAGCACACCGCGGCAATGCCGGTGATTCTTCAGACCCTCGAGGGTGCTCTGGAAATCACAGCTGATGGCCGTACAGTGATTCTGCGTCCCGGTGATGTCATCCACTTTGGAACACGCCTCCCGCATGCAGTGCGCGCATTGGAGCCCTCGAGGTTGGCGCTTTTCATGCTTGACTCGCGCGAGCGTGCGCCTAAGAAGTAAAAGTACTTTGCGCTTGTTGAGGGGGGTGAAGGCCGAGGCCTTCACCCCCTCAACAGTTTCGCCTCTGTTCGCGCGCGAAAAGCGCGTTAAGACCTAGAAATAGCTCGCAAGAGGCCCGTCTTCAGTTTTGATGACGTGAACCGGAGTATCGAAGACATCAGTGAGTACTTGGTCAGTCATGATCTCTTCGGGAGTGCCCTGGTAAGCGACAGTGCCATCTTTGAGTGCAACGATGCGCGTGGCATAGCGGGCCGCGAAATTAATATCGTGAAGAACAATGACGATCGTGCGGTTAAATTCTTCAGCTGCCTGCCTGAGCAGTTTCATCATTTCAACGCTGCGTGCAATATCCAGATTATTGAGCGGCTCATCAAGAAGGATGTAGTCCGTTTCCTGGCATAAAACCATCGCAACGTAGGCGCGTTGGCGTTGTCCACCAGAGAGCTGGTCGAGATAACGTGTTTCGATCGAATCAAGTCCCAAGAAATTGATGTAGCGAGTAATGATGTCTTCATCCTGGGAGTTGAGATGCCCATGGCTGTGAGGGAAACGACCGAAGGCGACAAGCTGGCGAACAGTTAGGCGCGAGACGAAGTGGTTCTCTTGGCGAAGAATAGACAAGATCTTCGCCAATTCCTTCGACTTTGTTGTTGATACATCCGCACCGCCAACTGTAATTGTGCCTTCGTCGATGCCAAGGAGGCGGCCAATCATGGTCAGAAGCGTTGACTTTCCGGCGCCGTTTGGGCCGACAAGGGCGGTAATTCCACCGCGCGGGAGCTCAAGGCTAACGGGACCGATGTGGACGGCCTCGGAATAATGCTTCGCGACTGTATTGAGCTGAATCATAGACGCCCCTTCTTCAGAATTGTCACGATGAAGGCCAAGCCGCCGATAAATTCAATAATGATTGAGACAACACCCTGAGCGTTAAAGACATGGTTCATCAAGAAATATGAAGCGGAAAGAACCGCCAGTCCCAGGGCAACCGACATTGCGAATAAGTATTTGTGATCGCTGGTTGGTGAGAATTGATAGGAAAGCGTTGCTATCAAGAAGCCCAGGAAAGTCATCGGGCCAACGAGGGCGGTCGATGTGGCGATCAGCAGTGAAACCAGAACCAACACGATGATGCTGGTTTGTTTGTGATTGAGGCCGAGGTTAGTGGCGGTTTCGCGCCCTAATGCGATGACGTTGAGTCGGTTCGACAAAAGGAAAAGGGATACCGCTGCGATAGCAACGATGGGGAGAGCAACGGGGTAGTAGGCACGATCAGCGTTTGAGATCGAGCCGAATAATCGGGCGGTCAGGACGTCGAATTCGCTGGGGGTCAATAAACGTTGCATGAAGGTGGCAACGGATCCAAGGCCTGCCCCCAGCATCACTCCAATCAAGAGCATTGCGTGCATTGACGCATGTTGGCTGGTCAGAAGCCATGAATAGAGAAGCAGAGTGAAGAGAACCATGATGGCCAGCTGGAAAATGAACATCGGTAGGTTCTGCGCAGCGTTAAACCCTGCAACACCGGCAAAGAAAATCACGGATGTGTTGATCACGCGATACAGGGATTCAAAACCGAGGATCGAAGGAGTGATAATCCGATTGCCCGCAACGGTTTGGAAAGCCACCGTTGCAAGGCCCTGACATATGGCGACAACCGCGATTGCAAGGATGGAAAACGCGCGTCTTCTGGCGATCGGCCAAAACTTTGGGCTGGTAACAGGAACTGGATTCTTCCACAGCAACAGACCAACACAGCAAATGGCCGCAACGATCAGTGTCGCGGAAAAGAGCAGCCACCAGCGTCGCCGCGCAGACGAATTGACAAAGGAAGACGAAGATGACGAGTGCTTCATTGCAATCCTCCCTTGCGGCTTTGGCGCAGGATGAGCGCGATAAAGACGAAGGCCCCGACGATCCCCAAGATGACAGAGACGGGCATCTCGAAGGGGGAAATGATCGTCCGCGCCAGAAGATCAGCGATTGTAACAAGAGCGATACCGGATAAACAGACCCAGGGAAGGTTTTGACGAAGATGATCACCAAAAGCCATAGAGATCAGGTTGGGAACGACAAGGCCAAGGAAAGGCAGGGAACCAACGACAACGGTAACGACGCCTGTGGCCAGGGCGATCAAACCCGTAGCAATGAGGATCACTCGGTGATAGTTCACGCCTAAGGTAGTTGCGATATCTTCACCGAGACCGACTGCTGTTAGGCGATCGGCGAGGACGACGACACCAAGAACAGCAAGCGTGACGATCCACAAAATTTCGTACTGGCCGGTATAGACGCTCGTGAAAGATCCCTGGAACCAGATGCTGAGGTTTTGAAGAGTGTTTGTTTCAAGGGCAAGGAAGGTTGAAACTGCCGAAACAACCGCTCCCAGCATCATTCCCATGATGGGAACCAGCAGCGAAGAACGCAGAGAGACCCTTCGAAGCAAAGCAAAAAACACCATGGTCCCCAAAAATGCAAAGGCAACTGCTACCGTCATGCGAAGAAGGACCGATGCGCTGGGATAAACGATCATAATCGCCAGTAATCCCAAGCCTGCCCATTCGGTGGTTCCCGTTGTCGTGGGTTCTGCGAAGCGATTCTGAGTAATGATCTGCATAACCAAACCACACATTGACATCGCCGCACCTGAAAGTATGAGTGCGACGGTCCGCGGGATGCGAACCGCGATGAACATGTCCCATCCGTCATCGTGGGACAGAATCGAATATTCCCCGGTGCACAACGAAAGAATGAGTAGTCCAAGGACAACGAAGGCAGAGACAAGCAGAGCGATTCGTCGTTTAAGAACCTGGGAAGAGTGCTGGTTTGTCACAGAAGTTTGAGCCATAAGTGTTGTGGGTGTGTTGGCCCTCGGAAGGACCAACACACCCCTGTGTTAAGAATGAGTTCTCAGACTAAGGCCTGGGAACTTACTTATTTGCTGAAGCCTTTTCGAAGGAATCAGCAATCGAGTTCAAAATCTCCGTGTAGGTGATGATGGACTCGTTCGTGTAAGTGTCATTCGGTGCATAAACCGTCTGACCCTTCGTCAGGGCAGTGACATTCTTCAGCGCGGCATTCCCATCAATCACGGATTGCGCAGGGGTGTAGCTGCCTTCCTTGGAAATCGCGGCGTCGCGGTCAAGAACGAAGATCCAGTCGGGGTTTGCCTGAGCAATGGCCTCGACGGAAATGTCGTCACCGGTGTGAGAGTCGGTGCTGCCCTGAACTTCAAGCGCGGGCTTGAGGCCCAGAAGATCGAAGATCGGTCCCCATGTGCGGCCCTTGGAAGGAGCTACGTAGCCGATGTTGCCGCCGGAAACATCCACGGCCATAACGGTGGACTTACCGTCGTATGCCTTCTTTGCACGGTTCAGTGCATTGTTGAAGTCATCGACCAGCTTCTTTGCGTCCTCTTGATGTCCGAAAATCTCACCGAGGTCGGTGACCTGACGAATAAGTTCTTCGTTGAGAGGCTTGCCGTCGCGCGGTTCGAGGTTGATCAGCGGAACACCGGGGTTCATTTCCGCAATCTGCGCATCAAATCGAGTGAAACGCTGACCGGAGATAATCAGATCGGGGTTTGATGCTGCAAGAGCTTCAAGGTTCGGGTCGCGGTGCATGCCGATATCGGCGACGGAATCGGTGTTGTATGCCTTGACGGTCGAGGGAATGAGCTTCTTCGGAGCGGCGACCAGCGGAACGTTCCACTGCTCGAGAACTTCGAATGTGCGGTTATCAAGGGAAGCAACGCGCTGAACGGGCAGTTTGATTTCAACGTTTCCCTGGTCGGATTCGATAGTGATAGAGCTGGGTGCGGAGCTGCTTGAGCTTGCTGCAGCGCTTGTTGAGGATTGGCTTGACGAGGCCGTGCCCCCTGAGCAGGCGGTCAGTGCCATCAACGATGCTGCACCAAGAGCGGTCAGAGACAGGAGCTTACGCGACATGTTTTTTCTCCAGCAGAATGTGAGAGTAGCGAGTGTGTAAGCATATTGATGAAGAAAGGCTTACCTAAATAAAAATAGGTGAGCGTAGAAACCTGCAGCAACTATTGCGGATCATCTCACTGTTTTGACGGGCACTCCGTCAGATCGCGCTACTCAACCAGCCCCTGCACTGCGCCGTCCAACTCGCGCAGCCAGGCCTCGGCAGAAACATCCGAAGGCATACGCCAGTCCCCGCGCGGGGACAGCGATCCGCCAGCCATGACCTTGGGGCCATTGGGAAGCGCGCTGCGTTTGAACTGCTGAGTGAAATAACGACGGATAAACAGACGCTCCCACTTCACGATCTCGTCCAAGGAATACGAAACCTTGTCCTCTTCGGGGTAGCCAGCTGGCCAGTCCCCTCGAGATGCATCCGACCACGCGTGCTCTGCCAAGAATGCAATCTTCGACGGGCGAGCCCCGCGTCGAAGCACGTAGAACAGGTTGAAGTCTTGCAGGTTGTAAGGGCCGATCTTGTCCTGCGTGGACTGCATCTTCTGTCCCGGCTTCGCGGGAACAAGCTCCGGAGAAATTTCGGTTCCCAGAATCGACAGCAAAATCTCGCCAACTTCGGGGGAGAACTGGCCAGAAGACACCACCCAACGAATCAGGTGCTGGATCATCGTCTTGGGGACGCCGGTATTGACGGCGTAGTGACTCATCTGGTCGCCCACACCGTAGGTGCACCAACCCAGCGCAAGCTCTGACAGGTCGCCAGTACCCAGGACAATACCGCCCAGGTGATTTGCGAGGCGGAAAAGATAGTCCGTGCGAAGCCCTGCCTGAACGTTCTCAAAGGTCACGTCATAGTCGTCGTGGCCGTCGGCGTAGGGGTGATCGATATCAGCCAGCATCTGCCTGGCCGCAGGGGTGATATCGATTTCCTTGAAAGAAACTCCGAGCCTCTCGCACAGCGCAATCGCATTGGTCTTCGTGCGCGCGGAAGTCGCAAAGCCGGGCAGCGTGTAGCCCAGAATATCTGTACGCGGGCGCCCCAAGAGGTCCATCGCACGAGCCGCAACGATCAGTGCGTGCGTTGAATCCAAACCACCAGAAACCCCAATGACAATCTTGGGCTGGCCAATAGCGCTCAGGCGCTTCGCGAGCCCCGCAACCTGGATGTTGTAGGCCTCGTAGCAGTCCTGCTCCAGCTGGCTTGGGTCGTCGGGGACGAAGGGGAAGCGATCGACCTCGCGTTCCAAACCCAGATCCGTTCGTGGGGGGTTCATCTCAATGGCAATGCTGTACGGGCGCGGGATGGAGAGGCCATCGAGCACCTTTTGAGCGTTGTCGGTAAAAGAATTCTGGCGTATGCGCTCGGTGCGCAGGTGCTCGACATCGACGTCCGCAATGGTGATTTGGGTTCCCGAGGCGAAACGCTCCCCGGCGGCAAGAAGCTGGCCGGCCTCGTAAATCAGGGTCTGCCCGTCCCACGCAAGGTCGGTCGTTGACTCACCCGGGCCGGCTGCGGTGTAGACGTAGGCGCAGGCGCAGCGCGCGGAAGTCGACTGTGCCAGGAGCTTGCGTTCGTCGCCTCGTCCGACGGTAATGGGGGAGGCACTGAGGTTGAGCAGCACGGTTGCGCCTGAGAGCGCAAGGAGCGAGGCGGGAGTGACGGGAACCCACATGTCTTCGCAGACCTCAATTCCCACACACAGCCCGGGGATATCAGTGACATCGATCGTCACGGAGCCGAAAGGCAATAAGGGAGCGTCACCCGTGTAGGGCTCTGTTGGGGCCCATGGAGCCTGAAGAAGATCATTGTCAAAGCTCGGTGGAGTGACGAAATGGCGCTTTTCGTAGAACTCGCGGTAGTTCGGAAGATAGGACTTCGGGATGACTGCAAGTGCGCGGCCTCGGTGGATTGCAATCGCGCAATTGTAGAGGGCTGCTCCCTTGCGCAGTGGTGCGCCCACAACGATCAGGGGGAGAAGATCCGCACTTGCAGTGATGATTGCGGTGAGCGCGCGCTCGACCTCATCAAGAAGAACGTCTTGAAGGAGCAGATCATCGATGGCGTAGCCAGAAACGCACAACTCAGGGAAGAGCGCGATCGATACACCGCGTTCGTCGCAACTTCGCGCGGCTGCAATGATTTCTTCAGCATTGGCCAGTGGCTGTGCGGGATGAACGGGGAGCGTCACTGCCGCCACGCGCGTAAAGCCCTGGTCGTAAAGGGAATGGAAGTTCATGGCTTTCCTCCTGAGTCGTTAGGGCTATTGTCGCCTACTTGGGCGGCTTGCGCCTTCCCGAGGCCGTACCTGCGCAGGCGTGTCTAGTTCAGTTCCTTCATCACAGCTTCAAAAGACTGAGCAACGGGATCGCGGATGATTAAATCTGCGTCAGCATCGGCGTTCGTTGGCGTCGCGTTCATCAAGACCAGGTGTGAACCCGAGAAATAGTGAGGTTGCGCCTTGAAAGCAAATCAGTAAAATAGAGATTGGTAACGGGGCTGTTAGCTCAGAGTGCCACATCGAGAACCCACGCTATGCGTGGGTTTCCGTCTTTTTGTCCAATGGAGGGCAGAGATGTTTTTGGCCTATATAGATGAAGTCGCTGAGCCCGGTGCCTTTGTTAGTAAACAGGATCGACGATATAACGGTTCACCAGCTTTTGGGTATGCAGGATTCGTTATTCGTGACGACCGAGTTCGCGATTTCTCGCGCATTTTCTCAACAAGCAAGCGAAAACTGTTCTGGCATGAAATAAGTAAAGACGAAGCTGACCCAGGAAGATGGGAACGCAAAGGATCGGACATCTTCACGGTAAGGGGATGGGAAGAAGGACGCAGGCAAATTGAGGGGTATAAGAAGCTTGTGCGGGAGTTGGTTGCTCTTGATGGCAGGCTCTTTTTCTATGGGGAAGAAAAACAACTAGGAACTGCAACTGAGCGGTGGGGGAAAGACTCGCGCGACCAAAAGAAGGGACGACTCGAATTTGAACGACGATGTTTGAGGGAAACTCTTAACCGACTGTGTACATTCGCGGAGGCAGCGGGACAAAATCTCATCGTCATCATGGATTCAGTCAATGAAAAAGAGAGAAAACTCCAAGTTCAGGATGCGTATTCCCACATTTTTTCAAGGAGCACAGACCCTGAGCATGCTGAGATGACGCGTTTAGTGGAAGCAACAATGCACGTGGACTCGCAAGTATCGGCAAATATTCAGTTTGCAGATTGGATCGCAGCCTCTGTACGACGTGCATTCGAGTACCAGCTTCTCCCAGGCGAACAGTTTGATTGGGTTCCACGAACATTAGGCGAGCTAATGCAGTCGTGTATTACCCGCGAGTCGAAGTTATATTTGGATCGGCCGCGTGCAGGGAGGCGTGAGCTGTACCATTCCCAGGTATTCTCCCTCGAGCGGATTCTCCTCAGTAACTCCGTCGCGCATCGGCTTCCGGAGATAGCTCGTCAACAAATGGCAGCGATGTACGAATCCTCTCAGAAGAAGGACTGATCAGCCGAAGTAAGCAGGTAGCGTGTCTAGTTCAGTTCCTTTATCACAGCTTCAAAAGACTGAGCGACGGGGTCGCGGATGATGAGGTCTGCGTCGGCATCGGCATTTGTTGGTGTCGCGTTCATCAAGACCAGGTGTGAACCCGAGAAATAGTTGAGCAATCCGGCCGCGGGATAGACGACCAAAGATGTTCCAGCAACAATCATTAGATCGGCGTGCGCAATTGCCTGAACGGCGCCGCTAATGACCTCCTCGCTGAGGGCCTCTCCATACATGACGATGTCGGGACGGAGCTGTCCGTGGCAGCGCCGGCAGGTCGGGACTAACTCCTCAAAGGCCTCGGGAATAGAGGAAAGGGGATAGCCGGCCCCACAAGCGGTGCACAGAAGGTGCTCCCAATTTCCGTGAAGCTCCCAGACTGTGCGTGAGCCGGCGCGCTGGTGAAGACCATCGATATTTTGAGTGACGACGCATTCGAGAAGCCCAGACGACTCGAGTGAGGCAAGTGCGCGGTGGGCAGCGTTGGCTTCGACCGGCTTGTGCACCTCGCGAAACCACTCCCAATAGGCTTCGGGATGGATTGAAAAGAAATCGATACTGAGTACCTGTTCCAGGGGGATTGTGCGCTCTTGGAAGTAGAAACCGTTTGCACCCCGGAAATCTGGAATTCCTGACTCCGTGGAGACTCCCGCGCCGCCGAAAAAGACCGTCGAAGGAGAGGTACGAATCCAATTCGCAAGGGTTGAGATATCACTGGTCATTGTGGCTCCTTAGACGATGGAACCGTTTAAGAATACGCCGAGGCCGGGGTGCACATGGCAGCCCCGGCCTCGAATTGCGATGAAAAGTCGCGTCTAGACTCAGATCAGCGTCAGAGCCTGACGTGCGATTGCCAGCTCCTCGTTGGTGGGAACAACCATGACGGTGATCGAGGAATCATCGGTCGAAATGGTTGTGGGAGCAGAGAAACGCTGGTTGTTGATCTCGTTGTTGATACGCACACCAAAGGGGAGCAGGCGCTCGCAAACCTCGCGGCGCAGATCAGCATCGTTTTCGCCAATGCCAGCGGTGAAGGTAATGACATCCAGACCACCGAGCTCAGCGGTGTAGGAGCCGATGTACTTGATGATGCGGGTGACGTAGATGTCCAGGGCCAGGCGTGCACGGCGTGCAACCTCGGGGTCCTCAGAATCGGCCATGTGGCGGACTGCGCGCATGTCATTCTCACCGGTCAAACCCTTCAAACCCGACTGCTTGTTGAAGAGGTCATCGACCTCGTCGGTGCTCCAACCGGTCTGACGCTGCAGGTGGAAAACAACCGCGGGATCGATATCGCCGGTGCGGGTTCCCATGACCAAGCCCTCGAGAGGGGTCAAGCCCATGGAGGTATCGATCGGGCGGCCAGCCTTAACGGCGGACACCGATGCGCCATTACCCAGGTGAAGAACGATCTGACGCAGGGCGTTATCGCCCAGCAGGGAGGCAACCTTTTCAGAAACGTACTGGTGAGAAGTTCCGTGAGCGCCGTAACGACGGACTGAATACTTCTCGGCAACTTCCTGCTTCAACGCGTAGGTTGCGGTGTCCTCAGGCAAGCGCTGGAAGAAAGCGGTGTCGAAAACCGCGACGTGAGGAGTATCGGGCATGAGCTCGCGAGCAACATCGATGCCCTTGAGGTGCGCGGGGTTGTGCAGGGGAGCCAGTGCGCACAGCTCATCGATGAGGTCACGAACTTCGTCGGTGATCAGAGCCGGACCGTCGAAGTACTTACCGCCCTGAACGATGCGGTGACCAACGGCCACGATGTTGGCCTCGGCAAGAGAGGGACCGACCTCATCGAAGAGGCGCAGAACTTCGCGCATGCCAACTTCATGATCAGCAATGGGCTCGTTCACATCGACGACCTTCTCGCCGTACTTGTGCTGGATGTGGCCCTCGGATTCGCCGATGCGCTCAACCAAGCCCTTGGCGATCGCATCGCCGTTGTCGGGGTTGATGAGCTGATACTTGATAGAGGAAGAACCAGAGTTAATAACAAGAACGGTGTCGGTCACGACGTGCCTTTCTAAGAATCACCTGCGAGGCCGCGGTGTGCGGCGCAATGTAATGCATGGATGAGTGGTCTGATGAGTGCAGTTTACGCGTGGAAGTGATGGAGACGGAATTCGGGGGTGTGGGATTGTCCCCACACCCCCGAGAATTCTCAGCCCTGCGCCTGAACGGCAGTTAGGGCGACGGTGTTGACGATGTCTTCAACCAAAGCGCCGCGTGAGAGGTCGTTCACGGGCTTGTTGAGTCCCTGCAGAACCGGGCCGATTGCGACCGCACCGGAGGAACGCTGAACGGCCTTGTAGCCAATATTTCCAGCGTTGAGCGAGGGGAAGATGAAGACGTTCGCGTGGCCGGCAACCGGGGAGTCGGGAAGCTTGACCGAGGCGACGGCCTCGTCAACGGAAGCGTCAAACTGGATCGGTCCTTCGAGGGCCAGATCGGGGGCCTTTTCGCGAGCCAAGCGAGTGGCCTCGACAACCGCGTCCACGTCCACGCCCGAACCGGAGGTTCCGGTCGAGTAGGAGAGCATTGCAACCTTCGGATCGAGGCCGAACTGGCGCGCGGTTGCAGCCGAGGAAATCGCGATATCTGCCAGCTGCTCGGGGGTCGGGTTGGGGTTGACGGCGCAGTCGCCGAATGCCCACACGCGATCCTTCAGCAGCATGAGGAAGACTGAAGAAACGATCGAGACGCCGGGAGCGGTCTTAATGATCTGGAAGGAAGGAACGATGGTGTGAGCGGTGGTGTGGATTGCACCAGAGACCATGCCGTCGGCGTCGCCCATGTGGACCATCATCGTGCCGAAGTAGGAGACATCGCGAACCTTGTCGCGAGCCTGCTCGATGGTCACGCCCTTCTTGGCGCGCAGGCGTGCGAATTCCTCCGCGTAGCGCTCCGCGTATGCGGGGTCGTCAACGGAAACGACGGTAGCTGCCGAGACATCCAGGCCAAGCTCCGCAGCGCGTGCGTTGATTGCCTGCGCATCGCCGAGCAGTACCAGATCGGCAATTCCACGTTCAAGAACGATGGCTGCGGCGCGCAGGACACGATCGTCTTCGGGTTCAGGCAAGACGATGCGCTTGCGGTTGGAACGTGCACGATCAATCAGATCTGCCTGGAAGGAAAGGGGAGTAACAACCTGTGGAGCTTCCAGTGCCGAGGCCGCATCCAGAGTTTGTGCGTTGAAAGGCAGTTCAAGGATGGGAAGTTGAGTCTTGACGTGCGAGGCGACTGCCGAGGGAAGAGCAACCGCTGCGACGTGAGTTGCGTGCTGACGCGCGCGACGCTCAAGAACCTCGATCTCACGTTCAATAAGTTCAGGGGAGGCGCCTTCGGTATCGAAAGCTGCGATGACGTGAGCGTTGGTCGATGCTGCCACGTCGAGGTTCCATCCCAAGGTGTCGAAAGTCGAGACGGAGCCTTCGGGGAGTGCGTCGATTAGGACAGTATCTTCTGCGTGGCTGCGGATATCTTCCACGACGCGGGGGAGGGCTTGCTCGGGGTCGGAGGTGATGGCCTCGGAAGTGGAGGTGCCGGCGGCGCTCACCCGTGCCAGCGTTGAAGCGGGGACAAGCGCTGCGAAGTCGTCACTGACCTGTGAGGCGGCTTCTGCCTGGGCGGCAATGACGATAAAACGGGTGCTCACGTCTACTCCTTTATATCGGTATGTATTTTTGGCTGGATTGGTTAACAATCAAGTGAGCCGACGGGTCTATCGTAGTCCGCTCGTTTGAGTGCGTCGCGCTTATGTCTGCTTTCGCGATACCCTGAAGACATGGAAGATCAGTCCTCAGGATCGACAGGTGGAGTCGCTACCTTAGTGAGCGTTGCCTTCGTCGTCCTTGCGTGCGTGCTGATCACCCTTCTTGCGGTCTTTAACCACCCGCATAAAGCTGTTCTGGTCCTGGTTGTGACGATGTTCATCATGGCGGTGATGCGTGCAGTGTGGCCTGGACGTCCCTGGTTTGCCTCAAGACGACGCTGGGCGGATGTCGGATTGTATGTCCTGCTTGGAGCCGTGATTTGGTACTTCTCGCCCTACACTGCAACGCTGGGGCTCGGGTGAATGTGACCCGGTAGACAAAGCGTCCATAATGTGGTCGATGGTGACTTCTTAGGCGAAAGCTGTCACTCTTGCCAAGTCCGTACTTCTTTATACGAGGTTTGAGCAATGAGAAAGTTTCTTGAACAGAGCGGCATCCTGATCTGGGTGCTGGTAGCGATCGTTCTGGCATTGGTTCTGGGTTCTGTCACCATTGGTGATTCCCACATTATGCCGTCGGCACTGGGCGATGTTTTCGTAACTTTCTCTACTATTTTTGGGCAGTTCCTGTCCTTCTCAATTCCGCTCATCATCATTGGTCTGGTGACCCCGGCAATTGCTGACCTGGGTAAGGGTGCAGGCCACTGGCTGGGTCTGACTGCGGCTCTCGCCTACGCCTCGACCATGTTTGCGGGCTTCCTCACCTACGCAGTGTGTGCCTACTTCTTCCCGAAGGTTCTTGTTGGGCAGCTGACTCAGGTAGAAACTCCGAAGGAAGTCCTCAAGACCTACTTCACCATCGAAATGCCTCCGGTCGTTGGTGTGATGACCGCGCTCTTGCTGTCCTTCGTCATTGGAATTGGGCTGTCCTTGGTGCCCCGGGGCGTTCTGCGAAAGGGCTTTATTGAGTTCCGCGCGATCATCACCCGCTTGATCGAGAACATCATCGTTCCTCTTCTGCCCCTGCACATCTTCGGTATCTTCTTGAACCTCACCTACACCGGAGAAGCGGTTCACATCATGCGAACCCTGATTCGCGTGGTTGTCATTGTTCTGATTCTGGAAGTAGTCATTCTGCTCACGCAGTACTTTGTTGCCGGTGCGGTTGGCCGCGTCAACCCCTTTAAGGCGATCTTCACCATGCTTCCGGCGTACCTGACCGCCTTGGGAACTTCCTCTTCGGCAGCGACGATTCCTGTCACCTTGCGACAGACCCGTAAGAATGGCGTGTCCGATGCTGTTTCCTCTTTCACCATTCCTCTGTGCGCAACGATTCACTTGGCGGGTTCAACCTCGAAGATTTTCGCTTTCGCCTTTGCGATCGTCTACACCCAGGGTATGACGGTTACCACCGCTCAGTGGGTCGGATTCATCTTCATGCTCGGCATCACTATGGTGGCTGCTCCGGGTGTCCCCGGCGGTGCAATTATGGCCGCTACCGGTATCTTGCAGTCGATGCTGGGCTTCGATGATTCTGCGGTTGCCCTGATGATTGCCACCTACATTGCGCTTGACTCCTTCGGTACCGCAACGAACGTGACGGGTGACGGTGCGATCGCGATCATCATGGACCGTCTAACCGGCGGCAAGTTGGGGCCCGAAGGCGATTCAGAGCACACGCGTGAGCTTGCCTTTGACGGTATGGCCTACCTGCACAAGGTTTCAGTCGAGGGCGTTGTGAGCCCAGAAGAACTTGCAGAATCTGCGGCCTTGAACGGTACGACAATCACCGAAAGCCCGCGTTCCTGAACGTTTTTTCACCCGGGATCTAGGGTGGATGCAACTGCGTGCGTTAAGCAATAGACTTAAAGAAGTTGTTCACCGATGATCACTGTGGAAATGGAGCACGACTCGTGGAGCAAGTGAGTGTCACAAGCGCGTCCGAGCCCGTAAAGATTGGCGTCCTCACCTCCGGTGGTGATGCCCAAGGAATGAATGCTGCGGTTCGTGCGGTTGTCCGCACCGCGCTGGCACGTGGCGCCCAGCCTTACGCAATCCTTGACGGCTGGGCGGGAGCGGTTAAAGGCGAAGCTTGCATTCGCGAAATGAGCTGGTCGGACGCCTCGGGAATCCTTGCAGAGGGCGGAACCGTCATTGGGACCGCTCGGTGCCCCGAATTTCGTGAATACGAAGGCCGTCACGCGGCAGCCTTGCACCTGATTGAAAAGGGAATCGACCGTCTGGTTGTCATCGGCGGTGACGGCTCGCTGTCCGGTACGGAAGAATTCCGTACGGAATGGGCCCAACACCTCAGCGAGCTGGTCGACGAAGGGGCTATCTCTGCGCAGCAAGCGCAGCTGCATCAGCGCCTCTATATTGTCGGCTTGGTTGGCTCTATCGATAACGACATGGTCGGTACCGATATGACGATCGGGGCGGATAGCGCGCTCCATCGCATCGTTGACGCCATCGACCAGATTTCTTCGACTGCAGCCTCGCATCAGCGCACCTTTGTTGTCGAAGTCATGGGACGCCACTGTGGGTATCTACCGCTCATGTCAGCGGTAGCCGGCGGTGCTGACTATGTCTTCACTCCCGAGGATCCGGCACGTGATGGCTGGGAAGATGAAATGGTCGAGCGCCTGAAAGAAGGGCGTGCTGCAGGACGACGCGAATCCATCATCATCGTTGCTGAAGGCGCGACTGACCGCGCGGGTAACCCCATTTCTTCTCAAGACATCGCCGATGCCTTCAAAGAACGTACCGGAGAGGATGCGCGAATCACCATCCTCGGTCACGTTCAACGAGGCGGTGTTCCTTCCGCGTATGACCGCTGGATGTCGACACTCTTGGGCTTTGCCGCAGTCCAAGAGATCTTGAACCCTGCTGATCCCGATGTAGCGACAATTCTGGGTGTCCGCCACAATCGGGTGACCCGAATTCCGCTCATGGAAGCGGTCCATCAGACTCGAGGCGTCAAGGACCTCATTAAAGCTGGGGACTTTGCAGCCGCGCAGGCGGCTCGTGGACGTTCCTTCACCGTGATGGTCGGAATTAACCAGCTCCTGTCGACGCCTCCGACGCTGGCAGAGAATCCCCCCAGCGGATCCGCTAAGCGCGTTGCCATCATCCACGCAGGCGGTCTTGCCCCCGGCATGAATACTGCTGCGCGCGCTGCCGTCAGGCTTGGTATCGCTAAGGGCTGGACGATGCTTGGAATCGATGGCTCTTGGGCGGGACTTGCCGATAATCAGGTTCGCGAGCTGACGTGGGATGACGTTGAAGGATGGGCATTCCACGGTGGTGCTGAGCTCGGAACGCGCCGCCCCGTTCCCACAGTGAACGAGTACTACGCCTTGGGGCGCGCAATCGAACGCAATGAAATTGACGCCCTCTTGGTGGTCGGTGGTCTTAATGCATACCTGGCCGTCAAGGAAATGACCTCGGAGCTCGATCGCTACCCGGCTTTCCGTATTCCCATCGTTCTGATTCCAGCCTCGATCGACAATAACCTTCCAGGAGCTGAACTGGCGATTGGTACCGATACCGCACTGAATAATGCTGTGTGGGCATTGGATCGTATTAAGGAAAGCGCGGCTGCCTCCAAGCGCTGCTTCGTCGCAGAACTCATGGGGCGACGCTGCGGCTACCTCACGCTCATGTCAGGAATCGCCTCGGGCGCTGAATACGCCTATTTGAATGAGGAAAACACGACCCTGGCAGAGATTGATGAGGATGCGCACCGCCTGCGTGAAACTTTCGAGGCCGGTCGCCGTCTATTCCTTGTTGTTGTCAACGAGGAAGCGGACGCGCATTACAACCGTGAGTTCCTTGCGAACGTTTTCGAGGCTGAAAGTGACGGGCTCTATGACGTCCGTTCCTCTGCGCTTGGACACCTCCAGCAGGGCGGTGCTCCCAGTCCTTATGACCGTCTGCTTGCGACTCGCCTAGTCTTTGCCGCTCTGGGTGAATTGGACAGCCAGTTCTCGCAGGGACGTTCGCAGGCTGTCTACATCGGTGACGTGGGGAATACAATCCAAGTCCGTCCGGTAGACCGAATGTTTGATGATTTGGACATGGCGAATCGTCGTCCCTTCGATCAGTGGTGGCGTGATCTTCGCCCGATTCTGACCGCAGTGTCCATGCAGTCCCAGCCGCGAGAGCTTGAGCCGGTGACTATCATGCAAGCAGAGAGCTTTAATCACTAAGCGGGAAATTCCCGTGACCGTCGATCATCAGGAGAAAGCACGATGAGCGCAATTGACCCGACGACAACCCCCGCTTGGGCAGCACTGGATGAGCATGCAGAAGTGTTCAACCCCGATCTGCGTAGCTGGTTCCAGCAAGACCCAGAGCGCGCCCAGAAGTGGACGAAGAAAGTCGGGGACCTGTACATCGATTTGTCCAAGAATCTGATTAACGAAGAGACTCTCAATCAGCTTCTTGAACTGGCAGATCAGACCGAGGTCTTTCCTCTTCGTGATGCCATGCTTCGTGGTGACCGCATCAATGTCACTGAGAACCGTTCGGTCCTCCACACCGCGCTGCGTCGCGCTCCCGGTGAGGAACTGATCGTTGACGGACGCAATGTCGTTGCAGATGTTCGCGAGGTTCTAGATCGCGTCTACTCCTTCGCCGACCGTGTGCGCAGCGGAGAATGGCTCGGCGTCACCGGTAAGCGCGTCGCCACCGTCGTCAATGTGGGTATTGGCGGCTCGGATCTTGGACCTGTCATGGCTTACGAAGCCTTGAAGCCCTACGTCCAAGAGGGTCTGGAATGCCGTTTCATTTCTAATATTGACCCGACCGACGTGGGAGAGACCACCAAGGATCTGGACCCCGAAACCACTCTGGTGATCGTCGCTTCAAAGACCTTCACCACTTTGGAGACCATCACCAACGCCCATGCGGTTCGTGACTGGTTCTTGAAGTCGCTGCGTGAAAAGGGAATCATCGGCGATGACCCCGAACAAGAAAAGGAAGCGATCTCCAAGCATTTCGTTGCTGTCTCGACCGCGCTGGACAAGGTCGCAGAATTCGGTATCGATCCGGCAAACGCCTTCGGTTTCTGGAACTGGGTTGGCGGCCGTTACTCGGTAGATTCCGCGATTGGAACCTCCCTGGCAATCGCGATTGGCCCTGAGCACTTCGAGGAATTCCTTGGAGGCATGCGCACGATCGATCAGCATTTCGCTTCGGCAGCGCCCAAGGATAATGTCCCGCTCATCATGGGCCTGCTCAATGTCTGGTATTCAAACTTCTTGGGTGCCGACACCCACGCGGTGCTCCCGTACTCGCAGTACCTGCACCGTTTCCCCGCATACCTGCAGCAGCTCACCATGGAGTCAAATGGCAAGTCCGTGCGCCGCGATGGAAGCCCGGTCTTCTACGACACCGGCGAGGTCTTCTGGGGTGAGCCCGGAACGAATGGTCAGCACGCTTTCTACCAGCTGATTCATCAAGGAACCCGCATGGTTCCCGCAGATTTCATTGCCTTCGCTCAGCCTTCGTGGCCCATTCGCGACGGCGATGCGGATATGCATGAGCTGTTCTTGTCGAACTTCTTCGCTCAGACCAAGGCCTTGGCTTTCGGTAAGACCGCAGAAGAGGTTCGCGCTGAAGGCACTGCCGAGGAACTGGTTTCTGCCCGTGTCTTCACAGGCAACCGTCCCACGACCTCGATCATGGCGCCCGCGCTAACCCCTTCGGTTTTGGGACAGCTCATTGCGCTCTATGAGCACATCACCTTCGTTGAGGGCGCTGTGTGGGGTCTTGACTCCTTCGACCAGTGGGGCGTGGAACTTGGCAAGGTTTTGGCCAAGCAGATCCTCCCCGCAATCGAGGGCGATCAGGCGGTCTTGGATCAACAGGATTCCTCAACTCGTTCGCTCATCGAGTTCTACCGCGCGAACCGCTGACATTGAACTAAGTTCGCGTCTGGGGGCCGTGGTCATTGCCGAGGCAGTGGCTGCGGCCCTCGCTTATGCGCGCACAGTGCCGTATGGGTGTCTGTCCCTGAGCAGCTTGGGAGAAGTGGAGGGCGTAGAGCCGAAAAGGTTTTAGTGCTGAAGATGCTCGTGTTGTGCGTGAGAGATTGATTCGACCTGGAAGGTTGAGTGCGCGATTTCAACGGGGAAATGGTGCATCGCGCATTCGTTCAGTGAGTGAATGATCTGGTCTCGTTGGCTGGCGGTGACGGCCTCGGCAACCTCAATATGTGCGGTGACGGTGATGAGGTTCGAAGCCACTGAGCTCACGTGAAGGTCATGGACCTCCTCGACCAAGGGAATCGAGAGCATGTGCTGGCGGACCTGTGCAAGATCGATTTCCTCGGGCACTTCCTCCATCAAAATTCGCAGAGTGCGAAGTAGTAGCATGCAGGCTCGCGGAGCCATAAGCAGTGCGATGAAGATCGAGGCCACGGCATCTGCGCGATTCCATCCGCCGATCAATTCAACGATTGCAGCAATGATGACCGCCAGGGACCCCAAGGCATCATTGGCCACTTCAAGAATGGCAGCGCGCATATTGAGCGAAGCGTGGCGTCCACCGATCAGGACCAAGAGTGAGAGCGCGTTCGCCACCAAACCTAAAATTCCAACCCACAGCATGGGTGTTGCATGGACCTCAACGGGGGAGAGCAAGCGCTGAATGCCTTCAACCGCAACCAAAAGACTGATGATGACCAACATGCCAGCTTGGAAGGCTGCGGCAAGAACTTCCGATCGTGCCCATCCCCATGTCCGCCGGTTATCGCGGGGACGCAAAGCAAGCGTTGTCGCGATAAAAGCGATGACGAGCCCGGCAGAATCAACCGCCATGTGTCCGGCATCGGCCGCAAGAGACAAAGAAGATGTGAAGAAAGCGGCAACAAGTTCTGCGATGAAAATCGTCCCTGTAATTGCCAGCGCAATCGCAAGCCTTTTACGAGAAGCAGTATGTCCGTGCGAATGATCGTGACCGTGGGAATGTGTTGTGGATTCAGTGCGTCCATCAATGGTGTTCAGTGACTCTGCACAGGGATCGTCCTTCACCCCGGGTACACACGGAGCCGCCAGATGTTCGTCTTGGGGAGAAGGAGTGAGTGAAGAACGCATGAAGTAAGTATAGTGCCCTGTCTTGACTGAAGACAGGGCACTGAGAGTTGACGGCGCTGGTGATTAGAGCGTCAACATCACCTTTGTCGCGCGGCGCTCGTCCATTGCGGCATAACCTTCGGCGGCCTGCTCAAGCGGCAGGACTAAGTCGAAGACGGCACCCGGGTTGATCTCACCGCGGTAGATCAGATCAATCATGGTCGGCAGGTACTTGCGCACGGCAGCGGGACCGCCGAACATGTGTACCTCCGCACCAAACATGCGACTCATGTCTAGGGAGACGCCGTGGGGAACGCCCACGAATGACAGGTGGCCACCGGGGCGCACGCAGCCCAGAGCTTGGTCGAAGGATGCTTCGTTGCCCACCGCCTCGACGACGCCGTCAGCGCCCAGGCCGTCGGTCATTTCCTTGATGCGTGCGATGCCCTCTTCACCGCGCTCTTCGACAATGTCGGTTGCGCCAAATGTGCGGGCCAGTGCCTGACGATCCGCATGGCGCGACATCGCGATGATACGGGACGCGCCCAGCTGTTTGGCAGCGATGATCGCACCCAAGCCCACGGCACCGTCGCCCACGACAACAATGGTCTTCCCGGGGGCGGCCCCGGCCTCGTCGGCGGCAAACCAGCCGGTGCCGAGGACGTCGGAAGCAGCTAGGAGCGAGGGAAGCTGCTCGGGTGTGGGGGCTGCGGGCGTCTTTACCAGGGTGCCGTCCGCGAGGGCCACGCGAGCGTACTCGGCCTGGGTGCCGCCCGCGCGCGTGCCGACGAAAGGATCTCCTTGGGCGGCGGCGGTCGCGCAGCGCGAGGGGTATCCGGCGCGGCAGATTTCGCACTCACCGCAGGAAATGCAGAAGGAACCGACGACGAAGTCGCCGGGCTTGACGGTTGTGACGGCGGAGCCAACCTCTGTGACCGTGCCGACGTACTCGTGGCCCATGCGCCGTTCGTGGACGGGCTGAGCACCGCGGTAGGGCCACAGGTCCGAGCCGCAGATGCACGTGGCCGCCAGCTTGATGATGGCGTCAGTGGGTTCCAGGATGGATGGCATCGGCATGTCTTCGACGGTGACGTTGCCGGGTTCGTGCATGACTACAGCGCGCATGACTCTCCTTGAGTAGAAGGATCTGTGCCCATAACGCTAGTTCGTCAATAGCTGGGTCTGCAGTTGATAGATTGCGATTTCACTGAAGGCAAAGATTGCTCTCTCAGCCTGCTGATTCGCAAGCAAGTACACTAAAGCCCATGGCTTTCACTGTTACCAGCGTTAATGTCAACGGAATCCGCGCCGCACACCGTAAGGGCATGATGGAGTGGCTCGACGCCAACCCCTGTGATGTTCTTCTTCTCCAAGAAGTCCGTGCGGATGAAGAAATCGCCACTGAACTGCTGGGCGATTCGTGGGAAAGCATCATTCTTCCCTGCCGAATTAAGGGACGCGCTGGCGTTGCAGTTGCAGTGCGCAAGGATAGCGCTCATATCAGTGGAGAACCGCGTCTTTCCCTTGACGATGAGGAAACCGATGTCGATTCGGGACGTTGGCTAGAAGCAGTGGTTGAAACCAAGGCGGGGCGCGTCCGTGTTGTTTCGGCCTACTTCCACTCGGGCGAAAAAGACACCCCCAAGCAGGATGCGAAGATGGCTCACCTTCCGCGCATTGGTCAGCGCATGGGGGAGCTTCTTTTCGAGGCCGAAGCAGGTTCTGCGGACGTCTTGGGAACCGTTGTGGCAGGAGATTTCAATATCGTTCGCACCAGGTCCGATATTAAGAATTGGACCTCGAACCACAATAAGCGTGCGGGCGTACTCGATGAGGAAATTGCATTCCTGGATCAGTGGCTTGATGCGGGGTGGCATGACGTCATGCGCGACCTTGCCGGAGAAGTTCAGGGACCCTACACATGGTGGTCCCAGCGCGGTCAGGCATTTACCAATGACACCGGTTGGCGTATCGATTATCAGTTCGCAACACCCGCGCTGGCTGCAAAGGCTCAGTCTTTTTCAATCGGCCGCGCGGCCTCGTACGAGGAGCGGTGGAGCGACCACGCCCCACTTTCGGTGAGCTACGAACTCTAAGTGCTCAGGCGCTCTCGAAATCAAAGAGGGCCATGGAGGAGTAGACGCCGTTCTCATCCACGCGATCTAAGCGGAATCCGGGGACCATCCACGATGCCTCGTCGCAGGGGCCCAAACTCATTGCACGATCAAGGAGAGCGTCAGGGACGCCCTGCGCTAGGGTCACGTGAGCGTGATAGGGGAAGCGTGCGGGCGCATCCAAGGGGCCCGAGCGAATATCCTCGGCCAGCATCGTGCACTCGCGCTCGCCCTCGGCAAGGGAAAGGTAGACAACGGGAGAAACGGGGCGGAAAGTGCCGGTATCTCCCAGAGTGACGCGGAAAGGCGTGTAGCGCTGAGCAACGCTGCGAAGGTGCTCGATCACTTCTTCACGACGCTCCATATCCACTGCTGTTGGCGGCAAGATTGTAATGTGCGCGGGCACTTTCGTACCCTGATCATCCCCAAGGCTCACGCGGATATCGGTCAGGACGCTCACCCATGGTTCAGGCAAGGCAATAACAACGCCCAGCCATTCTTGGCCCGGTAAGCGCTGTGGAAGATACATTGAACTACCTGAAATGGGGAATAGGAACCTGCTCATGGTACATGGACGCGGGGGTTCGGGGCACATTGAGCTGGCAAAGATCGTTGCGTAGAGAACTGCCTGAATAGGTTAGGCTTGTCGGTAGTGTACGAGTTTGAAACACCCAAGGAAGTGTGCACGTGGAACTGTCATGGTCAGCGGCTTTAAGCGCCGAAGAAGGACGCGAACTAGCTGCTCAGCTCTTTGAAGAAACTTTTGGCTACCAGCCCCAAGATGTCTGGTCTGCCCCTGGACGTGTCAACGTTATTGGCGAGCACGTCGACTACAACGGTGGTCCCTGTCTGCCAATCGCCCTGCCACATCGGGCGTTCATTGCCTATGCCCCTCGCGAAGACCGTTTGCTGCGCCTGGTGTCGCCCCAGACTCGCGAGGCCGTGGACGAGTTGGACTTGGACCGCATTGCTCCGCGCGGCTGCGAGGGCGAAGTAAGTGGCTGGGCCGCGTATCTTTCTGGCGTTGCCTGGGCCCTTGAGAAATCGGGGTACGGTCCGCTTCATGGTTTCGACGCTGCGCTCTACTCCTGCGTGCCCCGCGGTGGCGGGCTTTCATCCTCGGCTGCACTTGAGTGTGCGATGGCTGTTGCGATTGACGAGGCCGAGGGGCTGGGGCTGGCCGGAAGCGTGAGCCAGCCCAATGACGCCGGTCGAACAATCCTTGTTGAGTGTGCTCGAATGGCAGAGAACCAGATCGCGGGTGCGAACACCGGCGGTCTGGACCAGACTGCTTCACTGCGTTGCCAAAGCGGACACGCGCTGGCACTGGATTGCCGAGATATGAGTGTTGAGCACATTCCTTTCGATCTGGAATCGCAAGGGCTTGCCTTACTGGTCATCGATACCCGTGCTGCTCATTCCCTCGCAGATGGACAGTACGGTCAGCGTCGCGCCGATTGTGAAGAGGCCGCACGCCAGTTGGGCGTCGAACAGCTTGTTGACGTCGAGGACCTCGAGGCTGCCACTCAAACTTTGAGTGACGAACGTTTAATCAAGCGTATGCGTCACGTTGTTTCTGAAATTGCGCGCACCCGCGCCCTTATTGAGCTCCTGAAGGAGGGGCCGCTTGAGGGGGACCGCCTCAAAGTTGTCGGCGCTCTCATGAATGATTCGCATGACTCACTGCGCGATGACTACGAAGTGTCGTGCCTGGAGCTCGATGTCGCTGTTGAGGCCGCGCGAGCAGCCGGAGCCTACGGAGCGCGGATGACCGGTGGTGGCTTTGGCGGAAGTGCAATTGCGCTTGTTGACCGCGAGCGCCTAGAGGAAACCGCGCAGGCGGTTGCGCAGGCTTATAGCGAACGCGGATTGGATGCACCGGCATTCATTGTCGCTGTACCTTCCGCGCCAGCCGGCAAACTCTGATTCCTCTGACTGACGCATGAGCGAGGTGTGCCACCTCTTTCCTGGACGCAGATGCAGGAAGGGGGTGGCACAATCGTTCTATGACTTCAACGGATCCCTGGATGGTTGTCGGCCTGGGTAACCCCGGCGCGCAGTACGCCAATACCCGTCACAATGTCGGCCATATGCTCATCGATCTTCTTGCCCACAATGCGGGAGTTCAGCTCAGCTCGCACCGCTCGGGAACCCACTGCGCGGATATTCGGCTCGGAATGCTTCCCGGAGGGATCCCCGGACCCCGCGTTATTGTGGCAACCAGTGATTCCTACATGAATACCTCCGGCGGACCCATTGGGCGCCTTGCAAAATTCATGAATGTTGATCCCTCGCATCTTTTGGTCGTCCACGATGATTTGGACCTTCCCGCTGGCGCATTGCGCCTGAAGACCGGTGGTGGTGAAGGCGGGCACAACGGCTTGAAGTCGATCTCCCAGGTACTGGGGACAAAAGACTACAACCGCCTACGTATCGGGATTGGACGTCCGCCGGGACGTATGAATCCAGCCGACTACGTCTTAGCGCGAATGAATGGCAGCGAGCTTGAAGACCTCGCCGTCACCATCGCCCAGGCCGCAGATGTTGTCGAAGATATTGTGACCACCAGTTTTAGTGAGGCGCAGCAGCGCCTGCACACGCGTCAGGGAGCCTAAGTGCCACAGTTTTCTGCTCTTCTTCCCGTCTTTGCTCAAGATGAGGCGCTTCATTGCGTCCTTGAATCCATCGATCGCGGTGAATCAGGATGCGTCGTTGCTCCTGCGGGTGCGCGCATTCCTCTGATCGCATCGATGGCTCAACGCCGGGATAAGACAATTTACGTCGTCGTTCCTACGGGACGTGAAGCAGAAGAAACCGCAAGCGCTCTGCGCGCATGGGTTGAAGATGTCGAAGTTTTTCCGTCATGGGAAACACTTCCTCACGAGCGCTTGTCGCCGCAGGTCGACACCATGGCGCAAAGAATTGCCGTCCTACGTCGTCTGATCCACCCGCAATCGGGAGACGAACATGCCGGGGCGCTGAATGTCGTTGTCATCCCCGTTCGCGCTCTCATGCAGCCCATCATTCACGGGATCGCGGATCGCGCTCCCGTACGTGTCAAGGCTGGGGACATTGTCGATTTGCCCAATCTTGCCCGGGAGCTTGAAAACCTGGGTTATACACGCGTCGATATGGTGGAGCAGCGCGGACAATTCTCGGTTCGCGGTGGCATTCTCGATGTTTTCCCGCCCCAGGAAGCACACCCCCTGCGTATCGAATTGTGGGGGGATGAGGTCGATGAGATCCGCGCCTTCTCCCTGTCAGATCAACGGACATTGGGAGTTGTTGATTCGGGTGTCTGGGCTGTCGCTTGCCGCGAATTACTGCTGACGCCTCAAGTCCGCGCAAAGGCTCGCACCGAGATGGATCGTCTGCCCGGCGCCGCAGAGATCCTCGAGCTTGCCTCTCAAGGGATCGCCGCTCCCGGCCTCGAATCCCTAGCACCGATCCTTGTCGGCGGAATGGATTCCTTCCTTGACCTGATCCCCGCGGGCGGACTCTTTGTCGCCATCGATCCCGAACGTATTCGCGCTCGCGGCGCGGACTTGGTTGCGACAACCGAAGAATTTCTCTCTGCTGCATGGTCACAGGCAGCAGGTGGGGGAGCGGTCCCTCTCGAGGCGGGTGATGCCTCCTTCATCCCGCTAGAGGAAATTTGGGGAGCGCAGGGGCGCCCGTGGTGGGAGCTGACGGCACTTCCCCCGGCTGAACTTGCCGAGGCTATGGCCAAGAATTCCCACGGCCTCGGGGACGGGGTGGAAAGCGAAGCCACATCGGGGGCGCTGCTCAAAAAAGAAGCGCACTCGGTCATCGTCTCGGATACCTTGGTGGCGCTTGGCGCGCGCGATGTTCGTCCCTACCGAGGGGACTACACTCGCGCACTTGAGGACATTCGAACGCTTATTCGAAGCGGATGGACGCTCATCCTTGCAGCAGAAGGTGAAGGCCCAGCGCGGCGTCTGTATTCGATTGCGACCGATGCGGGAATCGGAAGTCGAATTGTTCAAGAAATCGATCCCACGCAGGACTCGTCGGTTCTTGATGTTGTGGCAGCTCCACGAACGAAGGGCTTTGTCGCGCCGGATCTAAAACTTGCGATCATCTCTGAGTCGGATCTTTCCGGGCGAGTTGGTGCAACGACTCGTGATATGCGCAAGATGCCCTCGCGGCGACGCAAGGGTGTTGACCCGCTCAGCCTGCATTCGGGCGACTACATCGTCCATGACCAGCACGGTATTGGGCGCTTCATTGAATTGGTGTCCCGAACCGTTGGACGCGGTGATGGCCAGGTGACCAGGGACTACCTGGTCTTGGAATACGCGCCCTCGAAACGCGGCCAGCCCGGAGACCGGCTATTCATCCCCACAGATAGCCTGGATCAGATCTCGAAATACACCGGCTCTGATCAGCCCGCACTGACCAAGATGGGCGGTGCTGACTGGGAGAAAACAAAGGCTAAGGCGCGCAAAGCCGTCAAGGAAATCGCGCAAGAGCTTATCCGCCTGTACGCCGTCCGTCAGGCGACGAAAGGTCATGCCTTCGGCCCAGATACCCCCTGGCAACGCGAATTGGAAGATTCCTTCCCCTACGTCGAGACTCCCGATCAGCTGGTCACCATCGACGAGGTCAAGGCGGATATGGAAAAGCCGATGCCCATGGACCGTCTGCTGACGGGCGATGTTGGCTACGGAAAGACCGAAATTGCCGTGCGCGCGGCTTTTAAGGCGATTCAAGACGGCAAACAGGTCGCGCTACTGGTTCCAACGACCCTTCTGGTTCAACAGCACGCGGAAACCTTTGCGGAGCGCTACGCGGGATTCCCGGTGACGATCGGTACTCTCTCGCGCTTCTCAACGCCGAAGGAAGCAGAGAAGGTCAAGGAAGGCTTGGCCTCGGGAGGAGTGGACCTGGTGATTGGTACCCACTCGCTGCTCAGCGGTGCCATTGCTTTCAAGGACTTGGGTCTGGTCATCATTGACGAGGAACAGCGTTTTGGCGTTGAACACAAGGAAACGCTCAAGGCTCTGCGCGCGGATGTCGATGTTCTCTCGATGTCGGCAACGCCTATTCCCAGAACCTTGGAGATGGCGGTTTCGGGTATTCGTGAAATGTCGATCCTCCAGACTCCTCCCGAAGAACGACAGCCCGTCCTTACCTTTGTGGGTGCCCACACCGATGCGCAGGTCAGCGCGGCGATTCGCAGGGAACTCCTGCGCGATGGGCAGGTTTTCTACGTGCATAACCGCGTGGATTCCATTTCTTCGGTCGCAGCACATATCCAGGAGCTTGTTCCCGAAGCGCGAATTAGGGTCGCTCACGGAAAGCTCAACGAACATCAGCTTGAAAGCGTCATCGTTGATTTCTGGAACCACGATTTTGACGTGCTGGTGTGTACGACCATCGTGGAAACCGGTCTGGATATTTCCAATGCAAATACGTTGATTGTTGACCGCGCGGATACCTTCGGTCTGTCCCAATTGCACCAGCTGCGTGGGCGTGTGGGCCGAGGCCGTGAGCGCGCTTATGCGTACTTCTTCTATCCCCCGGACCGTCCGCTTTCGGAAACAGCCCATGAGAGGTTGCAGACGATTGCCCAGAACGCCGATCTGGGTGCGGGCCTTGCCGTTGCGCAGCGTGATCTTGAGATCCGAGGCGCCGGTAACCTTCTGGGGGGCGCTCAATCTGGACACATCGAAGGCGTGGGCTTTGACCTTTACGTCCGGATGGTTGCCGATGCGGTTGCGGCCTTCAAGGGCCAGCGCAAGGAAGAGAAGAAGGATCTGCGCCTAGACGTGACTGTTGATGCGCATATTCCCGAAAGCTATATTTCCGCAGAACGCTTGCGTTTGGAGGTCTACGGCAAGATCGCCGCCGTGGAAAACAGCGAGCAGGAAAAGGACCTGCGCGACGAAATTACAGACCGCTATGGCCCCATTCCGCCGCAGGTGGACTTGCTCTTCGAAATTGCGCGCCTGCGTGCTCTTCTTCGACAGATCGGTATCGATGAAGTTGCTACACAGGGCAAGTACCTGCGTATTCATCCGATCGAATTGAAGGAATCTCAGGCGCTGCGTCTCAAGCGTTTGTATCCCGGTTGTGTCGTTAAAGCTGCGGTTCGCCAACTTTTGGTTCCTCTCCCCATGACGGCGCGGGTTGGGGGAGTACCTTTGACCGATCACGCCTTGCTTGAATGGATCGAGAACCTTCTGACAAAGGTTCTCAATCCGACCGTGGCTTCAACGCGCTGATGAGAGCGCTACACTGACACTGACTACGAAGTGAAAGAACCGGAGGATATTTTCATGGTTTCACGTGCGCGCGCATCAAAGGCCGCGATCCTTCTTGCCGTGTGTGGTTTGGGACTCGGAGCTTGCTCTGCTCACCCGGGAACCGCCGCAATCGTTGGAGATACGCGTATCAGTGAAGCCGATGTGAGCTTGACCAGCCAGCAGCTCAGTGGGCTGCTTGGTCAAGATGTCGATGCCTCACGGTTGCTTCCGACTCTGAACCAGAACCTGGCCATCGGCAAGGTTGCCGAGAAGAACGGCATCACGGTCTCTGACCAGGAAATCACTGACAGCCTTGCTGAGATGGGACAAGAAGTTGTTCAGCGTGGTGGGAAGAGCACGCCCATTACGAATCCCAGCCCTTTGCTGAAGACCATCATTAAGAACTCGATCGCCCAGCAGAAGCTGCGCTCTTCTGGGATGTCTCAAGAGCAATTGGCCCAGGCGAATGCGGAATTGGCAAACACGATCCAGACAACCAAGGTTGAAATCAACCCCCGGTACGGCACCTTGGATCCGCAAAGTGGTTCGCTGACTCAAGGTGTTTTCGCTGACGTCATCCGCGCCAATAGTGGAGCACAGCGGTAGCTCGACTCAGACTAATCGATCGTCTAAATGTGATGTATCGCCCACCCGAGAGGGTGGGCGATACGGCATTTATGGGGACCTATGTCTAATTTTCGCCAAATTACGCACGGATGCCGTCATGAATATGCAGTGGTGCATGGGTGTAGCAGTTCTGCTTGAGCGCTGAATGTACTAGCGTTAGACACGACAGTAGTCACGTAGTTAATCGATTGGAGAATTAACGTGGCAAGCATTGAAGCAATCGGAGCTCGCGAGATCCTTGATTCCCGCGGTAACCCCACCGTCGAGGTTGAGGTCGTCCTTGAAGACGGCACCTTTGAGCGCGCAGCAGTTCCCTCTGGTGCATCCACCGGTGCATTCGAGGCCGTTGAACGTCGTGATGGCGACAAGGGCCGTTACCAGGGCAAGGGCGTTCAAGACGCCGTTGACGCCGTGAACGAGATCATCGCCCCCGAACTCATTGACGAAGACGCATCCGATCAGCGTCGTATCGACGAGATCATGATCGAGCTGGACGGCACCCCGAACAAGGGCAAGCTCGGCGCCAATGCAATTCTCGGTGTCTCCCTTGCTGTTGCGAAGGCTGCAGCTGAGTCCGCAGGCCTGCCCCTGTACCGCTACCTGGGTGGCCCCAACGCTCACATCCTCCCCGTTCCCATGATGAACATCCTCAACGGTGGTTCTCACGCGGACACCAACGTTGACATTCAGGAGTTCATGATTGCTCCTCTGGGTGCACCGACCTTCCGTGAAGCCCTCCGCTGGGGCGCCGAGGTCTACCACACCCTCAAGGCAGTCATCAAGGAACGCGGTCTGTCCACCGGCCTGGGCGACGAGGGCGGCTTCGCACCGAACCTCTCCTCCAACGCCGCTGCGCTGGACCTGATCATCGAGGCCATCGAGAAGGCTGGCTTCAAGCCCGGCACCGATGTTGCACTTGCACTGGACGTCGCTTCCTCTGAGTTCTTCAAGGATGGCCTGTACCAGTTCGAAGGCGAAGGCCGTTCGACCGACTACATGGTTTCCTACTACGAGAAGCTCATCCGCGACTACCCGCTGGTCTCCATCGAAGACCCGTTGTCGGAAGACGAATGGGATGCATGGACCGCACTGACCGCAGAAATCGGCAACCGCGTCCAGCTCGTTGGCGACGACCTCTTCGTCACCAACCCCGAGCGTCTGCGCAAGGGCATCGAGCTGCACGCAGCAAACGCCCTGCTGGTCAAGGTGAACCAGATCGGTTCGCTGACCGAGACCCTGGACGCCGTGGAAGAGGCACACCGCAATGGTTACCGCTCCATGACCTCTCACCGTTCCGGCGAGACCGAGGACACCACCATTGCTGACCTCGCAGTTGCCACCAACTCCGGCCAGATCAAGACCGGTGCTCCCGCTCGTTCCGAGCGCGTTGCGAAGTACAACCAGCTCCTGCGCATCGAAGAGGATCTCGACGATGCAGCAGTGTACGCGGGTCGTTCCTCCTTCCCCCGCGCTTCCTTCTGAGAAGAACGCACTGACACGCTCCTAGAAGCGTGAATTAGGGTGGGTGACGAGAAATCGTCACCCACCCTTCATTTTGCGATCCGTCCCTCATTTGCTACCACGCGAGTTTTAGAGTCGACCCGAGCACCCGATGTAAGGCACCATAGGGACATGGCTCAGAAACCGAAAAAGGGACGACCGGTCGTTCCAAGCGCCCGCAGGCGGCGCAGTGTCTCTGAGCCCGATGCGCAACGGCGGCCTCGGCAAGGAAGTCGAAATCCTCTGCGTTCTTCTGCGCCAGGCTCCCAGGCCTCGACTCCAGCGAGCTCTTCTCGCCCGCAAGGCGGAAGGAAGGAAGACCGAGCGGCTCGGACGCGTTCTTCTGCTGCGGCAACAGCGCAGCGCCCTGCCTCCCTGTCCTTTGGTGGAATCGAGATCTCTTTGAGGATCTTGGGGCTTCTTCTTTTGGGTGCGCTCCTTGCCCTTCTTCTGGTTCCCTCATTTATGCAGCTGTGGAGCCAAGAACGCGAACTTACTGCGATCAAAAACAAGGTTCAACAGACGCAGGCAGATAACGAAGCCAAACGTCAGCAACTTCAACTTTGGTCGAATCCGCAATACATTGCTTCTCAGGCGCGAGAGCGTTTGGGCTACGTCAAGCCCGGAGAAACTCAGTATTCGGTTCTTGATCCGGGTAAGGACTATCAGGATCAGGCCCAGGTTGCTGCTGCACGCGAAGCTGGACCGGCTCGCCCGTGGATCCAGGTTCTTTCACTCACCGTCGAAGAGGCAGATCACCCAACGGGGAATATCCAAACCGCGCAGACTGCGGGAGGCAATTCTTCGAACTCTCCCGATCAGATCCCGCAGCCCAGCGAAACGGCGGGTACGGAGCAGGGCAGTGAGGCCTCGCAAACTCCAAGCTCACGGGGGTCGGGAAACTAATTCTTTCTTCAGCGTTCACACTGGGCGGGTGGCCTCGCATAGTGGGCATATTCATCCCGTAAGAATTGTGCAGGTGGAAGCCTATTTCGTGTCTTTTTTCATTGGACTTACTGCCGTCATGTCCCCGTGATCGAGTAAAATAAACCGGGTTTATTCGAAAGGTGAGGAATGATGAGCGCCATTACACCGGCGAGCGACGCCGATCTTCAGGTCCTTGAAGAACAATTGGGACGCGTTCCACGTGGTGTTGTCGGGATTGCAGCCCGCTGCGTGTGTGGAAAACCCACGGTCGTGGCAACCGCTCCTCGCCTTGAAGACGGAACGCCTTTCCCCACGACTTTCTACCTCACCAGCCCCGGCGCTGTCCGTGCGTGCTCGACCTTGGAAGCGACCAAGGTGATGGAGGAATTCAACCAGGACCTTGGCGAAGATGATGAGCTGCGTGAGGCCTACCAGCATGCCCATGAGGCCTACATCGCAGCGCGCGAGGAATTGGGCGCACAGTTGAAGCTTGACGTGCCTGAAATTCATGGGGTCTCTGCTGGCGGCATGCCGACCCGCGTCAAGTGCCTGCACGCACTAGTTGGACACGCCTTGGCTGCCGGTCGCGGCGTGAATCCGATCGGTGATCGCGCGCTGGACATTATGCGTGAGCGCGGCCTGTGGGACACGGCCGCCTGCACCTGCTGACTGACAATACGACTAAGAAAGAATGAGATCATGACGCGGGTAGCGGCAATTGACTGTGGAACAAACTCAATTCGACTTCTAGTGGCCGATGGCGTGCTTAAGGGCGATGCCATTGCCCTGGGCGATCTGACGCGCCAGATGCGCATTGTGCGCCTTGGACAGGGCGTTGATCGTACGGGACGACTGGCTCCCGAGGCGATCGAGCGGACACTGGCCGCAGTGCGTGAGTACAAGCGCATGATTGACAATCTGGAAGCCGAAGAGATTCGTTTTGTCGCAACCTCTGCAATGCGCGATGCGGAAAACCGTGATGAATTTATTGAACCGGTGAAGGAAATTCTGGGCGTTTATCCCGAGGTCGTTCCCGGAACCGAAGAAGCCGCATTGTCCTTCGCTGGTGCAGCCAGTGGCGTCGTTGGCCAAGAACGCGGCAGGGTGCTTGTCGTTGATATCGGTGGAGGCTCGACCGAAATGGTCGTGGGAACTCTGGGAAAGGGAGTTGCCGAGGCCTATTCGGCAGATATGGGTTCAGTCCGCGTGACGGAGAAGTTCTTCGCTTCTTGCGCCAGTGACCAGCCGATTCCCGATGGGGTGCAGGCACAGGCAAGTGAGTGGATTGATGCTCGCCTTGACGAGGCCGAGGAGGTCGTTGATTTTTCTTCGGTCCGCGCCGTTGTTGGTGTCGCTGGCACCATCACAACGATTGCTGCTCACGCTTTGGGTTTGAACTCCTACCAGCCCGAGAAGATTGATGGCGCTTTCTTGAGCCACGAGGCCACCGATTCCTCCGTGCGTTTTATGCTTGAGCAACCTCTTGCTGTGAAGGCAGCTCTGGGCTTTATGCCTGAGGGGCGCGCTGACGTTATTGCAGGCGGAGCGCTCATTTGGAAGCGGGTCATGGATCGAGTGACTCTTCGCTGTGAGAGTAGCGGGCACGAAATCTCGGGCGCGTTAGTCTCAGAACACGATATCCTTGACGGTATCGCACTTTCGATGCTCAATCGTCGATAGTGGGCTGTGCCCCCATAGCCCAATTGGCAGAGGCAACCGACTTAAAATCGGTGTGTTGTCGGTTCGAGTCCGACTGGGGGTACTCGTTAGAACAGGAACCGAGGGAAAGGAAACTGACATGTCAAACCCCGTGTTCTCAAAGATGGAGCGCGATTGGTCGCGCGCTGATTCGACTCCCGCTGGCTACCCGACCATGCCCGGCTATCAGCCAACGAATGCTCAGCCTTCTGGAACCACCGTGCTGGATCCGCAGCGCTACCCCTATGCTCAGCAACAGGCCTCGGCGCAAACTTCTGCGCAGAACCCCTACGGTGCGCCAAGCGGGGCCCCGGCGGTTGATCCTTCAGCCTACGCCGATATGCAAGCCGCATACCAGGCGCCCTCTGCGGATGCCGTTGATCGCGGTCGCATGACCTACGATGATGCGCTGATCAAGACAGGCATTACTTTCCTGGTCCTGCTTTTGGGCGCTGCCCCGGCATGGATTCTGACGCTGACAAGCCCTCTTCTGGGCCTCGGTCTTGCTGTTATTGGCGGCGTAGTTGCCTTCATTCTCGCCATGGTCAATATTTTCTCCAAGACCATCCGACCCGCACTGATCATTGCCTACGCCTTTGCTGAAGGACTCATGCTGGGTGCGCTTTCGGCCGTTATGGAAATGGAATACCCGGGTATCGTCGCTCAGGCATTTATCGCAAGCGTTGTGGTTACCGGCCTGACGCTGGTGCTCTTTGCTTCGGGCAAGGTCCGTAACTCGCCCAAGCTCATGAAGTTCACGCTGATTGGCATCTTCGGCTTGTTGATCACTCGCCTTGCAAATGGAGCGCTGGTTGCCTTTGGCTTGATGGCGCCCATTGATTCGATGTACATCATGGGTATTCCGCTGGGAATCGTTGTCTCGGTGGTTGCCGTTTTCCTTGCGGCGATGAGCCTCATTAGCGATTTCGATACCGTGAAGCAGGGCGTTGAACGAGGCGCTCCCGCAAAGTTCGCGTGGTACTGCGCCTTCGGCATCATGGTGACGGTTGTCTGGATGTACATGGAGATCCTGCGCATCCTGGCAATTCTGGATCGTCGATAAGCTCGTTTAGCGTTTGACGTTTGAAAGGGGCCGCTCTCACATTGAGGCGGCTCCTTTCCTATGCGCAGTGGATTTTTTCGTTGCTCACCGAATGCGGCGTTGAAGTATGAATATGCCTGTTTGTCCAGTGAATCTAGGTTGATCTCTGGGAACATTTGTGCAATTTAGGGATCGCGTATCCTATCTCGCGCGCCTGGGTTGTGGGAATGTTTAACTAGAGCGTCACCATTTTTCCCCACTGTGATTCCCCAAGGAGGAAGCATGGAAAACATGAACGTCAGCGGCGAATTCGGCCGCAAGCCCACTCTGGAATTTACCGATTCGACCCCCAGCGATGAACTGCTGGTTGAGGTTCTTCATGAGGGTGATGGCCAGGTTGTTGAACCCGGCGATACGATCCACTGCCACTACCTGGGTCAGGTATGGGATGGCAATGTTTTCGATAATTCCTATGATCGCGGCGCACCCCTGAGCTTCCAGATCGGCGTCGGCATGGTCATCCGCGGCTGGGATGAAGGACTGATCGGACAGCGAGTTGGTTCCCGCGTATTGCTGTCGATTCCTTCTGATTATGGCTACGGTTCGCGTGGTGTCCCCCAGGCGGGCATCCCCGGCGGCGCGACCCTCGTGTTCGTCACCGACATCCTCGGCGTGAACTGATCTCATGGCCAATGCGGGGCGGGTCGGCACATTCGTGCCGACCCGCCCCGTCCTATGCTCGCAGTACCCGTTTAGTTGTGGGGGAGCGCCGGGCACGCGACGCCCGTGCGTGCGTGGCACTCGTAGCCGCCCGGGTTCTTGAAGAGGTACTGCTGGTGGTAGTCCTCCGCGTACCAGAAGCGCGCGGTGGAGTCCCCGTCGGGTGCGGCAGAAATGTCGGTCTGGATCGGGCCGAATCCCCGTTCGGTGAGCACCTCCTGGTAGGCCGCTCGCAGAGCCGTCGCGTCGTGCAGTTGGCTCTCAGTGGTCGTCCAGATCGCAGAGCGGTACTGGTCGCCGATGTCGTTGCCCTGGCCGCCCACCTGCGTGGGATCGTGGATCTCAAAGAAGAGCCGAACCAGGTCAGCGGCGCTCGTTTGCGCGGTATCGAAGACGACGCGCACGGTCTCCGCGTGACCCGTCGAATGTGAGCACACCTGCTCGTACGTCGGGTTGGGCGAATGCCCGCCCATGTAGCCCGTCGCCGTGGTGACGACGCCGGGCGTATTCCACAGGGCCTTCTCGACGCCCCAGAAACACCCAGCGGCCAGGTAGATGACCTCCTGGCCTGTCCCGGCCTCGGCCCTCATGTTCGAACCAAGGACCGCGTGCGTTGTGGGATGAACATCCGTCTGCGCGAGCGTGAAGATATTTCTCATATCTGACAGTATGCGCTTCGTGTGCGTACATGGCGCGGTGCGCGGACGGAAATGGGGGAGTGGGCGGGTATGCTTAGGGAAGAATGAAAAGGAGGGACCGTGGCCGATACTCAGGAACAGCCGCGCTGGAAGCTATCCGACCTCATGGGCAGGCTTTCTGCGGCGCTGCCCGCGAAGCACACTGGCGAACCTACCCCCGCACCCGTCATGGTGTCGGTGCGCGAGGAGCACGAAGACGAGCGCGATGTCGCCGTGGCCGTCCCGCGCACCCTGCGCGTGGCTGCGGCGTTCTCGTGGCGCACTCTGGTCGTCGCTGGCCTGGTCATGGCGGTGCTGTGGGGCATTGCGCGCCTGACGATCGTCATCATGCCGGTTGCGATTGCGCTGACGGTGACGGTCCTCCTCGAACCCCTCGTGTCATGGATGCGCAGGCGCCTGCACTTCCCTTCGTCTCTGGCTGCGACCGTCGGCCTGCTGGTCTTTTTCGCTGTCGTTGCTGGTGCACTGAGCCAGGCTGCCGCCGAACTCATCCAGCAGGTGCCGCAGCTGGCCTCGGAGGCCGCGGACGGCTTCCGCAAGCTGCTTGACGCGATTGCGCATAACGAGTTCTTGCAGGACGGCCCTCTCAAGATGGACACGACCGTCCTGACGAATGTGGCCGAGCAGCTGGGTTCCGAGCTGGTGAACTGGCTGAATAGCAATAAGGAAACGCTGGCGACCGGCGCCCTGAGCATCACATCGTCGGTGGGTACGCTGGCGACCTCCGGCCTGACGATGCTCTTCTGTCTGTTCTTCTTCCTCAAGGAGGGGCGCTCGATCTGGCTGTGGTGTGTGCGCCTGCTGCCCGCCCCCGCCCGCGTTCCCGTTCATGAGAGCGCAATCCGCGGCTGGGCGACCTTCGGCTCCTACGTGCGCACGCAGATCCAGGTGGCGGCCATCGACGCGATCGGTATCGCGCTGGGCGCGTTCTTCCTGGGCGTGCCCCTGGCCATCCCGATCGGTGTCATCACCTTCTTCGCCGCGTTCGTGCCCATTCTGGGTGCTCTGACGTCCGGTGTCATCGCGGTGCTGGTGGCGGCCGTGAACGGTGGCCTGACGAAGGCCATCATCATGCTGGTGATCATCCTGGTCGTCCAGCAGGTTGAATCCAACATTCTGCAGCCCTTCATGATGTCGAACGCGGTGTCCCTGCACCCCGTCGCCGTCATGCTCGTCATCACCGCGGGTTCGGCGATCGCTGGTATCGCTGGTGCGGTCTTCTCGGTGCCGATTGCGGCGTTCATCAATGCGACCGTCATGTACCTGCACGGGTATGACCCGATGCCCGAGCTCGCGACTGCGTCGGATCGCCCGGGTGGTCCTCCCGGCGCCCTCGAGGAGGAGATCGCAGCCTCCTACGCCGGTAAGCCCGACACGCGTCCCTACGTGGCTCGCGCGGAGTCGAGCGAGGACGAGGTCGTGGCGTCCGTGGATCTTCACGTCGAGGCCCGCGTCGAGTCGGAGGGCGACGCGACCCGGGAGGAAACGTCGGCTGATGAGAAGCAGAAGTCGGGGGCGCCTCCGATGCCCCACGTGGAGGCGTAAGGCTTCCTTAGCCGCATATGCAAGAGCGGGTCCCACCGGTTGGTGGGACCCGCTTCGCGTTGATTGAGGGGCGAGGCCGCGCGGGCCTGGCCGACTGCGGACTCAGCCTTCGAAGGGCGTGGCGTCGAGGATCTCGACCTCGATCATACGGCCCGTGGGGGCCTCGTAGGTCAGGGTGTCGCCCTTGCGGTGTCCGATGACCGCAGCGCCCAGCGGAGCCTGCGAGGAGAAGACCTGCACGCCAAGGTCGCCGCCGGCGTCACGTGAGCCCAGAAGGAACTTCTGTTCGCGGCCAGCAACCATGGCGGTCACAACCATTCCGGGCTCAACAACGCCGTCATCGGCAGGAGTTTCGCCGACCTGCGCATTACGCAGCATCTCTTCCAAGCTCTGAATGCGAGTCTCGTTCAAGGACTGTTCGTTGCGCGCAGCGTGGTAACCGCCGTTCTCGCGCAGATCGCCTTCTTGGCGCGCGGCGTCAATGAGACGTGCGATTTCGGGGCGGCGTACCTCGACGCGCTCCGTCAGCTCCGCCTGGAGCTTGTCATACTGGGCTTGGGTCAGCCACTGGGTATCAGCCATTACTTTGCCTCCGACATGTGTCGATGAGTATCGACGTGTGCTTTGACTCTACAGATTTGACAGCCTACCAGCCTTAAAGGCGGTGCGGGCGCATTTGCGCTATCTGTGGAAAAAGAATTACAAGACAGCGAGATACACGGCTACGCAGTGGCACGCCCACGCGAGCACGGTGCACAGGTGAAAGATCTCGTGGAAGCCAAACCAACGCGGTGAAAGGTCCGGTTTCTTCGTCGCGTAGACCACTGCGCCGATTGTGTACAGAATTCCGCCTGCAAGAAGCAGCCACACGATCACAGCGCCACCCAAGGCCCAAAACTGCGGTAGATACCAAACCGCAACCCATCCCAGAGCAACGTAGATCAGTGTTGCCAGCCACCGCGGTGCGGTCGGCCAAAACAGGTTGAGCAAGATCCCCAGGAGCGCCCCTCCCCAGACGATGGACAAGATTGTCACTGCCTGGTCATGGGGGAGGATAGCGATGGAAAGGGGGGTGTATGTGCCTGCGATCAGAAGGAAGATGTTTGAGTGGTCAAGGCGGTTCCACACGATTTCCCAGCGCGGGGACCAATAGAAGCGGTGGTAGAGCGCAGAGATTCCAAAGAGAATCAACGAGGCCGCAAGGTAGATTGCGGATCCGCCCTTGGTTGCACCGGTGGGCGCAAGGCAGGTGAGGACAATCGAGGCCGCCAAAGACAGTGGTGCGGCGACAAGGTGAATCCAACCCCGCAGGTGGGGCTTAACCGATACGTTCTGTCCGGGAAACCACTGGGTGGGTTTGAGGGAAGCGATTTTCATGAGTGCCTCCACGAAAGATCAACCTACGCATGCGTAACTTACTACACCGTAGGGTACGCCAATTTAAAGGGAAAAGCAGCAGTCTTCCGCTGATTGTGAACAGTTAAACTGGATGTTTGCATGAGGAAGAAATATGCGATGAGCGTCATATTCGCGATACTCTTAACCCATGTTGACGCGCTCACGCGTGGGAGGGTTTAGCAGTGTCACAGTGGAATGTGCTTTACGACGTTTATGAAAAGCGCCTTCGTGCGTCTTTGTTGGGGCGTCCAATTCCTCGCCACGTCGGCGTAATTTTGGATGGGAATCGTCGCTGGGCCAAATCGATTGGCTTCACCGCGTCCCAGGGACACCGTGTTGGTGCAGGGAAAATCACCGAATTCTTGGGTTGGGCCGAAGAAGTAGGCGTTGAAATCGTCACCTTGTGGATGCTTTCGACAGATAATCTATCTCGCCAAAGTGATGAGCTCTCTGAGCTGCTCGCGATTATTTCTCAGGCTGTTTCGGCATTGAGCCAGGCCGGTAAGTGGCACCTGCGAATTGTTGGTGACCTACGACTGCTTCCTGAAGATATCGCCAATTCTCTTCGTCAGGCTGCTCAGGAAAGTCCCTCAAAGAGCGCTTTGAGTGTCAACATTGCGGTTGGCTACGGTGGTCGTCATGAGATTGTCGAGGCCGTGCGTGAGGTGATCCGTGATGCTGGGCAGCGGGGTGAGAGTCTTGAAGAACTTGCTTCGCGTTTGAAGGATTCGGACATTGCTGAACACCTGTATACCGGTGACCAACCCGATCCGGATCTTGTTATTCGAACCTCTGGTGAACAGAGACTGTCAGGCTTCATGATTTGGCAGTCTGCACATTCTGAGTTTTATTTCTGCGAAACCTATTGGCCTGACTTTAGGAAGATTGATTTCCTTCGTGCGCTTCGTGCCTATGCGCAAAGAGAGCGGCGGATGGGGAAGTAGCTCCCTGTCCTGAAGGCTTCAGCTTGATATAGCTAGGGGGCGCGGATCTTTTGATCCGCGCCCCCCACGTCTTTCAAAGCCAAGTGAGTGAAGAGTCCTAGGCGAGGAACTCAGCGAGCTCCGAGAGCCACGGGGGGTTCGCTCCCGCACGAGAGACCGTAATATCGCCAATTGTTGCTGCGCGCTCCAAGATGAAGTCGACCTTTGCAGCATCCAAATCACGCAGAGCGGGACGTGACATGGCACCCACCAGGCCGAGTGACCACAGGGCGTCGATCAGACCTCCCATGAAGGAATCGCCTGCACCAACGGTGTCTTCAACCTTGACATCTCCGGCGGGGATAGAACGGCGAACACCACTCGAGGTGAATGCCGCTGCGCCGTCCTTGCCCTTCGTGACAACGATGAGCGAGGGACCTGCGGTGAGCCAATCACGGACTACATCGTCAATGTCGCGCCCGTTGGTGAGCCAAGCGATATCTTCGTCGGAAACCTTGACGACATCGGAGATACCGATGAACTTGTTGACAGTTGCCAATGCTTCTTCAGGTGTTCCCATGAGCGCGGGCCGAGCATTGGGGTCATAAGTGATGATGGCGTGCTGGCGTGCGGTGACCATTGCATCCAAAACGGCGTGTGCGCCTGGCTCGATCACTGCAGCAATGGAACCGGAGTGGACGATTCGGGCCTGCGTGGATACGGCGATGGGGCTATTTGGACACCAATCAAGATCAAAGGTGTAGGTTGCCGCGCCCTTTTCGTTGAGCTTTGCGAGTGCGGTCGGAGTGTGGTCAGCACCGAAGGACTCCTCAGTGATGACAACGTGCGAGGCCGTGAAGTGTTCTTCGAGGATGTCGCCACGTTCATCGTGTGCCAGCCATGTTTGCAGGCCAACGTTACGGCCCAAGCGTCCGAGCGTCATTGCGACGTTTGCCGGTGAGCCCCCAGGGATCTCGACGGCCGCGATAGGGCTGTCTGCGGGGACCACGATATCCATCAGGGCTTCTCCGATGGAGAGGATGTGGGGGTCGGTTGCGAGGTCCATGTTTCCTCCTGTTTCCAGACCACTTTGGCTGGTTTCCTCGAACAATTGACGTTCTCAGTCTAACCAATCTTTGGGGGCCTGGGCGACGGAGAATTAATTTTCTGTTCCCTGTTCCATCCGTTGGGTTGCTGCGTCCAAAATCGAGCGGCAACGCGTTGCAAGGGCTTCGCCGCGTTCCCACATGGCAAGAGTGTCTTCTAGGGGAGCCTGTCCGCTTTCCAGCGTCTTGACGATCGCAACGAGTTCATCACGCGCCGCTTCGTAGGACAGTGTTTCGGGTGCAGGAAGGGCTGTTTCTGCCATGTGATCCTCCAAGTTGGGTGGCTGTTTTGGTGAGAAAGTAGGACGGGTTATTCGTTTGCCGGTGCTGCGCTAGTTGTTGCTTGGGTGGAACCAACGACTTGGGCGACCAAGCGACCCGAGGCAAGGATGCCCTCGACCAGGGTTCCCTTAGGAACTTGCGAGGCGTCGCGAACCAATTCGCCAGAGGGAAGCTTGAGCATGGAATAGCCGCGTTCCAAAGTTGCCTGCGGTGAGAGCGCACGCAGGGTTGCCGAGGCCTGAACGATTCCTTGGCGTTCCTCGCTCAGTCGTCGCTCTATCCGGGAACGCAAATTTGTCACCGCTGAATCGATGAGGATGCGATGAGGTTCCAGCGTTGCTGCCGGTGTGAGGAAGATGGGGCGCGAAACAACAAGATCCAAATGATGACGTTCTTGTGTCAGTCTGCGCTCGATTGCATTGCGCATTGCTTGAGAAGCACCAGCCAAACCCTCAAGTTCTTGGGCAAGGTCAGGAACAATGCGTCTGGCCGCATCCGTCGGAGTTGAAGCGCGGAAATCTGCCACGTAATCCAAAAGTGGCGCATCACCTTCGTGCCCGATTGCCGACACCAGGGGAGTGGAAGCGGCTGCAGCGGCACGTACCAAGGCCTCGTCAGAGAAGGGAAGAAGATCCTCAACGGAACCGCCGCCTCGGGCAACAACAATTACGTCAACTTCGGGGATCTGATCGAGCTCGGCAATGGCATCGCTGACTTCGCGCACCGCGTACTGCCCCTGGACCGCGACCTCACGGACCTCGAACCGCGCAGCGGGCCAGCGTGCACTTGCATTCACAATGACATCGTCTTTTGCCTTTGCATTTCGCCCGCAGACAAGGCCAATAACGCGCGGAAGGAAAGGAAGGGGTTTCTTGCGTCCTTCGTCAAAGAGGCCTTCGGCTGCGAGTATTTGACGCAGGCGTTCAATTTGAGCCAATAGATCGCCCAGACCTTGAAGGTGAACCTCGGCTGCTTGGAGGTTCAAGCTTCCGCTGCGTTCCCAAAAAACAGGCTTGACGCGCGTGACGACTTTGACGCCTTCTTCAAATCCTGCGCCAACGGCAGAAATGACATTCGGGAAAGCTGTAACGGTCATCGAGGTGTCAGATTCGGTGTCGCGCAAGGTGAAAAACGCCATGCGCGAGCCCGGACGCGGGTTGTATTGGACGACCTGACCTTCCACCCAGAGCGAAGACATCCGATCAACGTAGATCTTGATGTTCTGCGTGAGTCTACGCAGCGGCCACGGGTTTTCGCGCGTCGTATCAGCAGCTTTTGCTGCGGGGGGCATGTTCTCTGGCACGAAATAAGCATGACACAGGCCAGGGGCATTTGCGTCCAGACTGGGAAGGAAAAGCAATTCTGGTTCGCAGATGCACATGGCGGCCTGTACGGTTGATCTATGACTCATGACGACACCCTTCGTACTGGCGAAAGCGATTCCCGCGTTGAAGGTGGGAAGATCCTGCTTGCAGCGCCTCGTGGATATTGCGCGGGTGTTGATCGCGCGGTTGATGTCGTTGAAAAGGCCTTGGATCTTTACGGTGCGCCCGTCTATGTCCGTAAAGAAATCGTTCACAACAAGTTTGTCGTCGAATCTTTGACGAAGCGTGGCGCGATCTTCGTTCAAGAAACCGATCAGGTTCCCGAAGGCGCACGTGTGGTGTTCTCTGCTCACGGGGTTTCGCCAGAAGTCCACGCGGTTGCAGCCCAGCGTCACCTCGCGACAATCGATGCGACCTGTCCGCTGGTCACGAAGGTGCACCGAGAGGCCGTGCGCTACGCGAAGGAAGACTACGACATTATCTTGGTTGGCCACGAAGGCCACGAAGAAGTTGAAGGTACTTTTGGCGAAGCTCCCGAACACATTCAAGTGGTTGGAACGCCTGAAGAAGTCGACAACCTGGTTGTTCGTGACCCTGAGCGCGTTGTGTGGATTTCGCAGACGACCCTCTCTGTTGATGAGACGCGTCAAACGGTTGATCGCTTGCGCCAGCGTTTCCCCAAACTTGTTGATCCGCCTTCAGATGACATTTGCTACGCAACGCAGAACCGCCAGGGTGCTGTGAAGGTCATTGCCCCTCAAGTCGATGTCATGGTTGTTGTGGGTTCAGCGAATTCCTCGAACTCGGTACGTCTGGTTGATGTTGCGCTCGAATCGGGTGTTCCCGCTGCCTATCGCATCGATAAGGCCGAAGAGCTTCAGGACGAATGGTTCGCAGGGGCGAAGACTGTGGGCTTGACCTCGGGTGCATCGGTGCCCGAAATCCTTGTCCGTGAAGTGATTTCCTGGCTTCAGGAACGTGGTTTCCCGACTGTCGAGGAAGTCCGAACTGAGACGGAAACGACCACCTTCGCTCTTCCCCGAGACCTGCGTTCGGATTTGAAGAAGGCCGGACAGATTGATGTTCGTCCGCATGCGCGTCGCACTGCCGGACCGGATCACACCAGCTGAGCGAAATTTCACCCGCTTATGCGCGCACTTTCTGTGCGCGCGGGTAAACGGGAGTGCGGCCTCGTCGGATAGGATAGGGGCGTGTCTTTAACTATTGGTATCGCCGGCCTGCCCAACGTTGGCAAGTCCACTCTGTTTAATGCTCTGACCCGCGCGACCGTGCTCGCCGCGAACTACCCCTTCGCAACCATCGAACCGAATGTGGGCGTCGTTCCGCTTCCCGATGCGCGTTTGAACAAGCTCGCCGAGATCTTTGGTTCTCAGCGCATCATTCCCGCGACCGTTTCTTTCGTTGATATCGCGGGTATTGTGCGTGGTGCGTCTGAGGGTGAGGGCTTGGGTAACCAGTTCCTTGCGAACATTCGCGAGGCCGACGCCATTTGCCAGGTGACGCGCGCTTTTTCCGACCCTGACGTTGTGCACGTTGATGGCAAGGTTGATCCTGAGTCGGATATTGAAACCATTAAGACCGAGCTGATTCTGGCTGACATGCAGACGCTTGAGAAGCAAATCCCGCGTCTGGAAAAGGAAGTTCGCGGCAAGAAGACCGAGGCAATTGTCCTGGAAACTGCGCGCGCAGCAATGGAACTGCTTGAAAAGGGCGAACTGCTCAGCGGCCCCGCGGGGGCAAAGCTTGATCAGGATGCGCTCAAATCCTTCCAGCTGATGACCTCTAAGCCCTTCATCTTCGTGTTCAACATGGATGCCGAAGAGATGGATAACAAGGAACTGCAGGACGAGTTGCGTTCGCTTGTTGCTCCCGCTGAAGCCATCTTCTTGGATGCGCAGTTCGAGTCTGAGCTTGTTGAGCTGGACGAGGACGATGCGCGAGAAATGCTGGCGGAGTCCGGCCAGAGCGAATCTGGCTTGGATAAGTTGGCGCGCGTTGGCTTTGACACCCTCGGTCTGCAGACCTACCTGACCGCTGGCGAGAAGGAAGCACGCGCCTGGACGATTCACAAGGGCGACACTGCTCCCAAAGCTGCCGGCGTCATCCACACGGACTTCGAAAAGGGCTTCATCAAGGCTGAAATCGTCTCATACGACGATCTGATCGAGGCCGGCTCCATGGCTGCAGCAAAGGCTGCCGGCAAGGTCCGCATGGAAGGCAAGGACTACGTCATGCAGGACGGCGATATCGTGGAGTTCCGCTTCAACGTGTGAGTTCTTTGAAACGTAGTGGTGGCCGGGGCGTATTCGCCCCGGCCACTTCTCTTTTGTTTCCGTCCTTCCCAAGGGGGGGCACGAAACCTAATAGAAGAGCCGATCAGAATCTCAGGACACCTTCATAAACCCCGCCTTTTCGGGAGTCGTTCCGAGGCGCACTGCGACGATATGGATAAGTATTTCTTGGTCGATGGAATCCCTCAGACTCCTGCAGAGCTCGGGTTTAAGCCCTCGCCGCCGGTCGCCTGGTCGAGGGCCCCCGTGGGCTCATCCGCGAAAATCACCGAGGGGTTGGCAGCAAGCGCGCGGCCGATCGCGACGCGCTGGGCCTGTCCGCCCGAAAGCTGGCCAGGGCGGTAGGGGCCGGCGCCGTCAAGGCCGAGGCTCGTCAGGATCTCACGTGCGCGAGCGATGGCCTGCGATTTGGGCGTTCCCGCCAGCATGAGGGGCATCGCGATGTTCTCTTCCGCGGGCAGCTCGGGCAGAAGCTGGCCGTCCTGGAACACAAAGCCGAAGCGACGCAGGCGCAGGTCGGAGAGCACGCGCTCCGACATGGTCGTCATCTCTTCACCGTCCAGGGTGATGGACCCTGAGCTGGGGCGCAGCACGCCCGCCAGCCAGTGCGTGGACGGGCGTGTTCCCACGCATGTATGTCTTCGTCAGTGCTCGGGTCACCAGACCCGCCGTGTCGTGTGTCATGTGTGAACGATAGGCCCGCTGGCACCTCGTCCGCTCCGACGAACTGTAGATCTAGTCGGGGCCCGGAGCCCTCGAAGTGCACCTGGGAGGCAGTGGGGACGTCCCCCTAGGCGACCCGCACATCGTCACGCTGGGCTTTCCGGTCGGAGTGCAGGCCTCCGATCCAACCAACCCCGTGCAGGTCCTCGTGAGGGCCGGCACCTGGCAGCGCACCTTCGCCCGCGGCGACTGCGAGCTGGCCTCATCTCTGCGCGACCAAAGCACTAGCTAGCGCGCTAACGTGCAACACCTTGACACTACATAACCCTCTCACATGTATGGGACAGAACACTTTGAAGGGCGCTAACGGAAGTGGTTCTTTGCATAGATCTATGCTACATTAGGCAGCTGTACGGATAAACGCCGTACAGAAGAAAGAAAGACTCCAATGAGTACCACAAAGACACAGCGCCTGGAGCTGCGCCTCACCAAACAACAGGATGCACTCATTCGTCGAGCGGCTGAACAGGACTCCCGCAGCATCAGCGATTTCGTTCTCTCCACTGCAACACTGGAAGCGCAGCGACGTCTCGCCGACCAGCGCCTCTTCTTCATGAACGACGAACAATACGCCCGCTTTGAAGAAATTCTGCAGGCACCGCCGACGGACGACCCCAAGCTGCGCAGGCTCTTCGAGCGCCCGTCGCCCTTCGGCACGCACATCAATCTGACCGCTCCGCGCACCTCTGATCAGTGATGTACGCATCAGTTCTGCAAGAACCTCGTCTTCTTGAACACAAAGACGACCGATCACGATTCCAGTCGGGCAACGCCGAGATCGACGATTGGTTCCACCGCTTCGCATGGCAGAACCACAGCGCCGGAAATGCTCGCGTTTTCGTCACGAGGCAGGAACCAGAGACGCTTGGTTTCTACGCCCTGTCTACGGGAGCAGTAGAACGCAGCAAACTCCCAGATGTCCTCAAACCCCGTCGACGCCCGGACCCGTGTCCCATTCTTCTCCTTGCACGTCTTGCCGTCGATCGACGCGCACAGGGGCACGGCATCGGTGCAGCGCTCCTCAAGGACGCTCTCTTGCGAGCCTACAAGGCCAGCGATGATGTTGGATTCGCGGCCCTCCTGGTCCACTGTGCGGACGACCGGGCACGCGAATTCTACCTCCACCAGTCCTCGCAGTTTGTTCCCTGCCCGGGGGCAGACAACCACCTCATGCTGCCGCTACGCGCACTCCGGGAATTCATAGACGCTCTGTGAAGCACTCCGATGAGGCGCCAACATGTGAGGGCCCGGGATCGATTCCGATCCCGGGCCCTCACAGGGTCAGTGTCAACGGTGTCAGGTCAGTTGGCACTCTCGGTGATGGTCACCTTGAAGTCGGTGGTGATGCCATCCGGATCGGTCAGGCTCACGATCACCGGGTCATCGTCCTCACCCAGCGCACGCAGCGGGTGCAGGGTGACGATGTTCTTCTCAGACTTGCCGACCTCGAGGGCGGTCGGGTCAGAGACCTCGATCTTCCACTTGGTGGCCTTGTCGGAGTCGGCCAGCTTGACCTTCAGGTCGCGCTTCTCGGGGACCTTGATGCCGCTGTCGTCGATCTGAGCGATGGGATGCTCGACCGTCTTGACGTCCTTCGGGGTCACGTAGGAGTGAGCGGAATCGGAATCGGTGGCGCAGCCGGTCAGGGCGGTGACGCCCAGGCCGAGGGCCAGCACTGCAGTAAGGATGGAACGCTTGTTCATAAGCACAATACTAAGCATCCATCCTCACAGATACGCATCACAAGGCCTGTTTTGGGACGATGTCACAGCATCTCGCGTCACATGGACCAGACCTGCGCCCCCGCCTCAACGTCCGCCCAGTACGAGCTGGCAAACTCCGCCCACTGGCGCGGGAACTGCAGCTGCGGGCTGTGCGTGCCCCTCGGATGATGCTCTCGCGGGCCCCCAGGTCGGCGGCCTCCTCTGCGTACCACGAGGGCGGCCAGATCTCGTCCTGGTCACCGTACAGCACGTGCACGGGCACGCCCGTGGCCGCGAGCGCGGGCGTGTCGGGGCGCAGCTCGGCCAGAATGCGGGCGATTCCGACCAGGTTTTCCGAGGCCGTATCGAGCGCGCGAATACGCTGGAATTCCGCCCATCCGACGCTGGGGTCGTCGAAGTTCATGTCGGGGAAGTAGGTGCGCAGCACCTGCTGGCGCGCGCCGGGGCCCGTGGGCAGGGGGTCGAGGATCGGCGGTATCCGACGAAGCGTGGGTAGCGCCTGCTTCCAGTAGAATCGCACTACCTGTTTTTGATGAGAGTGATAAGAGGCAATATGAGCCAGGAGAAAGAACCTTTGTTCTCCGAAGAAGCCACGCATGGCTATCAGGAAGATGAACTTCTTGATGCTCCCGTTTTTGAAGGCGAACTCATTGAAGACGACGAAAATGACCCTCTGCTTTCTGAACTCTCAACAGAGGAAGGGCAAGAGGCCTCGGTCTACGCGGTCTTCTTTCTGAAGAAGCTCGTGCGCATTCGGGGAGTGCGGATCTCTCGCGAAGATTTCCTGCGCCAAGAACTTCAGAAAGCTCACCTGAGCGAGTCACAAATCGAAGAGGCTATTGCAAGTGATCCGATCTCAGCGGGGATTCCTCAGAAGCGTTTGGACAAACTGGCCAATGACGCGATTTCTTATGAGACCAAGAAATCTACCGCGCTTTCATTTGTTGCTGGTATTCCGGGTGGGCTCGCAATGCTGGGAACTGTGCCCGCTGACTTGGGGCAGTATTACGTTCACTCGCTTCGGATCATGCAAAAACTTGCCTATTTGTATGGATGGAAAGAATTCCTGACAGATCCAGAAGATGTTGATGATGAGACCATTGCGCAGATGAGCCTCTTCTTTGGCGTCATGTTGGGAGTTGCCGGGGCTGCTGAGTCGATGCGGGATTTTGCTCGGATGATCGTTGCTCCTGCTATTGAAAAGCGAGTTGCGCGCAAGGCCTTGATGAAGGGGACCTGGTATCCGGTCGTCAGGAAATCGCTCAAGGTCATCGGAATTTCCGTGACGAAGCAGGGCTTCACCAAAACAATGTCGAAGATCCTCCCGCTTATTGGCGGAGTGATCTCGGGTGGCATGACCTTCGTTTCGCTTCAAACTCAGGCCAATCGACTCAGGCAGCACCTGCGTCAGCTCCCTCCTCCGGGTCTCGATGCCGCGGAGTGGAAGCAGGCTAATAACTGACGCCTTCTACTCCCCTCGAAACACCCTCCATGCCCCGCGAATCAGAGGAATCTGAAGCGGTAGGCGAGCGTACGCAAGTGCCTGTGCGCCCGCAGGCTTGCCTTCCTTGCGATAATCCACGGCCATCTTGATGTTTGCAGGGAAGACCGCGACATACAGTGCGCTCGCGGCCAAGCCGGCCAGTCGCCTCGTCAATGGAAGCGCAAGGCCAGCGGCAATTGCCAACTCGGCCGCGCCGCTCACCAAGGTGTAGGTTCGAGCATTCCCGGGAAGGCTACGTGGCACAATCGCGTCATAAACCTGAGGGGCCTTGAAATGCATAACTCCTGCTCCTGCAAGCAAAAGTGCGTGCCAGTGTGCTGTCTTCATTAGGACTCCTGAACCGCGGCGTCGCGCCGCAAAATGAACTCGCGGTCAGCGTGATCGCCGACCATGAATGAATACTCTCCGACCTTCGTGAAACCGTAGCGACCGTACAGCCTCTGTGCGCCGTAGTTCTCGCTCCATGCGCCAATCCACAGTGTTCGCGGCCCGTCTGCCTCGAGCCAATTCAACGCATGTTCAAGCATCCGGGAACCGCGCCCGCCACCTTGGTATTCCTGCAGCAAATACAGGCGTTGTACTTCCCCGTCGCCCTCCTTGACCTCGGGGTGGGGCAGGTGCGCGGGGCAAGCCGTCACGTAGCCGATCAGTTTGCCTTCCGAGCCCTCGTCCACATGCGCGGGGGAGGGAGCGCTCTCGGCGTCCATGGAAAGCTCCTCGAAAAGCAACCAGGTCGGGCGCTTCGGATCCGCAAGCTCTGCGCGAAGGACCTCGGGGGAGTAGGCCTCGTGAATAAAATGATCAAGGTCGTCGGGTGCATAGAGGTGGCCAAAAGTCTGCGTGAAGCACGTGGACGCAAGCGCGGACAGAGCGTCTGCATCTTCGAGTGTTGCGCGGCGCAGCATAACTTTTCCTCCTCGAGCTAGCCGATGACCATCAGTACGGCCCCAGCACACATACTAGCGATCCCCAATAGGTACCGTCCCGAGATGTGTTCGCGCAACATGAGTGCTGAAAATGCAACCGTCACCAGTATAGAAAGCTTGTCGATAGGGACAACGACGGACGCGGGGCCTTCCTGGAGCGCTCGGTAGTAGCACAGTCACGAGGCCGTGGATTCCCAGCTTCGCAAGTACAGCGGTGATGCCAGCGAAGAATGCTGAACCTCAGGCGAAGAGAAGCCACACATTTTCAGGTTAACGCTAGTCAGAGGTCGATCGGATACTCGCCTGAAATTTCCTCAAAAAATTCCCGATACATTTATGAATGCAAACTGTTGCGAGTGCGCTGTTCTGCCTTCATACTGACTCTAGAAAGTACGGGTGCAGGTTGATGCAGTAGCCTCAAAACCTCAGTATCCACTCATACTCAGACATGAGGAACCGACGATCGGAAAAGGCCATGCACGTTTACTCTGCGCGCGAGGATCAGGTAGATAAACTCGCTGATCTCGCGGGTGCAGCCTTCGAAAATTACCCTCTTCACACGGCGGTGAAAGGGTTACTTGCTGAACCCGAAAAATTTTCCGACTGGATTCGTGATCTCCACGGCGTCATGATTCGCGTATTCGTGCGTTATCACACGGTTTTGGTCTTAGAAGATCAGGGGAGAATCCTTGGCGTTGCGCTGCTGAACCGCCGCCCGCCAGGGCTGCTTGAGTACTTGCGCTACTGCAGGCCACTCTTTGGATACATGCGCTTTGATCGCTTGGTGCGTTTCTTCTCTTTTACTGAGGCCGCCGATTCAGTTGTCCGCAAAGCATCTGATTTTCAGTGGTTCCTGACGGTGATCGCAGTTGATCCGGAATTTCAACACCGAGGTCTTGGGCGGCTTTTCCTTGAACGTGGGATTGAAGGATATATCCGTTCCCATGGGGGAGGCTGCCTCGCATTTATTACCTGCACCCCAAGGAATGCGCACTTTTATTCGAGTGCGGGATACAGAATTGTTGGCGAGCACTCGGTGTCTTTGGATGGGAACGATGTGCATGTGTGGTCTTTTGAGAAGGTGATCGAGTAGAGGTCTTCTGGCGCGTTCTTAATGGAGGGAAGAACGCGTTAAAGGTTTCTACAAAGAGGTTGAGGGCTTGGTATCACGTGATACCAAGCCCTCAACCTATCCTTGAGCTCACTCGCTCGTCATTGCTGTGTGGGTCCCTGCGCCCAGGGATTTGGCTGCTGGCCCTGTTGCCACTGCTGGCCTTGACCGGGCTGCTGGCCCTGTTGCGGTTGGCCGGGCTGGCCTTGCTGCCCATTCTGAGCGCCTTGACCGTTTTGCGGCTGCCACTGCTGGCCTTGTTGCTGTCCGGGGCCGTAGGGCTGTTGTGCGGGTTGTCCACCCCACTGCTGTGCCTGCTGAGCGGACTGCGCCTGCTGCCATTGCTGCCACTGCTGGCCTTGCTGTTGTCCAGCGCCGTAGGGCTGCTGTGCGGGTTGCCCGCCCCACTGCTGGCCCTGCTGTGAAGCAGGTCCGTAGGGATTGTGAGAAGGCTGGCCTCCCTGCTGCCACTGCTGCTGAGCTGGTACCTGGCTCTGCGACTGCCATTGCTGGGTCTGGCCGGGCTGCTGGCCCTGTGCAGGTTGCTGTCCCCACTGCTGAGGAGCACCGTAAGGGGAGCCCTGAGCCTGGGGCTGCTGGCTTTGTTGCGGAGCCGGTGGAACAATACTTTGACCACGGAAGCTCATACCCTGCTGTTGCGGCTGCTGCTGGGGAGGAAGCGGCTGCCCCCATTGCTGACGAGGCGCCTGCTGCTGGCTGGGAAGGGGAGCATATCCCTGCTGTCCCCATTGCTGCGGTGCGGGTTGCTGCTGCTGTGGCCGTTGTCCCCACTGCTGTGGCGCGGGCTGCTGTTGCTGCTGTGGCCGTTGTCCCCACTGCTGCGGAGCAGGCTGAGGCGCGGGGGACTGGGCAGGCTGAGGCTGCGTCCACTGCTGCTGCGAGCCTTGCCCAGGCTGTGACTGAGCAGCTGGTGCCTGGGTAGGTTGAGCCTGGGTAGCTTGCACAGAAGGAGCCGGTGCGGCTGGCGCCTGGGTAGGTTGAGCAGAAGTAGTTGGTGCCGGAGCAACTGGCGCAGGGGTCGAGGCCGCTGCAGCCGCTTGCTCTTCCACGTGGGGCTTTGCCTGTGCGGGTTCAGCTGTCGGCTGTACCGAAGGTGCCGATTGGTTCGGTGTTTGAGCTTCAGGCTGAGAAACCGCAGAATGGCGGGCGGGCGAAGGCTCTGACTTCGGTGCCGGAGGAATGTGCACTGCAGGTACCTGGGGCTGTTTCTGCGGTGCAGCATCTTGCGTTGCTGCCGCTTGAGACTGGGCCGCGGGGGCCTGAGTCTGAGGCTGTACGGCCTGTTGCTGAGCAGCCGGAACGGCAGCCGAGGCAGCAGCGGCTGCGGGCTGAGAAACAGCCTGAGCTGCAGAGGCTGCGGGCTGTGCTACAGGACCTACAGGTTGAGTAGGAGCCTGGAAAGTAGCGGGGGCGGCACTCTGGGGAGCTGTACCTAGCGGAGCTGAACCCTGAGGAATCGCACCGGGTACGCTGCTCTGCTGACGAGCTGCCTTTGCCGCTGCCTTTGCACGCTTTCGCTCATCGCGCTCGCGACGCTTATCTTCACGAGTGCGTTCGCGCGTCGACGAAGCTGCTGCAAGCTGCTGTTCGTCTCCCGATGCTTGGTCAGCATTCTTGGAAGCGGAAGAGAGGCGGCGAAGAAGGAAAATAACGAGTGCTCCAACCACCAAGACACCGGCTACAACGCCACCGATAATCCAGATCAGTGACGATGAGGACGAAGAAGAAGCGGGAGTCGACGGAGCGGTGCGGTTGCGGTCGGGCGCAGTTGGTTCAGGAGCGGGTTCGGGCAGAGGGCTGAGGGTAGGAATATCAGTTCCAAATTGCCCATTCACTGTGGCAGCGCCCTGATAGTGGCTCGTCTTCTTACCGTGGACTGCCACCTTTCCGGTGGGCTTTTGCCACGTCACGACCTGGCGAGTCGGCGAGTAGTCGCTGGTGCCACGCCTTGCGCGGTCTTCGTCGTGGAACTGGGCACCTTCAGAGGCAGTATCAAGTTCGAATACCAGCGGGTTGACATTGATGAAACCAATATCGCGCTGGCGGCCTAGGAAGTCAGTCTCTTTCATCAACTGGTCTGCGGAATAGACCAAGGTGAAATCGCCCTGTTCGGTCAGCGAATAGTACTTTCCGACGGCATCCCCGCTTTCGAGGGGTGAGAAGACCGAGCATCGAGTGAAGTTATCACCCTGCGAGAATTCGATGCGGTAGTCGCCATTCCCGTTCGAGAAGGACTTACATTTTCCCTCATCGATTTGCTTGGAGCGGTCGTAAATGTCGAAAGCCTTGCCGACACCTCCCTTGTTATAGACGCTCAAAGTCACGGAGACGGTCAGATCTGAATTAGCTGCCTGCGCGCTCGTCGCTGTTGGGAGCACGAGCGCTCCGGCAAGCACAAGTGCGGCTGCCGTCGAGTACAAACGCTTCATTGAGACATCCTTCGAAATTGAATCAAGCTTCTGCAAGCATATCGAATTGTTTTAGTGTGGCAAAAATGCTGAAGCAGAGTTCTTAGGTAGTCGGCGGTCCATAGGGATTTCGCGGTGAATCTTCATGAGCTCCAGGGAATTCAGTAGACGCAGACCCCGGTTTTTCGGAGTGTCCCTGAGCAACGCCTGTTGTATCCGATTCGCCTTCCCATTGCGTCGCAAAAGGATTCTGGGAAGTGCGAGCAGATGACCCCATCGCGCTTGGAATAGAAGAGGAACTGAGGGGGGATGGAGCTGTGGGAGTCTTCGTTTTGGCCTTGCGCTTCTGGCGTCTGTCGAACCATGTACGCAAGAGAATGATCACAGTTGCCGGAAATAAGATGCTCCCCGTCATCGCCAGAACCAGTCGGGTGAATGATCCTTGGGAAGAGGACGACGGTGATTGAGTCGTGGGCGAACTTGTAGCGGTAGCGCGACGTGCGTACGACGCGTCTTGAAGATTCGTTGGCATTGGGACTGCTACAACCCCATTGAAGTTTTTGCGTTCGATGGTGTGGAAATTCTTCGCTTTTTCTACAATTCCCTCAGCAGCAAAGGTGGGTGTGTGAATATTTAGCCACTCCACGGTACTGAAGTTGGGGTTACTGTCATCCAGCTGAGCGCCGCTGCTGGTTTTAATGAAACGCATGTAAAACCCTGAAAGTGTGACGCTCTGACGTGCGACGACTGTATTTTCGGGAAGACCCAAAGACAGCTTCTCCAAGGTCAGTGGTGACGTAGCGAATGTTAACTTCCCGTCTTCGTCGATGCCGACATAGGGATTCGCGTATCGGTTAAATTCCGTGGAGATAAAGCAATCGTTCGAATATGTCTCTTGAGTAAAAGTCACCGAGGACCAATCCAACGCAACGGGAGAAGCCTGGCAGGACTCTTCAGTCAGTGTCTTCGAGAAATCGTGCACCGTTACTTGATAGCTGACCGAATTTGGTTCACGAATTGTGAAGACTTCGTTAATTTTTACTTCGTTTTCTGCGCTATAGCCGGGGGTAGCGGTGAAAAGCGACAGCGCGATGACAGATGCACACACAGCCGCCCAAGTCTGGAGGCGGTGAAGGTGTCGGTGATAGGGGCGCATAAATTTCCTCAAGGTGAGCTTAGGTTCAAGGATGTGCGAGCGGTAGTGGTCGATTTAAACCGAAGGGCTACGCCACTCCGAATCGAAAGGATTGTGAGGTTCTTGAACAGTCGGGGTGGGTGCGGGGGGTGTCGAAGATTGGGCTTGGTAGTCCGAGGAGGCAAGGGTCCCCGCCTGAGTCTTATTTCGTTCTAGACCCTTCTTCAGTATCCACCACATGCACCACACGAAAAACCCCCCCAGTCCCACGCCGATTACGGGGTTGATGACCCTGTTGATCAGCCACTCAAGACTAAAGGGTGTTGGCGAGCTTGCTGTAGACGAAGGAGTGTATGAACTTGCTGTAGGTGAAGGAGTGTATGACGTCGGCGCCGCAATAGTGCGTGAATGCGGAAAATCCGTCATTTCGGTCGGTACTGGAACGGCCGTAAGTTCGTTGAAATCTTTGCGCTCAATCGGGTGGGAATAAGAAGAAGAACCTTGGATATATCCTTCGGCACCGACGACCGAACCGATGTCATTAATCCATCTCACCGAATCGCTCGTAGGATCGCTCTCCACAAGTTCCGAGCCTTTCGTGCCCTTTGTGATGGCCAGGTATCCGCCGGTGAAGTCAACTCGACGTGCTATCACGGAAATGTCTTCGGGAAGGCCAAGGACGAGGTCTTTGAGCTCCAGTGGAGCCGTAGCGAAGGTTACCTTTCCATCCTGATCGACTCCAACGTAAGGGTTTGTTGCGCGCTTGAAATCCGTAGTAATTTCGCAGTAGTAGGAGTCTGAATAATCTGTGAATCGAGTCTGAGACCATTGCTGGACCATAGGAGATGCGTCGCAAGCATCTTGGGTGAGCGTCTTTGAATAGTCGATTACCGTAATGGAGTGACTGACGTTACCGTCCGACAAAATCATGAAAAACTCTCTGATCTCCGCCTGATTGCGAACAGCATGAGCGGGCGATGCCCCAAATAAGGAAGCGGAAATCATGAGCGCACAGGCCGTAATGCTGAGCAAAATGCGGTTTCGTCTAGAAATAGATGCTCTCATGAGTAATTCCTTAGTTTTCGTGATTTCCTGCGGCTGTGATTGCGTAAGTCTGAAGTCATTCCTCCGGCGGCGCAAAACGATTGCGTCCTTCTGAGGCTTTGTGCGACGCTGTCCCGCCCTGCGTGGAAGAAGATGGTCGGAAAGGATCATCCGCGGCCTCGGCTGGCGACGCTGCCTCGGGAATCGAAGGAATGTCCGGGGTGCTGGACGCAGGCTCCAAGGAGAAGGGATTGTGTCCAAGCGGGGTCGGGGATGGGGAGGGCTCGGGATGGGGGAGCGCTGTGGAGGCCTCGGCCTCGGTAACAGGCTGAGAACTCACATCAAAAAGATTCTCTGAACTTGGCTGGGCAGGCGGTCGAGCTGGTTCGTAGTACTGGGGAACGCTGAATGGCGACGGCTCTGCTTTCTTTTGCTTCTTCTTCTTTTTCTTTTTGAGCGAGTCAAAGCCCCAGACAATCGCGATAAAGATGATGGCTATCGGAAGACCACCGTATTTTTGAAGCGAACTCAAGACGGTGTCAAAAAGCGAAATGACGCCAGGCGTGGAGCTTGAATTCTGAGAACGTGTTGTCCGTCGCGACGCGGCTTTGGACGGAGCCGAGGTCGCTTGATTGACGGTCGTGAGGTCACTAGGCACATCAACTGGTGAAATACCCCCGAGCTCCATGCGGCTAATCGGGTGGAAATTTGAGGGCACCTTGACCGTGCCAATAGCTGCTACGGGAGCACTTACCGCATCGCCGCTCCACTTAACAATGACCCAGTGATTAAAACCATCGTCAATAGAACCCCCTGATGAAAGCTGGGTAACTGCGGCGTTCGGTGCGCTGAAAGTGATCGAACGCATGCCTTTGAAATCTGTATCCGCGGGGAAAGAAAGATGGAGGTCCTCAGGGGCTACCGGGCGTGCGGCAAAGGTGAAATCGCCCTGTTTATTGATCGCTAGGTAGGGATTATTACCCACGATCGTTGCGCTAATCGTGCAGTATGACAGGTTTTTGTCGTTTGAGAAGGTTGTTTCCGCGCTGGCTTTCGACTGGGGTAGAGAACGGCATGCCTCTTCGGTCATGGTCTGAGAAGAATCAATAATGTTGAGCTCGTATTTGATGAATCCGATATCGCTGAAGATGACGCTCTCGCCAATGGTGACATAGGCGCTGTCAGCGAGTGCAGGTGTCGCCATCAGCGTGGAGGCGCTACCAGCAACGAGGAACGTGCACGCTGACATACCCAGCAGGCGCGCCACGCGTCGCATCAGAGTGGATCGCATATGAGTCCTTCCAAGATCATTGCCGAGGCTGTGGCCAGTCTAGTGGGAGTGGGCCCTCCTGTGTGGGGTGAGGTCGAGGAGGACTCCAGCTGTATCGGTAGAAAATGCTCAGTTCTTTGGCGGCTCAAACGGGTTGTGCCAGCCGCTTGAAGAAGGAGAAGGCAGTTGCGTGCCAGCGGAGGGCGAACCCTGGTAGGGCGAAGCGGGTGCTGATCCAGCCTGTGGGCCCATGCTGGGCGGCGTATAGGTGCCTGTGGGCGTCGTTGAGCCATACGGTTGGGGGATTGATACTCCAGCTTGGTATGAGCTGAAACCGCTTTGGTAGTAGGCGGTCTTCTTTTTATTCCTGCGTGAAATCAAAACTGCAGAAATAAGCACGAGAACGACGATGATGAATAGAGAGGAGAAGAGAACCAAACTCATTCCCGGAGTTCCAAAGAACATGCGCCCTAGCCCGCCGGTTCCTGTATCGCTGGACGGGGTCGTGACTGTGGGGGCCTGAAGATCAGTGGGCACTTCAACAGCGCTAATGCCGTTAAAGTCCTCGCGTTCTTGAGCGTGAAAACGGTCGTCAATTTCCACCGTTCCTTCGGCAGCGACCACTTCCTCAGAAACCTCATCCCAGTGAATGGTGTCGCCAGAATCATCACGACGCACTGAGGCGCCTTCGCTCACACGTGATGTATTGAGGTTTCTCCCCATCAATGAAAAGCGATGCGAAGAAACAACGGTATTGCTGGGAAGGCCGAGGTTGAGGTCTTCAATTTTCACTGGTTTCGCAGCGAAAGTGAGGTGTCCACTTGAATCAACCGCCACATAGGGATTCTTGCGTCGGTTGAAATCGGTTTCGATGCGGCAATAGTTGTAAGAAGAATTGGCTTCGAATTCGACAACTGACCACTGTTGAGCCAAGGGGACTGCCTCGCAGGCAGCTTCGGTCATGGTTTGAGTGCGGTCAAAGACCCATATCTCGTATTGGCTACGTCCGCTACCGCGTACGTAAACGCTTTCAGTAATCGAGACCTCTTGCTCTTGAGCATGAGTAGGGGCGGACAAGCCAATCGAGACTAGGAATCCACACGCAAAAGCGCAGGCAAGGAAAGAGCGCGCTGTAGGCCTCGGGAAAGAAAAAGGCATCAGATACTCCTAGAGGGAATTTCGCCAGTCGGTCGAGTACGGGTCTGGTGCTGAATCGGCGGCTTCTGCGGGACTTGCCGCTGAGGGCAGGGAAGAAGCGGGATCAGGGGAGGGTGCATAGGGGTTGTACGGCTCCGAAGATGGAGCAGGTGTGGGCGAAGCCGGAATTTGCGAGGCCGAGGCCGGCTGTGGCTCGCTGGGCGCGAGGCGGGGATCGGCGGGCACAGTGCCGCGGGGCGTGCTCGTTGAGGGGGCCGGCGATCCTGATGAAAACGCGCTGGCGGAGGTATCCTTTCCGCTCACGCTGAAGGGGCTTGGTGCCTGGGAAGGAGCCCCCGGCTCACTGTGGGATGGAAGCGGTGTAGGAACACGTACTGGGAATCCACCGCTTTGGTATTTGTTCTTGCGACGTCGGCGAGCGGAATACCTTGTAATAAACGTCGCACCGACAAATATGACAATCGCTGGGAGCAAGCGAATGAACAATTGCCCGAGGCCGGATGTCATTCCCGGGGTGCTTGAGCCTGAAGACGCCGACTTCGAAGAAGGGGAGGGGCTGCTAGAGCTGCTTGCGTTTGCTTTGACAGTAGAGGAAGCGTCTTTCAGATTTCCGGGCATATCAACGGCTTCAATACCTTGAAAGGTCTTGCGTTCTTGGGTGTGGAAATCGTTGTTGACGTCGATCGTCCCCTCAGCAGCGACGACATCCTTTCCGATATTTTTCCACGAGACGTTATCACCTGTGCTGTCCAGGCGGGTTTCCGCTCCCTCCTTCACCCGTGTCGCGTGGAACCCGCGCCCCGAAAGGCTCACGGACTGGTAGGTGAGAGTCGCGTCCTCGGGAAGTTCAAGACCGAGGTCTTCAAGTGCGATGGGGCGAGCGGCAAAAGTTACAGTTCGATTCTGATCGACAGCTACATAGGGATTCACATGGTAATTGAAATCGGTTTCGATGGTGCATCGAGTTGAGGTTGGTGAGGCGCTGAAGGTGACGCGAGACCACTCCAATGCCACGGGGAGAGACTCGCAGACTTCCTCGCTGATGAAGTTGGACTGCTCGATGAGTGAAAACTGGTGAGTGACACGTCCGTCAACTCGGATCCAGAAAGTTTCGGAGATACTGAAACGGTGGCCGGCTGCATGAGCTGATGGGGCATTGATCACTGGCACAACCATCGCCAAAGCGCACATGCCGGCAAGAGAGAAGGTCGCAACTCGCTTTGTCAAAGAGAAAGACATGTCATGCTCCTGTGAGGGGTTAACTGCCATCGGGGCGACCGCGGCTGCGCGCGGTCGCCCCGAAAAGTATTCAGAACTGAGAGCGTGCGCTGCTCAGGCCTGTGGGTATTGTCCCGGCTGCTGGCCTTGCTCAGGGTATTGACCCGCCTGGGGTTGCTGGGGTGCCTGCGGGTACTGTCCCTGCTCGGGGTACTGGCCTGGCTGGGGCTGTCCTGTGGGTGCCGGGTACTGTCCGGGTGCGGGGTACTGGCCGGGCTGAGGTGCCTGCGGGTACTGTCCGGGTGCGGGGTACTGGCCGCCCATGGGCTGGCCGGGGTATTGGCCGTTTTGGGGCTGGGCCTTCTTGCGGTTACTCATGACAACGAATGCGCCAATACCACCGATGACGATGACTGCCAGGACCAGCAGGAGGATCCACTTCGAACCAGAAGAAGAGGAAGACGAGGTGGACTCAGGTGTCGAGGATGCTTTGCTGGTGGAGTCGGAATCAGCTGAAGCGCTGCTTGTTGAGCCGCTCTTCGCTGTTGAGCTGCTCTTCGCTGTTGAGCTCGCTGATGAAGAAGCAGCTGCCTTGCCGTTTGTGCTGCCTTCGACCTTGAGCGAAGTCGTCACGTCGGTCCAAGTGACCGTACCCGTTGACTTATCGATTTTACCGCCATTGTCAGCAGAGGTTGGAACCAAGCCTCCAGCGAACTTGGCGGTTACTTTTTGGATCTTATCGATCGGCATGGTCGTTGAGAGTGTCTTGAGCGCATCGCCACTTTGGGACGTGAAAGTGAATGTGCTCCCCGAAGTTGTAAGAAGTTGTTTAAGGTTGCTACCCGAAATCTTCTGGGTCACGTCGCAGATCGTCGATGAACCTTCAGTGCGGAAGGTAGGAGTTGCAGTGCCTCGTCGAGCCTTATCGCAATTCTCCTTGGTGATGATTTCTCCGTTGACATCGATAGTGCTTATTGTGTAGCTGGCTTCCGTCGGAGAAGAGAAATCGTAGGTCTCTTCCACGGCGATCTCTGGGTCGGCGAAAGCAGGGCCTGCTGCCAACGCAATAGAGCTTGCAATAGCAAGGATGCCGATAGCTCCAATTGAGCGTCGTTTCATGGGAGTTCCTTTGTTTAGAGGGTATGTATTCAACAGAATAAATGCATTTGTGAATACAGACGAATTGGATGACGTTTAAATTCTGAAAATGCAGCGGTTTGAAGAAAGCTGCGAATGTGAATGGGTGGTGTGCAAGCTCTGCACACCACCCATTGCAATTATTGGCCTAAAACTGATCAGGCTTGTGGGTATTGTCCCGGTTGCTGGCCTTGCTCAGGGTACTGCCCCGGCTGCTGAGGTGCCTGCGGGTATTCAGTCGCCTGAGGGTACTGACCCTGCTCGGTGTACTGTCCGGGCTGGGGTTGTCCTGTGGGTGCTGGGTACTGGCCGGGCTGAGGTGCCTGCGGGTACTGACCCTGTTGCGGGTATTGGCCGCCCATGGGCTGGGCGGGGTATTGGCCGTTTTGGGGCCGGGCCTTCTTGCGGTTGCTCATGACAACGAATGCACCGATGCCACCGATGACGATGACTGCCAGGACCAGCAAGAGGATCCACTCCGAACCAGAAGAGGAGGAAGACGAGGTGGAATCAGGCGTTGATGATGCTGCCTTACCGTCCGTACTGCCCTTTACTTTGACATCAGTCTTGACATTGGACCAAGTGACTGTGCCCGTTGATTTGTCGATCGTGCCGCCATTATCGGCAGAACTGGGAACCAAGCCGCCAGAGAACTTCGCAGTCACCTTCCCAATGCTGTCAATTTTGTCGTCGGGGAACTCTTTAGACATGGTCTTCAACACGCCAACAGACTCGGAAGTGAAGGTGAAGTTGTTTCCTGAGACCTCCAAGAACTCATCGATATCAGTTTCGTTGACCTCTGTGGTTACATCACAGACGTTAACTGAGCCTTCTGTGTGGAACTTGGTGCTGAGGTCTGGGTTCTTGCTTGAAATGTAGCTGCATGTATACTCTGTCATCAAAGTCTTCGAGCTGTCCCTGTAATGCTGGGTATAGCTCAAGTGAGTTGCAGAGGTGAAATCGTAGGTCTCATCCACGCCGAAACGCGGCTCGTCAGCGAAAGCTGGTCCTGTCGCCAACACGAGGCTGGCTGTGAGTGCCAGGGCGCCTGCTGCCCCGATCGTGCGTCGCTTCATGAGAGTTCCTTTGTCTAGAGGGAAGCTTGCTCACAGAATAAGCAGTAATTTAGGGCTGTGACGAATTGAGTATCGTTTGAATAACGAAAGGCTTTGAAGAAGCTGAATTGAGTGCAAAAGTGTGGTGGGTGGCGCGTAGATAATGCGCCACCCACCGTATGTATCACGAGTATTGCTCAGGCGTGGGGGTACTGACCTGGCTGCTCTCCTTGCTCAGGAACTTGGCCCTGCTCAGGTTGCTGCGGAGCCTGCGGATATTGATCCTGCGAGGGGGAAACACCTGGCTGGGACTCTCCGGTTGGTGCCGGGTGCTGGGCAGACTGGGTGGGCTGAGGCTGCTCAGCCGCAGCCGGGTACTGCTCGGGGTGCTGTCCGGGTACGGGAGGCTGGCCCTGTTGCGGGAATTGGCCTCCGAGAGGCGGGACGGGGAATTGGTCGGTTTGTGGCTGGGTTTTCTTCTTGCGGTTGCTCATGACAACGAAGGCACCAATGCCGCCAATAACAACAACTCCAAGGATCGACAGAAGGATCCACTTTGTTGAGGATGACGAAGATGAATAGATCTTGCCTTCGGCATGTACATCCGTTGACGCATTGATCCAGGTGATCGAATCACCGGTTGGGGCAACCTGTGTGTCGCCACCGTCTGGAACAACTGCAGACTCGATCCTGTATCCCTTGGGGAAGGTCGCGATCACCTTCATATTCTCAATGCCCATGCGGGAACCGATGCCGGTTAAAACAGTATGGCTCTGTGATTCGAATGTGAAAGAATCGTCGCTGACCTTCAGGACTTTTGCGATATCGTCCGAACCGCCGTCTTTGAAAATGGCGCAGGTAGTGTTGGAATTCACCTGCTTAAAAACTGTGTTTGCGCCAGTGGATTACGCCTTCTCGCACGCTTCCTTAGTGACAACGGTGCCCGAAGAATCGCTCAACCTCAAGGTGTAGGTCATCTTTGTCGCAGAAGAGAAGTTGTACCCCTCTTCAAGGCTGATGGTGGAATCAGCGCTGGCGGTACCTGCCGACAGGGCCAATGCCCCGGTGAGTGCAATGGCTCCAAGAGATCCAAAAATGCGGCGCTTCATGAATCGCCCACTCTGTGTGTGATGTTTATAGCGAAGACAGAATACAGAACCAGCGTCAAGTGATCCAGTTTTGTATCGATGTGAGAGTTCTTGAAGTGGGTAAAAGGCCTTAGCTAGCGCTGTTGGTGCTGGGCAGGGCGATAATCCTTCCCCTTACGCAGTCTTACGGTCCAAGCGGCAATGGCTGAAAGGAAGCAGACTCCAATAGCGACGTACTTTGCTGGCACCCCTTGACTTCCGTTTTGGGAAGAAGACTGATCATCATTGGTCGATGCCGAAGGAGCCGCTTGTTGGGTAGCGTCGACCTCTCCAGTCGCGCTAACTATAGAAGGTGCATTGGTCCAATGCACTGCACGCTTGGCTGGGTCAACTTCTCCTGAAGTGTTGGCAGATGTTGGTACGTATCCCTCGGGGAATTGGACGTTGATGTTGACTGTTGGGCTATCGCCGCTTGCATTAGTTCCGTCGGTGATTCCCGCCAAGATTATTGATGTTTGGGATGAGAAAGAAAAACCTGCCTCGCTGGTGGTCAGGAATTGTGAAAGCGATGATCCCTCATAATCAGCTGAAATCCTGCATGTATGAGCTGATCCATTGGACTCAAAAATAGGGGTTTCTCCACCGAGTTGGAGCTTGCTGCACATCTCTTCCGTGAGAGTTGTCCCTGACGCGTCAGTGATAGATGCTGTGTAGCTCATGTGTGAAGGCGTGGTGAAGTCATAGCCTTCGTCGACGCTGAGGGTAGGGGCTGCGTAACTTGCACTGCCAATGAAGAGCGCTGAAAGAGACAGACTGCATACCCATAACATCTTCGGAAGGTTTGGCCTCATAATTATTCCAATCATGCAGTTGCGGGATCGATCTGTTCTTCTCAAGGATACTGTCGCCCGTGGAGTTTCCGGTTGAATATGTTGGCGAAGTAACACGGATATAAATTCCCTCACACTTGTGTCCGAAAGGTAAACAAATTGGAAAAAGTAGGTCATTAGATGGCACACTGATGAAACCAGAGTCGGCGGCGTCCGGCCGCGGACCGATAAACCAAAGGAGAGTGCGGCATGGAAACGCCGAACCCCAGTGCAATGGAAGTGAACCTTGCGACTGACCAGCAGGTCCAGTCCAAGGACAAGCCCCAGCGCACGGAACTCAAGCGTGGTTTATCGGCACGCCACATGCAGATGATCGCGATCGGTGGCGCGATCGGTACCGGCCTCTTTGTCGCCTCGGGCGCAACAATCTCAACGGCTGGCCCCGGCGGCGCTCTCGCGGCCTACGCCGTCATCGGCCTCATGGTGCTTCTGCTCATGCAATCTCTTGGTGAGATGAGCGCACACATGCCCGTCGCGGGATCTTTCCAAACCTATGCGACGCGTTTCGTCAGCCCGTCATTCGGTTTTGCAATGGGCTGGAACTACTGGTTCAACTGGGCGATCACCGTCGCAGCTGAACTTGTGGCATCGGGATTGGTGATGTCCTACTGGCTGCCAGATGTTCCCTCGTGGGTGTGGGCCATTTCCTTCCTTGTCTTACTGACTGTTCTTAATGCCTTGAGCGCCCGCGTCTATGGTGAGGCGGAATTCTGGTTCGCCCTGATCAAGGTCATCACTGTCATCATCTTCCTGATTTCTGGCACCCTGATGATCTTCGGAATCTTCAACGACTCTCCGGGAGTGCAGAACTGGACGACCGGTGACGCTCCCTTCCACGGCGGATTCTTGGCCATCATCTCAGTCTTCATGATCGCAGGCTTTTCCTTCCAAGGAACCGAGCTTGTCGGTGTCGCCGCAGGTGAATCATCGAATCCTCGCCGCGACGTACCTCGCGCAATCAAGACCGTGTTCTGGCGCATTATGTTCTTCTACATTGGCGCCATCGCCATCATCGGTACCTTGATTCCTTACACCGATCCGAACCTGCTTCGCGATTCTGCCTCGGATATTGCATACTCGCCCTTCACCCTGGTCTTCGAGCGTATGGGTGTTGCCGCCGCGGCAGCCGTCATGAACGCCGTCATTTTGACCGCAATTCTCTCCGCAGGAAACTCCGGCCTCTACGCATCCACTCGTATGCTGCACTCGATGGCACTGAGCGGCCAGGCTCCTCGCTTCTTCGGAAAGGTCACCAGCCACGGTGTGCCGATCTACGCAATGCTCGCGACCTCGGCCGTTGGTGCACTAGGATTCGTCGCAGCACTGGTGAGCGAAGATACCGCCTACACGTGGTTGCTCAACGTTTCCGGCCTCTCCGGATTCATCGTCTGGCTGGGGATTGCGGCATGCCACTGGCGTTTCCGCCGGGCATACGTCAAGCAAGGACACTCCCTCGACGAGCTTCCCTACAAGGCGCCCTTCTTCCCCTTCGGTCCGATCTTGGCCTTCACCATGTGCCTGATCGTTCTGCTGGGCCAGAATTACGAGGCCGTCTTCCGCGGTCAGCTCCTGCAGGTTGCCTCCTCGTACATCGGCCTTCCGATCTTCTTGCTCATCTGGTTGGGCTACCACCTGGTGAAGAAGGATCGTACCGTCAGCTTGGACGAAATGGACGTTGAGGGTGTGACCATCACGCCTCAAGAGGCGTGAGTGACTAGCTATTAGACGCAATTCGGGGGAGGCAGAAACTGCCTCCCCCGAATTATTTGTTCGAGCATTGGGGCTGCTCTCAATAGAGGAATGAAAGTGCGTCATGAGACCGCGAAGCGCTCTCATTCACAAAACGCCCGCAGCGCGCTGCAGTGTATGAGTATCTACCGCGGTGGTTCGATGCTTACTTGAGCGGGTATGTTGAGAATTCCCACGGGGCAGCTCACTCCATTTGGCCCGTGATTGCAATAGCCATCGGGGTTCTTTTCTAAGTATGCCTGGTGGTAGTCCTCGGCCAGGTAGAAAGGGCCACCTGACTGAGCAAAGCAAGCCCCGGCCTCGCCAATCGTTGTATAGCAGCGGGCTCCCGGCACCGCGCGTTCCAACTCAGCCACCCAGGCACCGCGCAGAAGCGATGCCACCTCAGCCTGCCTCGGCGTCGTCACCCAAATTGCACTGCGGTACTGAGTACCCACGTCGTTCCCATGACGGTTGGGGCGGGTGGAATCGTGGTTCTCAAAGAAGGTTTTGATCAGGCTCGCTCCGCCTTCGCCGGTTACGGAAGGGTCGTAGACAACAGCAACGGTCTCGGCGTGGCCAGTGCGTCCTGTACATACCTCTCGGTAGGTGGGGTTTGCATTCCCGCCACCCATGTAGCCGACGGCCGTTGCCCACACTCCTTCTTGGCGCCAGAAGATGCGTTCAACGCCCCAGAAACAGCCCGCGGCAAGGTAGAGCACCTCGAAGCCGGTAGGAACCGGATCGGTCGCGCGTGTGCCATTTACCGGGTGAAGTTCAAGCGCATCCAAGATTGGGTGCCTGCCACCTGGAATGTCCGCGGGAAGACTGCCCGCAGTAGGGGAGTCTAGGTAGCGCTCGGCGCCCTCTGGTAGACGAGGCCAGTCTTGGTGTGGCCCTGCAGCGAAGTGCTGAGTAGTGGGTGAAGGATTAGTGGTCATCTTTGGCTCCTTCAATGTGTGGCGGGCAAGGTGCAAACTGCCGCGGGGAAATGAGTTCTTCTGTCCCGTATTCTATGGCGATACTCAAGCCTTTGTAGACAAAAATGTGGCCCCTGCAGTTTCCTGCAAGGGCCACATCAAGCGATTAAATCAGCCGAGCGACTGGACGCGACGGGCAAGCTTGGACTTGCGGTTCGCGGCCTGGTTGCGGTGAATAACGCCCTTCGAGACGGCCTTGTCGAGCTTACGCGATGCGACGCGCAGAGCTTCGATAGCTGCTTCCTTGTCGCCAGCCTCGACGGCTTCGCGAGTCTTGCGCACCAGGGTCTTCAGTTCAGACTTGACTGCCAGGTTGCGCTGACGGCGCTTCTCGTTGGTGCGGATCCGCTTGATCTGAGACTTAATGTTCGCCACAGTCGGATTACTCCTTGGTCTTTCGTTCGTACAGGTCGGTGAGGGCTGTGTCAGTGTCGGGACTGGGGCATGGGGACACCCGCAAACGACTCTAACCAGACCCCCTGCCCGACCAGGCTGGGAGTCCGAAGGACAACTCTAGCAGAAATCGAAGCGCAGAACGACCTCCGATATCCCCATAAAAGCCCTATAAATGGTGAGAACGCACACCCTATCGGCGTGGAATTGGCACCCCGGTGCTTACTAATGGGACGATAGACCAGACGTCACAACCCTTCCGGAGGTCTTGCTTGTCCCCGATTCCTTCTCCTGAGCAGCTCGCGCAGATCCAACCCGCGGCCACTCCGCAGGAACGTATCCGTAATTTCTGCATCATCGCTCACATCGATCACGGCAAGTCCACTCTGGCTGACCGCATGCTCCAACTCACCGGTGTGGTCGCCAGTCGAGATATGCGCGATCAGTACTTGGATCGTATGGATATTGAGCGCGAACGTGGCATCACCATCAAAAGCCAGGCAGTGCGTATGCCGTGGGCTTATGAGGGTGAACCTTTTGCGCTGAATATGATCGACACCCCCGGACACGTCGACTTCACCTACGAGGTTTCGCGATCCCTGGCCGCATGTGAAGGCGCGGTTCTCCTTGTTGACGCCGCACAGGGGATTGAGGCCCAGACTCTGGCAAATCTCTACCTAGCCATGGAAAATGACCTCACGATCATCCCAGTTCTGAACAAGATCGACCTTCCCGGAGCTCAGCCTGAAAAGTACGCCCAGGAAATTGGCCAGCTCATTGGCGTCGACCCCGACGAAGTTCTGCGAGTTTCGGGCAAAACAGGTGAAGGTGTTCCCGCCCTTCTTGATGAGATTGTCCGGCAGATTCCCTCACCTTCGGGTAACCCCGACGCCCCGACCCGAGCGATGATTTTCGACTCTGTCTACGACACCTATCGAGGCGTTGTTACCTATGTCCGAGTTGTCGATGGCATGCTCTCCACCCGCGAGCGCGTCCGAATGATGTCGACGGGCGCGACCCACGAGCTTCTTGAGATTGGTGTTATTTCACCAGAACCAACGCCCTCGCAAGGAATTGGTGCAGGTGAAGTTGGCTACCTCATCACCGGCGTGAAAGACGTTCGCCAATCCCGTGTTGGTGACACCATGACTTCCGCAGTTCGCGGCGCCGAGAAACCGCTGGCCGGTTACCGTGATCCACGGCCCATGGTTTTCTCGGGCATCTACCCGGTCGATGGATCGGATTTCCCGGACCTACGTGACGCGCTTGAGCGCCTACAGCTCAACGATGCGGCGTTGACCTTTGAACCCGAATCCAGTGCGGCGTTGGGCTTTGGTTTCCGATGTGGCTTCCTGGGGCTTCTACACCTGGAAATTGTCCGCGAACGCTTGGAGCGTGAATTCAAGCTGGACCTGATTGCTACGGCTCCGAACGTTGTCTACAAGGTCGTTGCTGAAGATGGGACCGAAATTCAGGTCGATAACCCCTCAGAATTCCCCGAGGGGAAGATCTCTGAGGTTCGCGAGCCAGTTGTTAACGCAACGATCCTGACTCCGACTGAATTCACGGGCACGATTATGGAGCTGTGCCAAGATCGCCGTGGAACCATGCGAGGAATGGACTACCTCTCTGAGGACCGCGTTGAGCTGCACTATCAGCTGCCCCTGGCAGAGATCGTCTTCGATTTCTTCGATCACTTGAAGTCACGCACTCGCGGTTATGCATCGTTGGACTACCACGAAAGCGGCGAGCAGGTTGCCGACCTAGTGAAGGTCGACATTTTGCTCAACGGTGACCGCGTGGATGCCTTCAGTGCGATTGTCCACAAGGACCAGGCCTATGCCTACGGTCTGCGGATGACGAAGCGCTTGAAGGAACTGATCCCTCGTCAACAGTTCGAAATCCCTGTCCAAGCTGCAGTGGGTGCGCGCGTCATTGCCCGCGAGAACATTAAGGCTCTTCGCAAGGACATGCTTGCCAAGTGCTACGGCGGTGATATCACCCGTAAGCGCAAGCTGCTGGAGAAGCAGAAGGAAGGCAAGAAGCGTATGAAGTCGATCGGGCGCGTGGACGTGCCCCAAGAGGCCTTCATCGCTGCGCTGACTTCTGACGTGCCCACCGGAAAGAAATGATCGTGGCAGAGGATAACGAGGCCGTGGGCGGGGGAGCGTTACATTCCGTCGATGCGGGACACCCCGTGGATGCGGGGCAACCGTCTACTGCCAATCTCCGCAATGGTCGCCGACCGGGAGACGCGCCGGAGGGTACCGTCTTCATGAGCCGGACCAAATCCTTTACTAGGCGCAGTCGTGAGCTTCCCCCAAACCTTGCGCGGACGTGGGATGCTCACGCCGAGCGTTACGTCATTGAGCCTCGCCGAGGTATTGGTTACACGACCGTTGCCGAAGATTTTCGACTTGACCCCGTGGAACTGTTCGGTCGTAGTGCTCCGCTGACTTTGGAGATCGGCTCGGGAACGGGCGAACAGATCGTTGCTGCGGCTGCTGCTCATCCCGATCGTGATTATCTTGCGCTCGAAGTGTGGGTTCCCGGGATTGCCAAGTTGGTTTCAAAGGCTGTAGAAGCCGGCGTCGACAATATTCGTGTTCTCGAGGCCGATGCAGCCCAAGCCCTTCCCTTCCTTTTAGCGGATGCGAGTCTTGATGAGGTCTGGACGTTCTTCCCTGACCCGTGGCGAAAGGCGCGTCACCATAAGCGGCGACTTGTCAGTGATGAGTTCGCTAGAGAAGTTGCCCGAGTCCTTCGTGATGGGGGAGTGTGGCGTCTTGCAACCGATTGGGACAATTACGCATGGCAAATGCGTGATGTCGTCGAAGCCTGCCCGCTTTTTGAAAATCCCTATCGAGGGCAAAGACCTGATCCAGAAGATCCCGAACCTGCGCGCGGCGGATTTGCTCCCCGCTACGAGGGGCGAGTCGTTACCCATTTTGAAACCCGAGGCATTGACGCGGGGCGCAGGGCTCATGACATCGTCGGAGTCCGCGTGCCTCGACAATGATGGCGATCGGAGCCCAAATTGTTGCGCGATCAGCATCCTTTCCTCCCATGTCACAAAGAGATTCGCGTGACATTCTGGGTGTCAATATTTCACGCGGTTGACAAAGTTTTATATGCTGTCTGGTGCATTGAGCTTTCACCTTGCGTGAAACGCCGGCTTCCTCTTCGCGATAGGCGGATCTGCGAAGAGTGGAGATGCGTTCTCTCGAGAACGCGCGGGGCGGGGCTTCCTCGATGAACCGAGAATTCCCCGCCTCGGTCCGCAACGTGTGCCCGCTTCCTCGAAAGAGGAAGCGGGCACTCTCTTATTCTTTTGTGGTTGTGCCCGCTGTTTCGGAGGAATCTGTACGCTAGGTGATTTCCTGCGCGAACTGTGAAAACATTGCCGATGGGTGTGTACGGTCACAACGAAGAAAGAGCTTGTCGTGAAACAGGGTGCTTACGCGCGATTTTTCCAGCGTAGGTTCGTGTGGATCCTCGTCATTCTCAGCGCCTTCATCCTTCTTGCCGGATCTTTGCGGGGAGGCATCACCGCGCTGCCTCCGATCATTGATGTTGTTCAAAGAGAATTGGGACTTTCTGCGGCCCAGGCAGGCTTGGTCACTTCTATTCCCGTCTTCTGTTTTGGCTTCTTCACCCCGCTGACCTCGATTGTTCTTCGCCACTTTGCTCTCAACCAAGCCGTTTCTCTTGGATTAGCAATCGTTATTGTGGGTGCGATTGTGCGCTCTCTGGGATTGAGCTCAACCCTTTTTCTGGGGACTTTCCTGATCGGCCTTGGAACAACGGCGGGAAATCTCGTCATCACAATGCTGATCAGCAGGGACTTTCGCCATCGCGCTGGGATCATGACTGCCGTTTACTCCACGATGATCGATGTGACGATCGCGGCATCGACGGCTTTTACCTTTCCCCTGGTTGCCTATATCGGTTGGCAGGGCGCTGCCGGTGTATGGGGAGTCGGCCCAGCTCTACTTGCGCTGGTAGCTTGTTTGATTGTCTATCCCCTCAAACACCCAGGGATTAGGCCGTTTTTGGCACGCAAGGCCGGTTGGAAGGTCCGCTCAGACGATGCGCTTGTTACCAGCGAAGCGGCCACGGCCTCGGAAATCTATCGCTGGCCGATCGCATGGCTCATGGCGCTTGCTTTCGCGATCAATACTTTCTGCTATTTCGGTGTTGCTGCATGGCTGCCGCGAATCTTGGCAGAAATGCTAAAGATGAACAGTACCGATGCCGGATTTGCAGCCTCGATCTACCACGTCATTGGAGTCATCGCCCCTCTGACAATGATGGCCGTTCAGCGACTGATCCGTGGCCAAACCTCGACAATCCTAGGGATAGTTTCTTGCGCGTGGCTTCTCATGCCCCTTGGGATGCTCCTGCTTCCCTCCTGGTGGGTTGTGTGGAGCGCCTGCGGGGGACTGGGTCAAGGTGCATTCTTCTCAATTACCTTTACGCTGGTTATTGAACGCACGGCCACCACGGCCCAAACACGAACGCTTTCGGCGCTCGTCCAAAGCCTTGGCTATGGTCTTGGCGCGTTGGGGCCGTGGGCTATCGGGCGCATGTTCGACCTGACAGCAAGCTGGTTTTGGCCCTTCATCGTATTGACAGTACTGACAGGAAGCCTTGTTGTGATTTCTCAAGTTGTTGCCCGCTCGACCTCTAGGCCACACTCGCGATGAGCCCAGCACAGCCCGACGGTCAGCCCTGGGATCCACACGGCGTCCTTCTTCCGCAGCTCGCAGAAGCGAGCGCTAATCGCCCATTGTCGATCTATGTCCACGTCCCTTTTTGTCAGGTTCGCTGCGGGTATTGCGACTTCAACACCTACACGGTGGGTTTCGGCCCCGGCGCCGATCGCGTGAGTTATGACTCCAGCGCGCTCGCGGAAATGAGCCTAGCTGCGCGGATTCTCAGCGATGCTCAGATGCCTGCGCGCCCGGCCTCGAGCATTTTCTTTGGCGGTGGAACACCCACCCTTCTTGACCCCGCTGCGCTGGCCCGCCTACTTGACGGTATTCGCCAGAACTTTGGGATTGCTCCCGGTGCAGAAGTCACAGTGGAAGCCAATCCCGAAAGCGTTGACGAGGCCGTTCTTGAACGTCTGCGTGAGGCTGGGTTTACCCGCGTGTCATTTGGAATGCAGTCTGCTGTCCCCGCGGTTTTGCGAACGCTGGACCGCCGTCATGACCCAGCAAAACTTCCCGGACTCGTTCTAGCTGCTCGTCAGCTGGGTTTGGATGTCTCAGTTGATCTCATTTACGGTGCCCCCGGCGAAAGTCTTCAGGACTGGGAAGTTTCTCTTCGCGAGGCCATCGCAATGGAACCGGATCATATCAGCGCCTACGCGCTGGTTATCGAAGAGGGAACCAAGATGGGAGCGCAGGTAGCCCGCGGAGAACTCCCCATGCCGGACCCCGACGACGAGGCCTCGAAATATGAAATTGCCGATCGCCTGCTGGAGGAGGCCGGATACGCCTGGTATGAGATCTCGAATTTTGCCCGGCGAGAATCGGGAGAAGAAGACTGCCCCTCGACTCAGCTCCGTCATGCCTCAAAGCACAACCTTGCCTATTGGCGTGACTGGGATTGGTGGGGCTTCGGCCCCGGAGCGCACTCACATGTCGGTCGCTACCGATGGTGGAATGTCAAGCATCCCTCTGCCTATGCGCAGCGTGTTACCCAAGGGTTTTCCCCCGCGCAGGCAGGCGAAATTCTTGATGCTCAAACACGAGAAATGGAACGTGTTTTGCTTGCGGTGCGCACCAGTGAAGGAGTGGACGCGCCTCGCGCTGGGGCAGAGCGCGACACTTTCCTTCAAGCCCTCCCGACTTTGGCCTCGGAAGGCCTCATCGAGGCAGCACCCGCTGCCCAAGGCCGCGCGATCGTCACTCTTCAGGGACGTCTACTGGCGGATTATGTGACTCGGTGCCTCTTGGGATACTGAATCCCATCGGTTACTGAGTCCCCGGGGTTACTGAGCCTTCGCGGCTACTCAGTTAGGAGTCGCACAACTTCTCCACTTCCGAGTGTTGAAGCCTGCCTTGAGCACTCGCACTCATAGTGTTGTGCGGTGACTTCAGATATGTACGGGACAAATATCTTTGAATTCGACCCGCACCGCGATGGGCCGGGTGCTCGGCGACCGCGCTCGGTGGAGGTACCCATCGAGTACGGCATGGTGCTTGAGGATATTTCCAGTGGATGGGTTGGTGCGGTAACTCGCGTCGAAAAATCCGGGGGAGTGCACCTGGTTGAGCTTGAAGACCGTCGAGGCCGGAAGCGTTCTTTCCCCCTGGGAGGCGGGTTTTGGCTGGAGGGTAAGCCGATTATTGCGCTCCCTCCGAAGGCTGCTCCCGCTCAAAAAGCTCCTGCGCTCACCACTGCGGGTGGTCGTGCGCTGACGAATTCGGGGTCGATCGCACCTGAGAAGCGCGTGGCTCGGGTTGCCAGGCAATCGCGCATCTGGGTTGAGGGCCGTCACGATGCGGAACTGATCCAGCACGTGTGGGGCGAGGACCTGGCCGATGTCGGCGTTGCCGTCCAGCTTCTAGAAGGTGTGGACCACTTAGAGGAAATCCTTGAGGTTTTTGGACCCACGGAGACCGTCCGTGCAGGAGTTCTGGTTGATCACCTGGTTCCGGGCTCCAAGGAATCGCGCATTGCCGAGGCCGTATCTATCCGTTGGGAAGACGCAGTGTTGGTCGTTGGGCACCCCTTCGTTGACATTTGGCAAGCTGTGAAGCCGCAGCGCCTGGGGCTCCAGGCATGGCCGGATGTCCCCAGGGGGACCGATATTAAGCACGGAACCTTGGAAAATTTGGGGTGGCCTCACGCAAACCAGGCGGATATTGCTCAGGGCTGGAAGCGGATCTTGGCAACCGTTCGTAACTACAAGGATCTTGAACCGGCACTTTTGGGCCGGGTTGAAGAGCTTATTGATTTTGTGACGCAGCCGGGTCTGGAATAACGCGGCGGAAAGTGTTGATGAGGGGACGAAAAAGGTAATCTCGCGGTAAACTGGCACTCAGATAGTGTGAGTGCCAAATGAGGGAGGATGAATGAACGACCGTCGTCTGGACGTTCTGCGTGCCATCGTGTCCCAGTATGTCCACACACGCGAACCCGTCGGATCTAAAGCGATCGCGCAATCTCAAGACCTCGGGGTATCTTCGGCGACTATTCGTAACGATATGGCCGTCCTTGAAGAAGCTGGGTTGATCTACCAACCTCACACCAGTGCGGGACGTGTTCCGACGGATAAGGGCTATCGTGCCTTCGTTGATCAGCTGTCCACTCTCAAGCCGATGAGTCCGGCAGAACGCCAAGCTGTCGAAAAATTCTTGGCACAGGCGCAGGATTTAGACGATGTCGTCATGAATACCGTGCGTTTGCTTGCTCAAGTGACGCATCAGGTGGCGCTCATTGAATACCCAGTTCATGCGCGCTCGACGCTCAGTCGAATTGAATGCGTTGACCTGTCAGATCAGCGATTGCTGGTTGTTGTCATTACCCAGCAGGGCAAGATTTTTGAACGCCTGCGTGAGATGCCTCAAGACGTCACTCAAGATGATCTTTTGGCTGTCCGAGCGGTTCTTAATGCTGCTTACCAGGGAATGAGTGCGGCTCAGGTGCGTGCGCATTGTGAGGTGCTCTCTCAGACACTTCCCCCGACGCTGCTTGCATTTGCAACAGAGATGAGTGACACCGTCGCGACCTTGCTTCAAGGGGAACCCTCCTCGCGCATCGCAATGGCAGGAATGTCGAATCTTGCGCGCAGCGGTGTTGATTTCCACGATATTGCACCGGTCTTGGATGCTTTGGAAGAGCAGGTTGTCCTTCTTCGTCTTTTTGCTGAGATGGATGAAGGCAACGGCGATGTTCACGTGTCTATCGGCTCTGAAAACGGCCACGATGCTTTCGTTGAAACCTCTCTTGTCTCCGGAACCTACGCTTCCGGAGAAAACTCCGCGCACCTCGGGGTTCTTGGCCCCACGCGCATGGACTACGCCTCGACAATGTCCACGGTCCGCGCCGTGGCCTCGTACCTCTCTAAATTCCTGAATTCCACACACTGAACGGGTTACAAAAGGACATTCGTGAACGACGATTACTACGCAATCCTTGGAGTCTCTCGCGACGCTGACCAGAGCGAGATCAAGAAGGCCTATCGCAAGAAGGCCCGCGAAACTCACCCCGATTACGGCGGGGATGAGGAAGCCTTCAAGGCCGTGTCGGTTGCTTATGAAACCCTCTCCGACCCAGAAAAACGCCGCATGTACGACATCGGTGGTCCCGATGCTGCGCGTGGTGGCGGTGGCTACGGTGCAGAGTCCTTCGATTTCGGTGACATTCTGACGACAATGTTCGGTGGCGCCTTTGGCGGAGGCTTTGGCGGGAACCAAGGACCTGCATCGCGAACTCGCCAAGGACGCGACCAACTAACCCAGGTTGCAATCACCTTGAAGGACGCTGCTTTTGGTGCTCACCAGCAGATTTCGCTCAACACCTATGTGACCTGCGAAGTGTGCCACGGGGCTATGTGTGAGCCGGGAACCGAAGCGGTGACCTGCACGACCTGTAAGGGGCAGGGATACTCGATCCAGCAGCAGCGCACCATGCTGGGAACCATGCAAACTCAGGTTCCCTGCCCAAGCTGTCAGGGTTATGGAACCGTCATTGAACACCCCTGTCACGAATGCTCCGGTCAGGGACGCGTTCGTGCACACCGCAACCTGACCATTGATATCCCCGCCGGCGCGGGTGATGGAATGCGCCTGCGTCTTGCCGGACAGGGCGAGGCCGGTCCCGGCGGCGGTCCCAACGGTGATCTCTACGTCGACATTGTCGAGAAGCGCGATCCTACTTTCTCGCGTCAGGGAGACGACCTGTACATGACGGTGACCGTTCCCATGACCGCAGCTGCCTTGGGAAGCACCTTTGAGCTGGAGACCTTGGATGGAGCCCAATCGGTGACCATTCAGCCCGGTACGCAGCCCGGCGATGAGGTTCGCTTGGACGGACTGGGTGTTGGCCATCTCCAACGCCCCGGTCGTGGAGACCTCCACGTCGCAATTAACGTCGAAATCCCGCGCAAACTTGATGACCGCTCACGCGAGCTCCTCGAAGAGCTCTCCCAGGTTCGCGGAGAAGAAAGCGTCCGTCCTGAAAAGCGCGGATCCTCCTTCTTCGACAAGCTTCGCGAAACCTTCGGCGCCTAGTAAGGACATCATCTGTATGACGCTTCCGGTTTTCATCGCTCCCGACGCAGACGCACTGCGTGCCTGCGCGCGGGGAGATTCCTTCGTTCTAGACGGGGATGAAGGTTTTCACGCGGCAACCGTTCGCCGGATCGATGTCGGAGCCATGCTTGATGTCGTTGATGGGACGGGGCTTCGTGCCCGCTGCACGGTTATTGATCGCGCGAAAAAGTCCCTGACACTGCACATTGACCACATTGAGCGTGAGGATCAGCCCGCGGTTGAACTAATGCTGATCCAAGCCCTCTCAACGGGTGGACGCGATGAAATGGCCATCGAAATGGCAACGGAAGTTGGCGTTGACGCAGTAATGCCGTGGCAGGCAAATCGTAGTGAAGTCCGCTGGAAGGGCGAAAAAGCCGCGAAGGGCATGCGAAAGTGGGAATCCACCTTACGCTCAGCGACGAAACAATCGCGGCGCGCATTTATCCCACGCCTTGAAGAAGCCCGTTCATCTACTGCTTTAGCGCAATGGATTGCGCAGGCCGCAGAAGACGGCGCTTGGGTCCTGGTCTGCCACGAGAGCACCGATCGCCGCCTGAGTGAACTCCTTCCTCAGCTGCGCGAGCTAAGCGCCCAGGCTTCGTCGGCCTCGGCCGCCCAGTCCCAGCCTTCTTGTCCTCGCAAGATCGCCGTTATCGTTGGCCCTGAAGGTGGGGTTGACCCCGATGAGCTTTCCCTTTTCGAGGCCGCGGGAGCGAAAATCTGCCTGCTGGGGAATACCGTCCTTCGCGCGTCAAGCGCCGGACCCGTTGCGCTTTCACTGATCAGCGACGCTATTGGGAGATGGTGAAATGGACGCCAAACGAATCGATATTCCCCGCGGCGTGGATCCCGTCGTACTTTTTGGAACTTCAGACCGCGTTTTGCGAGCTCTTGAAAACGGCTTCCCCCAGGTCCGCTTCACCTTACTTGGCCGCACTTTATCCATGATTGGCCCCGAAGGAATTGTGGATATGGCCGCTCAGCTGGTCGAAGAGCTCATTGAACTTGCTCGAGATGGGCATTCTCTTGACGCTGACGGCGTTGAACAGGCAATTGCTCTGCTCATGACTGCTAGCTCCACGGATGAACGCCCCCAAGAAATTCTGCGCTCGCGGGGACGGTCCATTCGACCGCAATCTGCCGGGCAAAAAGCGTATGTCGAGGCGATTGAGCGTTCGACCGTCGTCTTTGGGTTGGGACCTGCCGGCACCGGAAAGACCTACCTTGCGATGGCCCAAGCTGTATCCTCCCTGCTTTCCGGACAGGTGCGCCGAATTGTCTTGACCCGCCCAGCGGTTGAAGCGGGAGAAAACCTGGGCTTTCTTCCGGGCACGCTCACGGACAAGATCGATCCCTATCTGCGTCCGCTCTATGACGCGCTGGGAGACATGATGGATCCGGATGCGCTGCCAAAACTTATGGCCTCTGGTGCAGTTGAGGTCGCGCCCTTGGCATATATGCGCGGACGAACGCTCAATGATTCGTTCATCATCTTGGACGAGGCTCAGAATACGACGGTCGCGCAGATGAAGATGTTCCTGACCCGTTTAGGCTTTAACTCAAAGGTTGTTGTTACCGGTGATGCCTCACAGATTGACCTAGCGGGGGAGCGCTCCAGCGGTCTTCTCGTCATTGAAGATATTCTCAGTGGCATCGATGACATAGAATTTTGTCATCTGACAAGCGCCGATGTTGTGCGTCATCGCCTTGTCGGCCAAATTATTGACGCATACGAACGTTGGGACGAATCCATGGCCAGCCTCAAAGCACGCCGTGACCGTTCCCTGCACACCCGTAACCGACACAATGGACGCTGAGTCATGACTGAAGTTCTTAACGAAACCGACTACCAGATCGACTGTGAAGAGTTCGTGCGCTTGGCCGACTTCGTGCTCAGCGCCATGCATGTCTCCACAGAGGTCGAGCTCAATATCATTTTCATCGACCCCGAACCCATGGAAGAACTCCATGTTCGCTGGCTGGATCTGGAAGGCCCGACCGATGTCATGAGCTTCCCCATGGACGAGCTCCGTCCGGGAACTGCGGATCATCCAACAGAGTCGGGAACACTGGGCGATATTTGCATCTGTCCGCAGGTTGCAGAGCAGCAGGCTCGCCAAGCCGGACATTCCTCGGTTGAAGAAATGCTCTTCTTGGCGACCCACGGCATGCTTCACCTTCTGGGCTATGACCATGCAGAACCGGCTGAAAAAGAAGAAATGTTCACCCTGCAACGCCAGCTCCTCTTGAGCTTCCTCGCACAGCGATGATCGAAGCTGCTATCCCCGTCGCGGGGATGAGTATCCTTGCCGCAATTGCTCTTCTGAGTGCAATGGTTTTTGCGGCAAGTGAGTTTTCGATCGCTAAGCTCACCCACGCCGCGGTTGAAGACCTGATTGAGGACGACAAAAAGAACGCCCGAGCCCTGTTCAAACTGGTTGATCAGCGTCGCTTAGTTATTTTTGTCCTTCGAGGCGTCCGCACATTCCTGCAGGTTGTCTTTGCCGTTTCAATGGCGACCATTGCTCTGCATTTTTCACACTACTGGTGGCTGGGAGGGCTAGTTGCAATCGTCATTGTGACGATTGTGCAGTTCTTTGCTAACAGCATCATTGCCACGCGCTGGGCACAGCGCAATCCCACCGGTATCACGCTCTTCTTCACGCCCCTGATGAGCCGTTTGGTCGCAATTGCGCATTTCTTCTCGCCTGCTGCTCATAAGGTCAAGGCCTATCTTCCGCAGTCTGAGCGAACCGAAGCTGAGATGCGTGCAGACATGGCAGATGAACTGCGTGAAATGGTTGACCGTGTTGGCGAAACCGAAGGCTTTGAAGAAGAAGACCGAGAGATGTTGCGCTCGGTTTTCGAATTAGGGCATACCTTGGTTCGTGAGGTGATGGTCCCGCGGACCGAAATGCTGACGATCGCATTCGATGTTCCAGCTCGGAAGGCATTACGCCTCTTTGTGCGCTCCGGTTTCTCGCGTCTGCCCGTTATTGGAGAGGACACCGACGACGTCCGTGGAATTTTGTTCTTTAAGGATGTCGTTCAGCGCCTTGAAAACCATGATGGAGAACATGAACTTCGCGCCGATCAGATGATGCGTCCGGCAGAGTTCACCATCGAAATGAAGCCTGTCGATGACCTGCTGCGTCAGATGCAGTCCGAACACTTCCACCTGGCCATGGTCGTCGATGAATATGGCGGGATCTCGGGCCTCGTTACCCTCGAAGACATCATCGAAGAAGTCGTCGGCGAACTCACCGACGAACACGATCGCAACACCATCGAGCCCGAAGAAATTTCCCCGGGCGTCTGGCGCGTTCCTTCGCGTTTCTCCATTAGCGAGCTCGGAGAGCTGTGGGGACTGGAACTCGAAGACGAAGACGTTGATTCCGTTGGCGGTCTGCTGGCCAAAGCGATTGGCCGTGTTCCGCTTCCGGGGGCAACTGGCGATATGCTCGGTGTGCACATGGTTGCCGAAGAAGCCCGAGGCCGCCGTCGCCAAGTTGGCACAATTGTCTGTTCCTATGTCCCTGAAACCCAGACCGAAGACTCTGAAGATCACCAGGAGTGAGAAAGATGCATTTCCCCAGCGATGATGAATTGATGGCCGGTCCGAACGCCTTCGAAGGCGTGGATCTCGATGCTCTTGAACTTCCTGATGAGGACTCGCAGGACGATGAAGACGTCGATGCTGAGCTCGACGAGGCCGACGATGAGCGCGTCCACGACGTTGAGGATTCTGTCCATTCCTTGCGTCAACTCCGCGCAGAAACAAATGCGGGTGCAGATATCATCGTTCCCGATTTCCCTGAGGACTTTCGTGCGGGCTTTATTTCTATTGTTGGTCGCCCCAATGTCGGAAAGTCGACGCTGACCAACGCTCTTGTTGGCCATAAGGTCGCCATCACCTCGGGTCGCCCCGAAACGACACGCCACAATATCCGCGGGATCGTCCACGGCGAAAACTACCAGCTGGTATTGGTTGATACACCCGGATACCACCGTCCGCGTACTCTGCTGGGTAAGCGCCTCAATGACATGGTTCGCGAGGCCTTGGCCGAAGTTGATTGCGTGGTCTTCTGCATGCCTGCGGATCAGCGCATCGGACCGGGAGACCAGTTCATTGCTCGGGAGCTGCGTTCTGTCCGACGCCCAGTGATTGCGGTTGCGACGAAGTGCGATAGCGTGCCGCGCGAACGCGTGCTTGAACACCTTTTGGCTATTGAAAACCTGGGGGAGTGGAGCGCGATTGTTCCGGTTTCGTCCTTCAAACACGAAGGCATCGATCGCCTGCGTGAAGTTTTGGCGGAAAAGGTTCCCCTGTCCCCGCCCCTGTACCCCCAGGATGACATCTCCGATGAGTCTCGCGAAACGATGATCGCAGAATTCATTCGCGAGGCCGCGTTGGAGGGAGTCCGTGATGAGCTTCCGCACTCGCTTGCCGTGAAGGTTGAAGAGATTATTGAACGCCCCAAGCGCGAGGGTGATGATCGTCCGCCTCTACTGGATATTCACGTCAATGTCTACGTCGAACGCGATTCCCAAAAGGCCATCATTATTGGCAAGAAAGGTTCGCGTTTGAAGGAGATCGGCACCCGGGCCCGAGCGCATATTGAAGAATATCTGGGGCGCCGTGTGTACCTCGATCTGCATGTGCGTACCGCAAAGGACTGGCAGTCCGACCCGAAGATGCTTCAGCGTTTGGGCTTCTAATACCTGAACGTGGGGGATGCAACAAAAGGATCCTGACCAGGGTCCTGAGCTTTGCTGTCTTCTTCGTGGCATGCTTATCCCGTGAGCGAAAATCCCCAGAACCCTAACGCCTCAGCGCCTTTACCGTTTGACCAGGACGACGCATCACTGACTGTGCACCGCATGGCTGCACATGATCGTCTGTCCCATCAGTCCCGAGTCGTCCTGCGCCTTGGCCAGATGCTTCTTTCTGCCGGCGCGGGCTCGTACCGCGTGAAGGCCTCGATGCGGACCTGTGCCGAGGCCGTTGGCATCGAGAAACATCATGCTCAGGTGACCTTTACCGAGATCGTTGCGACAGCTTATGCGAATGGTACTTTCCGTACCGAGCTTGCTGAGCAGCGTCTTCTGGGAGTGAATGCGGACAAGATTGACCGCATTACAAACTACTTGGCATCCATTGAAGGCAAGCAGGTGCTTGTTGAGGATGTTGATAAGGCTCTTGACCGGATCGAACGCGTGAAGCCACTGTATGGCTGGCTAGCAAATGCCCTTGCTTCCGGTTTAGCCTGTGCGGCCTTCTCCTTCCTCAACGCTGGAGGATGGGTTGAGTGCACTGTCGTGGCAATTGCCGCCTTCTTCGGACAGTTCCTCCGTCGCCAGATGCTCAAGCGACACATGAACCACTTTGGTGTGTGGATGCTTTGTGGTGCAGTTGCTTCTGCTATCTACATTCTGTGCGTCTATCTGGCTCAGAAATATCTGGGTGTTGAACCCACACATCAAGCGGGCTTTATCTCCGCGTTGCTCTTCTTGGTTCCCGGCTTCCCATTGGTGACAGGAATTATTGACCTAGTCCGTCACGACTTTGCGGGTGGTATTCAGCGAATCGTGTATGTTGCAATGCTCGTGGTCTCTGCGGGCGTTGCGGTATGGACAATTTCGGAGGTCTTCAATTGGTCAGTGACCCCGAAATACATCGTTGAACTTCCGCCGATCATTCACTTTGCATTGCGCTTCTTCACCAGCTTTGTTGCGGCCTATGGCTTCGCGATGCTCTTTAATTCTCCGCCTAAGGTATGTACGGCTGCCGCTCTTATCGGTGCGACTATTAATACCGGTCGTATCTTCCTTGCAGTTGTCCTGGGGGTTCCGGTCCCCGCGGCGGTTGGGCTTGCAGCGCTTGCAGCTGGTCTTCTTGCGGCAGCAGTTGCAAACCGCACGCGCTTCTCGCGTGTGACACTCTCCGTTCCCGCGGTGGTCATCATGATCCCGGGTGTGCCCCTGTACCGTTCGCTCACATACTTGAACAATGGGCAGACCATGGACGCATTGGCGCAGCTCTTTACGGTCCTCTTCACGATTGTTGCGATTGGTATCGGCCTGGCGATTTCACGAATGCTTACCGACCGCGCGTGGCTCATGGAGAAACCGGTGAGTGTCCCGAAGCTCGAGGAATACGATGCCGAGTAAAGGCGAGCACGCCAAGTAAACACTGTCCACCATGTGCACTCAAAGTGCCAGTATCAGTGGGTCTTCATAGACTGAAGGTGTGAAGACTACATCGAATGTTCCTCGTCCTGCAGGTTCTGGAATGCCCACGGTCAAGTACCGAGCATTCCTCGACACGAACCCTGTTGACCTTCCTGACCGACAGTGGCCTTCGAAGCGCATTACCCACGCGCCTCGGTGGATGTCAACGGATCTACGCGATGGAAACCAAGCTCTTATCGAGCCTATGGATCCGGCGCGTAAGCGCAAGATGTTTGATCTTCTTGTTCACATGGGATACAAGGAAATCGAAATTGGATTCCCCTCGGCTTCACAGACTGATTTCGATTTTGTTCGTTCTCTCTTGGAAGATGACGCCCTTCCCGAGGATGTCACCATTTCGGTGCTTACTCAGTCGCGCCCCGAGCTTATTGAGCGTACCGTCGAATCGCTGATTGGCTTCCCCCGGGCGACCGTACACTTGTACAACGCAACCGCTCCGGTTTTTCGTGAGGTTGTCTTCCACGCAGACCGCGAGCAGACCATTGAGCTCGCCCGCTTCGGTACGCGTGAAGTCATTGCACAGGCCGAACGCCAACTGGGTGACGAGACCATCTTTGGCTTCGAATATTCACCCGAAGTTTTTATTGATACCGAGCGTGATTTCGCACTGGAAGTGTGCGAAGCCGTTATGGACATCTGGCAGCCCCAAGATGGGCGAGAGATCATTCTTAACCTGCCCTCGACCGTTGAACGCGCGACCCCCAATGTCTTCGCCGACCAGATCGAGTACATGTCGCGTAACCTTTCCCGACGCGAGCACATTGCGCTGTCTGTTCACCCGCACAATGATCGTGGAACCGGTGTCGCCAGTGCTGAACTTGCACTCCTCGCTGGCGCAGACCGCATCGAAGGCTGCCTCCTGGGACAAGGCGAACGTACCGGTAACGTTGACCTGCTGACCTTGGGCTTGAATCTTTTCAGCCAGGGAATTGATCCGGGCATCGACTTCTCGGACGTCGACGAGATCCGCCGCACCGTGGAGTACTGCACCCATATGGAGGCTTCGCCGAGATCTCCCTACGTCGGAGATTTGGTGTACACCAGCTTCTCGGGCTCTCACCAAGACGCCATCAAGAAGGGTTTTGCCGCCCGTAAGACGAAGGTGGACGCCGCAGGGGGCGATGAGAACGCAGTGGTTTGGGAGCTTCCCTACCTGCCCATCGATCCTCACGATGTCGGTCGCTCCTACGAGGCCGTTGTGCGCGTAAATTCCCAGTCCGGTAAGGGCGGAGTTGCCTACCTCATGTCGCGGGCACACAACCTGGAGCTGCCTCGTCGCCTGCAGGTGGAGTTCTCGCGAATTGTCCAGCGCCACACCGACACTTACGGCGGAGAGATCAACGCCGAAACATTGTGGAAGATCTTTGCAGACGAGTATTTGCCGACAAGTGCGGCTCCTGGTCTTCAGTCGTGGGGGCGCTTCGAATTGCGTAAGTCCCAGGTGGGAACGGTCGACGACGAGCATGTTGAATTGCACGCAGAGCTCACGGACAACGGTGTGCTCACTGCAATCGATGCAAACGGAACCGGCCCGATTGACGCTTTTGTCTCAGCACTGCATCAATTCGATTTGGACGTGCGCGTCTTGGACTACTCCGAGCACGCAATGAGCCAGGGACGAGATGCGAAGGCTGCCTCCTACGTTGAAGCAGCTGTTGATGGAAAGATCGTCTGGGGCGTTGGAATCGACTCTTCGATTACCCGTGCGTCGTACAAGGCTGTGATCTCAGCAGTGAACCGTGCGCTTCGAGATCAGTAAGTAGGTTTTATAACCAACGCGCACTTTGTGGTGTGTGAGTAAACCGCCCAGCGCTAGGTGAGGGGGCATCACTAAGATGCCCCCTCACCTATTTTTCTCCTCGCTAATGCAGGGAAAAGAAGTCTTAAGCGGAAGCTTAATCGGCCTCGTTCGAGGGGAAATCGCCACCGGCAATCTCATCAAGAAGCTCAAGGGAAGGAATGAAGAATACCTGACCAAAGAGCACATGCGAGAAGGTCAGCAGGTAGTCCTTCTTCGCGACCATATTCGTGATCATGCCCTTGGTGACGCTCCAACGCGCAGAGTAGCCGATGAAGTAGGTGCCGGTGATACCTGCGGCGGGGTCAGAAAAGGGCACGTTCATGCGAACGATCTTGTTTTCTTCGCCATCGACGATGAACTTTGAGGAAACATTGTGTGCGTTCGCTGCCTTCGCGTCGTCATCAAGTTCAAGGTCGGTGAACTTCTCGCGTCCGATTGCACGCTCTTGCTCAGCGGTGCCCAGTGAACGCCACGCATCCATGTCGTGAATCCACTTTTGAGCAAAAGCGTAGGAACCTCCTACGAATTGGGGGTCCTCGTCGCCAATTTCTGCCCAGAAGGGGGCATCGGCATTTGTTGGATTTTCAGTGCCGTCAATGAAACCGATGATTGCTCGGCCTTCGAGGTAACGGAAGCCGTGAGTCTCATCCACGACCGTCGCGAAGTCCTTGAAGGACAAACGGTACTGCTCGGCTACTTCGTAGACCACGGCCTCGCGCTGTGCGCGAATATGAAGGAAGAGGTCAGCATCTTCGCCGATGCCTTCGGGCATGGTAATGGAAGGATCGTCCTGATTCGTTAGTCCAGTGAATTCCTCAAGTTCCTTCGGTCGGGGTGCACCCGGGAAGAGGTAGTCCCAGCCCTTACGGCTCACGCCCAGTGCAACGCGCAGATCATCGTTTTGGGCTCGGATCTTCATCGAACGGTTGATCGCCTGGCTGCGATCGGCGAAGTCACGGAAGGCCTCTAGCTCTGCGGCCTGATCCTTGCGATTGAATCGCAGGTAAACGAAAAGGACGCACTCGCCGGCATCTTTGTACACGTCTTGGGGATGAGTTGACATGATGGCCTCCACTCGCAGTTTTTCATTCGTCTTCGATGATAGGCCGCTTGAGGTATTGAGGGTGGGAGGATGCAGGGAGGAAATTCAGCGCAGCGGCGGGGGAGGCGTGGTGGAATAACGTTTCAAGGCAGCAAGAACGCTTCCGCGCATGATCACTTCGATGTTCTCTACCAGAATGTACGGGTCGGTGCGCATATCTTGGTTCAGCCAATGTAAGACATGTGCGACGACACTCAATGTGAAGTGGTCGATGATGAAATCACGATATTGAGCGGAAAGAGGCGAAAAAACTGGAGTCACGGTGTCGTTATCGGTGTCCTGCTTAGGTGTTTCCCCTTCGAGCTCAGTGATAATTGCAGCCATCATTTCGCGGAACGCCTGGTAAAAAAATTCTTCCACCTCTTTACGGCTGAGCGAGGAGACGACCGCGTAGGTCTGCTCGCGGTGCTGACGCATATAGACCAAGAGATCGCAGAGGCCATCCGACCACTCCTGGTAGGTTGCATGAGCCATGATGTGCGCGACGATCTCACGCTCGAAAACCCAAGCCCCCAAGGACATGACATCGGGGAAGTGATAGTAAAAAGCCTGCCTAGTGACACCGGCTCGTTCGGTAAGGCGGCGGACTGTGACCCTCGTAATTGGTGTTGAACGCAACTCGTCTTTGAGGGCAGCCCCAAGCTTCTCGCGGGTGTTTTCTGCACTGGTAGACATAACTTCCTTGATGGGATCGATTCGCGTTCAGGCATGCGTATGAGCCGCACTCCTTTGAGTATTAGACACTTTCGAAATGATGTCCAATGACTCCTGCTGAAAACAACCTTAATGTTTCCTTATCAGCTTATTTCATCAAAGGAGTTGGAGAGTTGTTCCTCTTTGAATCGATCCCCTGGTATTCCTGGCTCGCCTGGTTTGGAGTCCTTGCTGCTCTGATCATTGGCAACGAGATCACTCGTCGCTGGAAGTGGGCAGGAATCGCAGTATTTATCGTTCTTCCCATTGTTCTGACAATCTTCGTCTGGCCCACAACAGCGGGACCGGATTCCTCAACGGGAACCTGGTTCCACTGGGTCAAGGTCTACTCCGCCCTTGCTGGATGCCTGGGCTTCATGGCAATCCGTTACATCCCCAAGCTGCAGACCAACCGGTGGGCGCTTGCCTTCCCGCCGGCGATCTTGGCCATTAACATCACCGAGGCCTGCATCCGTGACTTCCAAGTCGGTGCTATGGGTGTGCGTGAGATGGTCGACGGAGTCTTCATGGTTTCAGGCCCCTGGAACTACATGAACGGTATCGCCGGTCTGCTCAACCTCCTGACGATCTGTGGATGGTTTGGAATCTTCATCTCTCGCGATAAAGAAAAGGACATGATCTGGCCCGACATGTTGTGGTTCTGGATCATCGCCTACGATCTGTGGAACTTCGCCTACGTTTACAACTGCGTGGGAGACCACTCCTTCTACGCGGGCGCAGCCCTGCTCATCTCCTGCACTATCCCCGCCTTCTTCATTAAACGAGGCGCGTGGCTCCAGCACCGTGCGCACACCCTCGCACTGTGGATGATGTTCACCATGGCAGTTCCTTCCTTCGTGACTTCGTCGAAGTTTGCGGTTAACGCTTCGCATAGCGACGCGGCTCTGATGACTGTTTCTGCGCTGGCGCTCGCGGCTAACGTGGCTGTTGCGGTCTACCAGATCTACGTCATTGTTCGTGGGCGTAAGAACCCGCTGCGCGATGAGCTCTACACCGATCTTGCGTCATACAAGAGCGTTCGCGAGGCCAATATCTGAGCGTTCGCGATCTAGATCCTTTGCATACCCAAATCCGTTCGGACTATGTGGGATCTGAAATCGCACAGGCGTATTGCGCTTGGGGCCACTTCGGCCCCAAGCGCAATTTTGTGTCGTGGCGAGCCTGCTCTGACAGTGAATGTGAAAATAGGAAGGTGATCAGGAGTTACCGGGATGAGGCCGTGGTTTTGCGTACGCAAAAACTGGGCGAGGCCGACCGAATCATCTGGCTCCTGACCTCTGAACACGGTCAGATTCGAGCGGTCGCGAAAGGCGTACGACGAACAACATCGAAGTTCGGAGCACGACTTGAGCCCTTCTCTGTTGTTGATATTCAGCTTCACCGTGGGCGGAGCCTCGACACGATCATTCAGGTAGAAACAATTGCCTCCCATGGGGAACTGCTTGCAGCGGATTACGAGTTGTACTCGCGTGCCTCGGTGATCGTCGAAACCGCAGATAAGCTTTCAAGCGATGGAGATGATGGAACCCATCAGCAGTACTTGTTGCTGGTTGGAGCTCTCCATGCGCTTTCTCACCGCCGGCACGACCCGGCTCTGATCTTGGCCTCGTACATGCTTCGCGCCCTAGCGATCGCAGGGTGGGCGCCATCGTGTTACGACTGCGCAGTGTGCGGCAGCGAGGGGCCGCACCTTGGTTTTTCTATTACTGAGGGTGGTGCCGTGTGCGATAACTGCCGTCCGCCAGGTGCCTCGCTTCCCGCTCCCGATTCGATGGAATTGATGGGCGCTCTTCTCAGTGGTGATTGGGAAAGCGCGGATAGCGCACCGACATGGGCGCGCAGCGAGATGATGGGCCTTGTCTCTAGCTACACTCAATGGCATATCGAACGTCGACTGAAATCCCTGCAACTCCTGGAAAGGAGCCCGCACGCATGAGCCCCGAAATTGCGTCACTGACGCCCATGGAACGCGCTCCCAAAGACCCACGTCAGCCGGTCGCGGGGCCGGGGCAGTGGCCTCGGCAAGCACCCGAATTTGCGGCCGGGGAAGTACCCCGCCACGTCGCCATCATCATGGATGGAAATGGACGCTGGGCCAATGAACGGGGGCTCGCGCGCACAGAAGGCCACCGGGCTGGTGAGTATGCGCTTCTCGACACAATCGCCGGGGCTATCGATGCCGGTGTGCGCTATCTATCCGTCTATACCTTCTCGACGGAAAACTGGAAGCGTTCGCCCGCAGAGGTCCGCTTCATCATGAGCTACGCCAGTGATGTTTTGGCTCGGCGAACGGACCTGCTGAATGAATGGGGAGTTCACGTCCGGTGGAGCGGTCGCGAACCGAAACTGTGGAAATCGGTCATTCACGCTTTGGAACGTGCGGAAGAAAAGACGCATGACAACACCACTTTGGATTTGGTGATGTGCGTGAATTACGGGGGGCGTGCGGAAATCGCCGATGCAGCCCGCTCAATTGCTCAAGATGTTGCCGCAGGGCGTTTGTCGCCGCGTGGAGTAAATGAACGAACTTTCGCTCGCCACCTGTACCTGCCCGACGTTCCCGATGTTGATTTGATGATCCGAACTTCGGGGGAGCAAAGGCTTTCGAACTATATGCTCTGGCAAATGGCCTATGCGGAGTTCATGTTTAGCCCCAAGCCGTGGCCGACCTTTGACCGCGAAGCTCTGTGGGACTGCCTACTTGAATACGCCGGGCGTGAGAGGCGTTTTGGTGGTGCGCAGGACCTAGTTGCCGGAAGTAGTGGCAACTAGGTGAGATGCGGAAGTCGCGTGTTATTTCGCGACTTCCTGTGTCAATTCGGCGTGCCGCTGCGCTGAGCCGTCCGGTTACTACTGCCTCATCCGTGCTCCGCGCGAGCTCCACATGAAGTCGATGAATGTCACAGGCTATGGCGTGTGTCTTTTGGTGACTTCGTGTGCCTTTTGGAGGAGGAGACGGCGAAGGGGGCGAAGGAAGAAGCGGCGGAGACGGAGGAGGTGCGGATGTCGTCTGTTATTCAGCGACTTCCTGTGTCAATTCGGTGTGAAGGTGTTCGTGCCGCTGCCCGCGTCCGCGGCGTCGCTTCATCAGCACAACTGCGGTGATAATCGCTGCGATTGCCGCTAGTCCCAGCCAACCCCACACTGAGCCCGCCGCCGCGCGAACAACTGCCATCCACACTGCGAGCATTCCCAGGCCGTACATAATCGACCACGCAATGCAGCCTGGAATCATGGCAAGCGTGTACTTCTTCCACGACATGCGGACGACGCCTGCTCCGGCATTGACCGCAGTTTGTACGCCAACTGTCAGGAAGCACAGCGGGATGATGATGATTCCCCACTGTTCCAAAAGACGAGCACCCGAACGGGGGACAGGCCCCTCGAACCAAGCAGCGATCTTCCCTCGAAGGCCCTTCTTTCCCGTGGCGGTCAATGCCCCTTTAGCTGCCGCGCGACCCAGCCAGTAGGTCAGCTGTGCGCGCTGAAAGACAACGAAAAAGAGGAAGATAAAGAGTGGGAGTCCCGAGGAAGCCCATGAAGGTGTCAACTGTCTGCCTTTCGCGTGCATTCAGAGCAGAGCCCGAATAGCTCAATTGAGTGTTCAATCTGAGTGTATCCGTGCGAGGTGGCCACCGCAGAGATCCATTTTTCAAGCTCGCCTGCCCCCAGGTCTTCAGCACGCCCGCAGTTACGGCAGACCAGGTGGTGGTGGTGAGTTTGAGTGTCGCACTTTCGGTAGAGAGCCTCGCCCTCAGCGGAGCGCAGAACATCGACTTGGTGGTCTTCGGCCAGCGCCTGGAGGTTGCGATACACGGTTGCCAGACCGATTTGGTGCCCGCGAGCGGTGAGGTCCTCAAATACCTTCTGTGCGCTGCGGAAGTCGCGGTGCTCGCTGAGGTTGTCGAAAACCGCCTGGCGTTGCTTGGTCATTCGCTGCATGGCGTCCCTTTCATTGACGAGGCCTGTGGTGAGATTTCTTTTCCCTACCCGCGCGCGGTGGTGGTGTCCGCACGATCTCTTGGCGAGGCCTCGGGATGTTCCGCGGGCGCGGATAGTTCACGCATTCGCTGCTTGCGACGGAAGTGATCACGCAGCCCTCGGATTCCGTATCCAACAGCATAGAGAGCAATCGCGGCCACAACAATCGTTGCACCGGGGGAGAGATCGATGAAGTAGGTCAGGGTTAGTCCTCCCAGACAGAGGAAGGCTCCTAAGACCATTGCGTAAGCCATGGTGCGTCGGAAGGAATGAGCCCCCAGTTGTGCGATGGCAACAGGGACAACCATGAGGGCTGAAACAAGAAGCGAACCAACAATTCGCATGGCAACGACAACCGTCAGAGCAGACAAAATCGCGATGAGCATGGTGAGCGCGCGAACAGGAAGCCCGGTCGAGCGAGCAAATTCCTCATCATTTGTCACTGAGTAGAGTGCCGGAAGCAGCCCGATGCCGATCACGACAATGACCAGTGCGAGCAGGCAAATTGACCAGACATCACTGCTTGAAACCGTTGAAATTGAGCCGAAAAGATAGGCGTTGAGCTGGGAGGATGTTCCATTTGCCAAGCCGATCAGGAGTACGCCTCCGGCAATCCCGCCGTAAAAGAGCATGGCAAGTGCAACATCAGAGGAGGTGCGACCAGACTGTCGGACGAGCTCGATAGTGATCGCGCCAAGCAAAGACACAACTAAGGCTCCGGGGATTGCCCATTGATCGTGTGGCGTGACATTTGCGGCGGTTCCGGCAAGCCATCCCAGTGCAACCCCGGTCAGGGAGATATGGCCGATCCCGTCACCGAGCATTGCGAGGCGTCGGTGCACCAGGTAGGTTCCGACGATCGGTGCGCATAATCCAACGAGGAGTGCGGCAAGAAGGGAACGTTGCATCAAGGGGGATGCAAGCATGTCGAGGATCATCGGCTCCCCTCCATTTCGTGGTGGTCGGCCGTGTTGCAGTGGTCAGAGTGAGGGTCACGCAAATCGCTTCGCGCGGGCCCATCGTAGGTGAAGTGTCCCGAACGGATGTGGAGTTCACGGTCAAGGACCGGAGCAAGTTCGCCCAGTTCATGAAGGACCAACAGGATCGTTACGCCCTCGTCCTTTGCGGCCTGGCAGATTTCGGCCAGTCTGCTCCGTGAAGAGGCATCGATTCCGGCCATTGGTTCGTCCATGATCAGGAGCTCGGGCTTTCGGACCAATGCGCGCGCGATGAGTACACGCTGCTGTTGTCCGCCGGAAAGAATGTGGAGGGGGTCCTTCGCGCGATGCGCGAGGCCGACGGAACGTAGTGCTTCCAGTGCCTTCGCTCGGTCACCGCGAGAGTGCCACCACTTGCGAGTGCCTAGGAGTCCGGAGAGAACGACTTCGATGCATGAAGAGGAGATCGCGCCACCGGAGGATGCACGCTGGGGAACATAGCCAATACGCTGCCATGGAATCGCGGAACGTTTGCGGATCGAATTTCCGAAGAGCGCGATATCGCCCGAGGAGATTGGTGCAGTTCCGAGGATTGCTTTCATCAGGGTGGACTTCCCGGCACCATTTGGGCCGGTCACTGCGACGCATTGCCCTTGGGGAATCGATGCGGTGATGCCGTGAAGAATGAGGTCGTGGTCCCAGGCGACGTGGACATGGTCCAGTGAAATCACCGGGGCAGTAGAGATATTGAATGTCGTTCCCATTAGTGTCGAGTGTAGTCGTTGGGGCGGCATGGTTCACTGTGGAATCATGCCGCCCCAACGCGGAGAAATCAGTTGACTTGTGGTGAAGTGCTTACTCGCAGCTCAGAGCCTTCTGCAGTGCTTCAAGGTTCTCATTCATGACTGCTTCGTAGTCCTTTGAGTCGTCAGCCTGAGACTCGATGGGATCGAGAACTGCAGTGGTGATTCCCAGGTCCTTGGCTAGGGTTTCAGCAACCTTGGGGCTCAGGAGCTCTTCGGTGAAGATCGTTGTGATTCCCTTGGCCTTGACCGCGTCCGAAATCTGCTTGAGGCGAGCGGGGGAAGGGGTGGAATCGGGATCGAGGCCGGACAAGCCCAACTGGGTCAGGCCGGTGCGGTCCGCAAGGTATCCGAAGGCCTCGTGAGAGGTGACGAACTCCTTGTGCTGGCACTTTGCGGTGCCGTCAACGAGCTTCTTGCTCAGTGCTTCCATCTGAGACTTCGTGGTTGCAGCGTTCTTCTTGTAGGTCTCTGCGTTGGCGGGATCGGCCTGAGCAAGAGCGTCCCCAATTTGGGTTGCTGCGCTGGCCATTCGCGTGGGATCCAGCCAGAAGTGTGGGTCGGTTGAGCCGTGATCGTGCTCATGTTCGTGAGCTTCTTCGGTCTTTTCACCGTCCTCAGCGACGTCCAATTCGCTTTCGTGCTTTTCAGCGTCAACCAGATCAACGCTGCCGGAAACGTCGATGACGGTCTTGGGGGCGTTCAGCTCAACTGCCTTGTCAACAGCGGATTGGAACCCCTTGAGGTAAACGACAGCCCCTGCCTGGGAGAGCTGCTGAACCTTTTGGTTCGACAGTTCGAGGTCGTGAGGCTCCGCTCCCGGAGGAGTCAGGGATTCGACGTCAACCAGATCGCCGCCGATCTTCTGGGTGAGGTACTGGAGCGGGTAGAAGCTGGCCATGACCTTCATGGGAGAAGCGGAAGCTTGGGAGCTAGAGGCGCTTGAAGATGACGAGGCCGAAGAGGAGCATGCGCTTAAGGCGAGCGCTGCAGCGGCTGTAAGGGCAAAAACAGTGTGTGAACGCGAAAAACTCATGATAATCATTATCAAAGAAGGTGATAATGATTGTCAAAAGCGAGCGTGTCCCGTAGAGCTGCGCACAACAAGGTCGGGAGTGAAGGCAAAATCTTGATGCTGCTGCGGATTCTGGGACTGAATCGCATCAAAAAGTGACGATACGGCCGAATGTGAAATTGCCTGCACAGGTTGTCGAACCGTCGTCAGCGCGGGGGAGAGGTGAGGTATGAGGAATGAGTCGTCAAAGCCGATCACCGAAATGTCCCCGGGAACGCTGAGGCCTCGAGATTGGATCGTTCTGATTGCTCCCATTGCCTGGAGGTCTGAGCCGGCGATGATGGCCGTGATTCCGGCGTCGATCAGTGCGTGAGTTGCCGAGGCCGCGGCCTCGTAGGTGTAGAAGGTTTCGATGATCGTGGGAGTGGTGATCCCGAATTCTTGGGCCATTACTTGGCGGAAAGCCTCGGCCTTACGTCGTGCGGGGACGACGTGATGGCGTCCACCCAGCATGGCAATCTTCCGGTGCCCCAGTTCCTTGAGGTGTTGGATGGATGCGCGGATTCCAAGTGCGTCTTCCGTTGAAAAGTCTGGTGCTTGTACTTCCTTGCGGGCACCATTGATGGTGACAAAAGGCATGTGGATCTGTGAAAGATTCGCATAGCGGCTCAAGTCTGCTTGAAGGTCTGCGTGTCGGCCGGAGACGAAGATTAATCCTGAAACTCCTCGCGCAAGAAAAGCTTGAGTGTGTTCCTCTTCGCTGGTGGTGCCCGGAGTTTGCGAGGCGATGAAGGCTTGGGCTCCCGCCCTGTCGACCTCGGAATGAAGGGTATGGGCAAAAGTGGCAAAGATGGGGTTTGTAAGTTCTGGGACGATCACTCCGATGATGAGGCGATTGTCGTCAGCCAGCATGCTGGGACGTTCGTAGCCAAGCTCGTCGATTGCGGTCAAAACTCGATATCGAGTGTCGTCTGAGACCTGCCCGACTCCGTTAAATACGCGAGAAACTGTGGCAATGGAAACACCGGCATGTGAGGCGATATCCGCCATGCGGGTGCGGTTCTTCGACATCGAAGTGCCTTTCAGAAGGGGGCAAGTGTGATGGTTGGGATCTGGGGTAAAGATATCATTTCTCTAACAATCCTGAAAACGCTTGCTGAAAATGATTTTCTGCAGCTACAGTGTCCTTAAGTGCGAAGTACAACTGTGTACGAGCAGAACTCAACTGATCAGGAGTTGACATGCGACGAGGCATCGCGATGTTCGGCGTTTTGGCAGTTACAGCAACGCTTGCAGCGTGCTCCAATGGAAGCTCGAGCTCTTCGAGCAGCCAGTCTGCATCCGCAAGTTCCGGTTCTTCCGTTGGTTCCCTGACGGTCTGGGCCGACGACACCCGTTACTCGCAGATTCAGGAACTGGCCAAGGACTTCACCGCAGCCACCAAGGTGGATGTACAGGTTGTTCAGAAGTCTGAAACCAACATGGACCAGGAATTCATCAGCCAGGTTCCGACCGGCAATGGCCCTGACGTGATTGTTATGGCCCATGACAAGCTCGGCCAGATGGTGAAGAACGGCGTTGTTTCCCCCGTTGACTTGGGAGAGGCAAAGTCCAAGTTCTCCGAGGCGGCAGTTCAGGGCGTGACCTACGACGGCAAGACCTACGGCGTGCCCTACGCAGTCGAGTCTGTTGCACTGGTTCGTAACAACAAGCTCACCACTGACACCCCGAAGACCTTCGACGAAATGATTGCATCGGGTAAGAAGGCGGGCTCGGAGTTCCCCTTCGTTGTTCAGATGAGCACCGACGGTGACCCCTACCACCTCTACGCTTTCGAGACTTCCTTCGGTAACGAGGTCTTCAAGCAGTCCGCTGACGGCTCCTACACCTCCGAGCTGACCCTGGGCGGCACGGGTGCATCCGAGTTCACCCAGTGGCTCAAGGAGCAGGGCGCAGCAAAGACTCTGAACCCGAATATCACCGCTGACGTCGCCAAGGATGCATTCCTCAAGGGCAACGCGGCTTACATGGTGACCGGCCCCTGGAACGTGACCGCTGCCAAGGCGGCTGGACTTGACGTTTCCGTCCTGCCGATTCCTTCCGCTGGCGGTAAGGAAGCCAAGCCCTTCGTTGGTGTTCAGATGTTCTACCAGAGCTCCAAGACCAAGAACCAGGTCCTGGTCAGCAAGTTCTTCCAGTACCTGGAGACCAAGGAAGCACAGTCCAAGCTGCAGGAGCTGGGTGGACGTGTTCCGGCAATGACCGAGGTTGCTAACTCCCTGAGCGATGAGAACCTTAAGCAGTTCGCTTCCATTGCAGGAAATGGCTTCCCCATGCCGGCAATCCCCGCAATGGGTTCCGTCTGGGATTACTGGGGCAAGACTGAGGTTGCCATCGTGAATGGCACTGATCCCGCCTCGTCGTGGGAGACCATGGTCAACAACATTCAGACTTCCATCAACAAGTAGTGAGGTCTCACGGTTTTGCGGGCGCCAAAACGGGGCGCCCGCAAAACCCATACCTGAGCATCTTGTGCTCATGGTCCCTTAATCGCTGTTCAAGGTAACGAAGGACCACAATGCCTGCAGCTTCTTCCTCGAATACCGTTCCAAAGGACCGTACCTCGCATGCGCGTGACGTCATGCGACCCGGTTTTATTGCAAAACTCATCATTATGATGCTCATTGACGCGCTGGGCATCTATGGAATCATGGCGGCATGGGCCGTCAATTCTCGGATCATCATCGGCGTGATGGCGGTCCTGCTCATCATCATCAACTGGGTGTATTTCTCGAAGAGGGCACTTCCTGCCAAATATCTTCTTCCCGGCATGGTCTTCCTTTTGATCTATCAGCTCTTCGTCATGGGCTACACCGGGTATGTTTCTCTGACTAACTACGGGGATGGCCACAACTCGACAAAGGCAGACGCGATCGAAGTTGCTCTTTCGTCGAACCGTCAGCGTGTTGAAGGATCTCCCACCGTTCAGACCGCTGTCGTTGAAGATGGGAGCGAGCTGGGCCTCGTTGTCGCAGACCCCGCGACCGGCGAACTGAAGCTTGGTACGGCAACCAAGCCCCTCAAGAGTGTCCAGGGTACGGTCACTGCAATGGGTATTACCGAGGTTTCGGGCTATAAAGTCCTCGACCTAGCTGCTCTTGCCAGCCGCCAGGCGGAAGTTTCTAAACTGACGGTCCCCGTAAGCTCTAACCCGAATGATGGCTTCTATCTGACGACGGATGGAACTTCTGGCTACCTCGCCAAGTCCACCTTGACCTATGACGAAGCCGCCGACACGCTGACGGACACGCAAAGTGGTGTGGTTTACAAGGCGAATAACCAAAAGGGTGTCTTTGAAGACAGCGCGGGCAATCAGTTGCCCACCGGCTGGCGAGTCTTTGTCGGTGCTTCCAACTACTCGCAGATGTTTTCGGGTTCCGGAATTGTCAAGCCCTTCCTGAATGCGCTTGTTTGGTCCTTCGTCTTTGCAATTGGCTCGGTGCTGACGACTTTCGCTTTTGGATTGGTCCTTGCGCTGATCTTCTCGGATCAGCGCATCCGAGGTCGAAAGATCTATCAGTCCTTGATGATTCTTCCCTATGCCTTCCCAGCCTTCCTGGCGACCCTGGTGTGGAAGGGCATGCTCAACGAGGAATTTGGCTTCATTAACAAGGTCTTGCTCGGTGGGGCGGAAATCCCTTGGCTGACCAATGGAATCATGGCAAAGGTCGCGATCCTAGGTGTGAATCTCTGGCTGGGATTCCCCTATATGTTCCTCGTCTGCTTGGGTGCGCTTCAGTCTCTTCCGGGAGACGTTGAAGAAGCCGCGAAGATGGACGGTGCATCTGGATTGCGTACCGTGTGGTCAATTAAGTTGCCGCTGGTTTTGCAGTCCACGACCCCGCTGCTGATTGCCTCTTTCGCATTTAACTTCAACAACTTCTCCTTGATTTACATGCTGACGAAGGGTGGCCCGGACTTCGATGGTGCGCCCCATGGTTTGGGGCAGACCGACATCTTGATCTCGATGGTCTATAAGATTGCCTTCGAAGGTAACCAGCACAACTATGGTTTGGCCTCGGCGATGTCGATCTTCATCTTCGTGGTGGTTGGTGTGATTGCCTGGCTTGGGTTCCGTCAGACGAAGGCATTGGAGGAACTGTGATGACTGCACAAAGCAAAGAAAAGACGCAGTTGACAACGCTCCGCGGCTCACGTTGGTGGAAGGAAGTTGGCTGGAAGCACATCGTCGGTATCGCTGTCATCATTTACTGCGTTATCCCGCTGCTCTATGTGCTTTCGGTGTCCTTCATTCCGAATGCGACACTGAACTCGGATATTAGCTTCTCTGATGGACTAACCCTCGATCACTTCAAGGCGTTGGGGAGTGACCAGTACAGCATGTACTGGAAGTGGATTTTTAATTCACTGGTGGTTTCAAGCGTTACGGCAATTGGAACGGTTCTCATGGGCGCAGCCGCAGCCTACGCCTTCAGCCGTTTCCGTTTCCGAGGCCGTCGTGGAACCCTGACCTTCCTGCTTTTGGTCCAGATGTTCCCGCAGATGCTAGCTTTTGTGGCGCTGTTCCTGCTCTTGCTGGGAATTAAGGATATCTTCCCGGTTCTGGGCTTGAACTCGAAGCTCGGCCTGATCTGCGTCTACCTCGGTGGCGCATTGGGTTCGAACACCTTCCTACTCTTCGGTTTCTTCAACTCCGTTCCTCGTGAACTTGACGAGGCCGCAGAGATTGATGGCGCATCGCATGCCCAGACTTTCTGGACCATCATCATGCCGCTGGTTCTGCCGGTTTTGGCTGTTGTTGGTTTGCTGAGCTTCATTTCCAGCTTCGGCGACTTCGTCATTGCCTCGGTTGTTATGCAAACTCCCGATCAGTACACGCTGGCGGTTGGTATGTTCAACTGGGGGTCGAGTGAAAAGAATGCGCCGTGGGGTGTTTTCGCGGCTGGTTCGATCATCGCTGCAATTCCGGTGATCTTACTCTTCCAGTATCTGCAGAAGTACATCGTTTCCGGTCTGACCTCCGGTGCGGTGAAGGGCTAAACGCCCGCTTCTCGCTGATCTGGCCCCGGCCTCGTTCCTCATTGTGGGGACGAGGCCGGGGTTCTTTTTGTGCGCGAAAGCGGGGGTGCGGGCGGTGCTTCGTAAGAGATTTTGATAGGGGACTTGACAGGAGGGTAGGTTCAATGGTTCATTAGTCATGTAATGAACCATTGAACCGGGGAGGTTGCCCATGGCACCAACATTCGTCTCGGGGATCCCTATCTACGTGCAAATTGCCGACGACATCCGCGCGCAGATCCTGCGGGGTGCCCTGCGAGCCGGGGATCAGCTCACCTCCACCACGGAATACTCCGCGACCTACCGCATCAACCCGGCGACCGTCGGCAAGGCCTTCGCAATCCTCGTCGATGAAGGGCTCGTCGAAAAGCGACGTGGTATTGGCATGTTTGTCGCCGAAGGTGCACAGCACGCGCTCGTGGCCGACGGGCTTGCGACCTACGTGGAGGAGACCCTGAACCCCGCCGTCGAAGCGGGCCTGGCCCTGGGCCTCGACATCGACGCCATCATTGACCACGTCCGCGCCTACAGCGCTGACACGACTGCCAAGGAATACTCATGATTACTCTCGACTCCATCAGCCACACATATCCGGGGGAGGCTGTGCCAGCCCTGCGCGATCTCTCCCTCACTCTCGGAGAGGCCACCGTCACCGCCCTGGTCGGCCCTAACGGTTCGGGCAAGACCACACTTATGCAGATCCTCGGTGGCCTGCTTCCGCCGTCGTCAGGAAGCGTGTCCATAAATGGGACGAAGGTGAGCTCTAACGACCTGCTCGGGTACTCGGTCGTGGTCTCTTCCGACAGAGACTTTGATAATTCCTCGGCTTCGGCCATGGTTGCCTATGCCGCGCTGCGCCCGACCTGGGATCAGAAACTATTCGATCGCTACGTTCAGCGTTTCTCCTTCCAGCTAAAGGGGCGCAAGACGCTGCGCAAGATGTCCTCGGGGCAGGCTGCCATCCTGGCCGGCGCTGTGGCACTGGCATCGGGTGCGCCCATTACCATCCTTGATGAGATTCAGGCTCCCATGGACGTTCCCACCCGATACGCGTTCTACGAGGAGCTGCTCACCCTAGCCGGCGACATCATGGAGGGACGTCGCCCGCGGCGTGCCTTCCTCGTGTCCTCACACATGGTCTCCGAGCTCGAAAATGTTGCCGAAGACGTCGTCGCCCTCAAAAATGGGCGTCTGCTTGCCCATGAGAGTGTTGACGAGTTTACTTCGCGTATCTGTGCGATTACCGGTAATGCCGCCGACGTGGAACGCTTTCTGGCCGATCATTCCGATATCGCCGTCATCACTTCTCGCCTGCTTGGGTCCGCGCGAGAAGTCATCGTGGACCTGCGTGGCCGTGGTGTCGCTGACCATGAGATTGCATCCCACTCCCTGACCTCCTCACCCTGTTCCTTCCAGGACGCCTTCGCCTACCTCATCCAGGAGAACGACCAATGAACACCGCAACCCCAGACCTCATCAAATCCTCCCCCTCACCTCTGCGAATTGGCCTCGTCGGCTCGAGATTCACTGTGGTGCTCTACCTGCTGGTGGTGGGCTGCCAGTTCCTGGTCAACTTCGTGATCAACGGCATCGTCTACCTATCAGTCTCCGATGTCACCAAGAACATTGAACAGACCGCCACAAACTCCGCTTTTGTTACGGGTGTTTTCCTCTTTATCTGTGGGATCATCAGCGCCACCGTCGACTTGCGCGCTTCTGCTCTCAGTGGTGGATCACGCACCTCACTCACTATGGCGAGTTACGTGCACTCCATTGTCATCATTGTCCTAGGGTCTCTTATCTGGTGGCTTCTTATCGCCATCCATCCCCTGCTCTTCATCATGGGACGGCAGTCCTTCCCGCTCGGCGTCGACTCGTGGATCTTCGTTCTTCTCGCATGGGTGGCGTGCGATGGAGCCGGGCGCTTCATTGGTGGACTTTCCCGCTGTGTCGGGGTGACCTGGAAGCGAGTCTTTGTGCTCATGGGTGCGATTCCGCTGGGTATCTGTGGCATTGGTGTGCCGGTCATGTGGCTGGTCCTCACCCTCGTCCACAAGTCTGGCTACCTGCCCCCGATGCCCACGGCCGTTTACCTGCTGGGTCTTATCTCTCTGATGGTCGTGGCTGCAGGCTGGTCGTTGACCGCATCCGGCCACATCCGTCGCATCGGCTAAGGCACATCGTCCAAATGAGTGTGGGGAGCAACTTAGGTTGCTCCCCACACTGATATCTACCATGCGACTAGCGACTAGTAGTTACGTTCACAGCGAAGAAGCGTGCCAACTGAATCCACAACTCGGTGCGGGTGCATCGCGAAAGAGGAAACTTCGTTTTGCCTTCCTCAAGAGTGAAAGTGGGTAACAGCGGTGGGAACAATGTTGGAATTGAGGAAGATTCAACTAGGTATAACGCTGAAGGGACAGAGAGCGTACTGATCGTCTGCCGGGCCCGGAACCCATCTGGAGTGCGCTCCCACTGCGTCCACGTGTGATACTCCCACTGGCCCTCTCTGACCTGTCGCAAGAAGGAAGAACGCTTCTTTTCTGAGCTCACATCTTCGTAGAGGATCCTTTGAGCATCTTCCACATCACCGCGGTGGACTGCCTCGAGGAAAGCAGAAGAGATTCGCTTCGGTCCATCAAATCGATTCTTTTGCGAGGGGAAGGGCGACCTCTCAGCGATGAAACGTGGAAGATCTGGGCTCTTATGACAGAAAACTTCCGCTTTCTCTGAACCTCCTACAGTTTGAACAATCGTGCTCTGCTCAGCGGCGAAGAAATAGCAAAAACTACGAAGAGGATTGGGATGAAACCGAGGCGATAGGGAGAGGTGACTCAGAGGAGCATCGGCCTCGCGGATCGCAGCAAGCGCCTCCCTCGCTTGGGCGCGCAACTGGCCATCGGCCTCGTAAATAGGGTCGAGGCCCATCTGGGCTTGCCCCGAAAAGCCTTCCCGCGCGGAATCTTCGGGGCCTGCGAGGGCAATGAACGCGGGAACCGAGGCGATCGGCAGGCTGAGGGGTGAAAGGAAGAAAGTGCTCATCACGCCACGCTCACCTTCGTGACCATCCGACAAATCTCGTCGAAATATTTGGGAAAGGAGTGGGTTGTGGTCGTTGCCGTAGCGCTCATCGTCACGAAGGTTGAGGAATCGAGTTTTTCAACCCACGCCCATTGAATAGCGGTGAAAGAGACGCCTTCATCGGTGTATGTACCCGTGCACATGAGGGACGCTTTCGGCTTGCTCTGCGTGATCTCGTCGAGCGTGAACCACCCCGGAACCTGCCGTGCAATAGCCTCGCTCAAAGTTCCCAGCGGTAGACGTTGCTCGCTGCTGGCCGGAGTTGCGCAGATTGACAGCGTCGGTGGACATAGATGGTGATAGTCCATAGGACCTTGAACGATTAAGACGCTGGGGGCAAGGGGAGCGGGGGTTAGGTAACTAGGTGCTTCTTCGACTTGTTGCCAACCTAGGGGAAGAGTCAATCGAGTTGAAAACTCTCTTTTCTGGCCGCCGCTCAATGTGAGTTCTGTACTGGTGCGAAGCGCGCCGCCTCGGGGAAGAAGATTCCCTAATTCGTCAACAAGTCCTTTACGGACGTTGTCGTACCATCTGGGGTCCAGCCACGTTGGAAAGTGTAGAGGGAGATGGCACAGAGGAATAAGAAGAGCTGAGGCGATTGTGAGCCAGCCAAGGGCAAGGACTATGTCCGTGCTAAAGCCGTGTTGCCGGGCAAAAATTGCCATTCCGCCAAGTAGTGCAGTCAATGCCCATGCACATAATCGCAGGAAATTTGCCGGATCTAATTTTTGCACGTTTGTATAGGGCCAAGACCTCAGAGCTAAAGGCGACTTACTGTACGCGACAAAAAGCATGAAAAGAAGACGCGCGGCAAAAGCCAGAACCCACACGATCACTATCTCGCGTGGGAAGGTATAGGCCAAGGTCGTGATCACCGTGCGCACGCATCGATGCTATGACAGGGAACAAGAGCAAATCAATTCACTGAAATGTCACTAATCATTGGCGCGCGTGGCAGTCCCCAAGCTCCCTATGCGTACAGCGGCTAAAATATGCACAGACCACTGCGCCAGCCAGGTGCGGTGAGCCCTAATAAAGGAGTTTTCGTGGCACAGCCATCCACCTCTCGTCTTGATTCGGTTATTTCTCTTGCTAAGCGTCGCGGCTTTGTTTTCCCCTGCGGTGAGATTTACGGCGGTACTCGCTCCGCTTGGGACTACGGCCCGCTGGGTGTGGAACTCAAAGAGAACATCAAACGCCAGTGGTGGAACTACATGGTTCGCCGCCGCGCAGACGTTGTCGGCTTGGACTCCTCGGTAATCCTGCCCCGCGAGGTGTGGGTTGCATCCGGACACGTCAAGGCCTTCACCGACCCGCTTATTGAGTGCCAGAACTGCCACAAGCGTCAACGCGAAGATCAGCTCATCGAAGAACTGGCTGATAAGAAGGGCGTTGACGAATCCTCACTGTCCCTGGAAGACATCGCCTGCCCCAACTGTGGCGTTCGCGGTCAGTGGACCGAGCCCAAGGCATTCTCGGGCCTGCTTAAGACCTTCCTTGGCCCCGTTGATGACGAGGCCGGCCTGCACTACCTGCGCCCCGAAACCGCACAGGGAATCTTCGTCAACTTCGCCAATGTCATGACCGCGGCACGTAAGAAGCCCCCCTTCGGCATCGGCCAGATCGGTAAGTCTTTCCGCAACGAAATTACCCCCGGTAACTTCATCTTCCGTACCCGCGAATTTGAGCAGATGGAACTTGAGTTCTTCTGCGAGCCCGGAACCGATGAAGAATGGCACCAATACTGGATCGACTACCGCAAGGCGTGGTACGTCGGCCTCGGTATCGCCGAGGAAAACCTACGCGAGTACGAGCACCCGAAGGAAAAGCTTTCGCACTACTCCAAGCGCACCGTTGACCTGGAATACCGCTTCGGTTTCCAGAACTCTGAATGGGGCGAGCTTGAAGGTATCGCGAACCGCACCGACTACGACCTCGGTGTTCACGCTGAGGCCAGTGGCGCCAAGCTCGACTACTTCGACCAGGCGACCGGCGAGCGCTGGACCCCCTACGTCATCGAGCCTTCAGCGGGTCTTACCCGTTCCCTCATGGCCTTCCTCATCGAGGCCTACCACGAGGACGAAGCCCCCAACGCAAAGGGCGGTGTCGATAAGCGCGTCGTCCTCAAGCTCGACCCGCGTCTGGCTCCCGTCAAGGTTGCTGTCCTGCCTCTGTCGCGCAAGGAAGAACTGACTGGCCCTGCACAGGAACTGGCTCAGGAGCTGCGCGATCTGTGGAACATCGAGTATGACGATGCCGGTGCTGTTGGCCGTCGCTACCGTCGCCAGGATGAAATTGGTACGCCCTTCTGCATCACCTACGACTTTGATTCCGTTGAGGATCACGCTGTCACCATTCGTGAGCGTGACTCGATGGAGCAGGTCCGTATCCCGCTCGACCAGGTCAAGTCCTACCTGATTGAGCGCTTGGGAGTTTGCTGAGTGACCTCGCAGTCTCATGCTAGTGGCCCAGCCTGCTTGCAGGTTGGGCCACTGCGGCTGTTTACTCCCGTCGTTTTGGCCCCGATGGCCGGAGTGACGGATGCCCCCTTCCGTCGCCTGTGCCGCATGTTCGGTGAAGAGGCCTTGGGTGGACCTTCGCCCCTGACCGGCACGCCCAGCCCGGCCGCTCTTCCCGGCGTCGCCGAAAGCGCTCGCCCAGCCGAGGCCTCGGAAATCGGGAAAGAAAGCGGTGCGCGCGAAGAACTGACGCCCCACGTCGATGCGCCTGCGGGTATGTACGTCATGGAGATGGTGACCTCGCGAGCCCTTGTTGAGGGAAGCGCGCGCACGATGGCGATGATTCGCCCAGACCCTGCCGAACGTGTGCACTCCGTGCAGCTCTACGGCGTGAACCCGCAGGTCATGGCACGTGCAACCCAGATCGTGATCGAAGGCGAGTACGCCGATCATATCGACCTCAACTTCGGCTGTCCCGTCCCCAAAGTGACGCGCAAGGGCGGGGGAGCGGCGCTTCCGTGGAAACGTGATCTGTATACCGACCTGCTACGCGCGGTTGTCACTCAAGCGCGCGTGAGCGGGGATGCACGTGGCCGTGAGATCCCGGTGACGGTAAAGATCCGCATGGGAATTGATAGCGAGCACGAAACCGGCCTCGAGGCCGCGCAGATCGCCCAGGAACTTGGTGCTGCGGCCGTAACCGTACACGCTCGCACCCAAACTCAGCACTACGCGGGCCAAGCGCATTGGGACTACATTGCGCGCGTCAAGGAAGCCCTGGATATTCCGGTCTTCGGTAATGGTGACGTTTTCGAGGCCGCGGATGCGATCGCGATGATGCGTCAGACCGGGTGCGATGGCATTTCCGTCGGCCGAGGCGCGCAGGGGCGGCCGTGGATTTTCCGCGATATCGTTGCCGCCTACCACGGGCGGCCTGCCTTCCCTTCACCTTCACTTCGCCAGGTTGCCGCTATCATCGAAACCCACGCGCGCTGGTGCGTGGAAGAAGAAGGCGACGAGGACCGCGCAATGCGCGAAATGCGTAAGCACATCGGCTGGTACCTGCGTGGTTTCAAGGTGGGTGGGCCGCAGCGCCACGCGCTCGGGATGGTCTCTACGCTTGATGAACTGAGCGAGCGCTTGGCTGATTTGGATCTTGATCAAGATTTTCCCGAGGCCGCGCGTGGGCCTCGTGGGCGCGCCGGGGGAGAGAAGACCCCGCACCTGCCCGATGGGTGGTTGGAGCACCGATACCTGACCGACGCCGAGCGGGCGTCGATTCATCATGCAGAAGTTGGCTACTAAGGATTGTTTGCCAGAGGGGACGTCATGGAGCCTGTTGTTATTGGACGCAGTGATTTGGGCGAGGCCTACGGCGCAGCACCCTCGGGTGTGTGCGCGGGATTGCTTGACCCCGCGGGTGCTATTCCTCCTCGAGGCCGAGTGCTTCTGGGCGCCGGGCAGCCGGTGGTCTTCATTGTTCCCCTGATGGCGGGGGACGTACGTGGAGTTGTTGAACAGATCGAGGCCGCCGCATCTGAACCGCACGATATGTTCGAGTGGCGCGTGGACTACTTGGACGTACTTACGGGGCTTTCAGGTGAGGAACTGAGCGACCAGGTCCGTGAAGAGATTTCGAGGTCTGCGGCAGAGATCTTGGGTGCTTCGGATGTACCCGTTTTGGCTACTGTTCGCACAGTTGCTCAGGGCGGAAAGGCTGAAGTTTCAACGCCGCTTTATGGCCAGATCGTTGAGCTACTGGCCGAGTGCGGGCTGGATGTGGTAGACGTGGAAATGGCTCCGGCTGCACCAGCATTGACCGAGAAGGCCCGCGCCGCGGGCGCGAAGGTCGTCATGTCCTTCCACGACTTCGAGGTGACTCCCGAATCCGAGATCATGCGAGAGCTTCTGGAAACCATGGCAGCTTTGGGCGCAGACGTTGCAAAGCTTGCGGTTTTGGCCAATTCGGAGCGCGACGCACTCAATGTTGAATTGGTGCAAAGGTGGGCAGCTGAGTACGTGTCGGTTCCCTCAATCGTTTTAGCGATGGGTGAGTTTGGCCGTCAGACGCGTGCGACTCAACCTGAAGATGGGGGAGTTGCCTCTTTCGTGGCCGTCAGCGGACGTGAGAGTGCACCCGGTCAGTGGGGTGCACGTGAATTGGCGGAGAGGCTTGGGCGTAGCTGAGGCTGCTTGCAAATAGATTGCGCTTCCGATGTGGCTTGTTGTCTTTGGTCTCATGGTGGGAATTGCAATTGTGACGAGCCTCCACTGAGCCCAGAGCAGGCACATTCCTCGACAGTCTATGTGGGGTTTTGAAAGTATAAGGGGTTTGGTTTAGCGCCAAATAGGCTTCTAATGAGTAAGAAAGTACTGGATATTGAGAGGACCTCAGGGGCCTAGATTATGACAATCGTGCGATTCGGCTGATGACGATTGAAGCGGCCCCACGTGCCCAGTCGAGAAATGTTTGTTGTGTCAGGACGAGCTCACAACGAGCAGAATTGCCAAACGCGCGTTTAGAGAAATGAGATCTGATGTTTTCAAGCCGTTTCGGCTCAGCTGCGAGTGCACCAATACTTTCGCCTGACAACATGATCTTGCTCGGTCCGATCAGGCAAGCCAGAGTTCCCAATGCATCAGCCAATACCATGTCTGCTTGATCAATGATTCCACGGATTTGCTCATCATGCGTGTAACGTGACAATGCTTGATCGAGATTTAACTCCTCGTTGAGTGTCTCCTTGATTGCTGCGCGAATCGCTGGAGTGGAGGCAACAGCTTCGACGCATCCGTTTTTCCCACACGAACAACGACGTGAGAGGGGGCCAAGGGGTAGGTGCCCGAGTTCGCCGGCTACCCCGAAGGCTCCCGTTAGGATCTTCCCGTTTACGTATATCCCGCAGCCAATTCCTTCGCCAATTGTTACGACTGCCCATGAACTGACGTTGCGTCCAGAGCCATATAGGCTTTCGGCATTCGTTAGCGCCCTCACATCGTTGTCGACAAAAATTGGAATATTCAGCTGTTCTGTTAGCTTCTCTGCAAGTGCGAAGTCGTGTATTCCTAGCAGATGCGAGTCTCGAACGATTCCCTGCTCGTTATCAACATCGCCGGATATTGAAATCCCAATTCCATCTGGACTGATTCCCCTACTCGAGCATTCGCGTAAGAGGAAAAGGCAGCACTTGATGAGATCGTCGATGAGTTGCTGGGATGTTCCGCCGGATCTTCCTGTTATATGCGAGAACTGGATGCTTCCATCGAAATTCATGCCGATTGAGTAGAGCGTATCTTGAGTAACCTTTATCCCCAAGGTAAAAATGCGATCTGCAACTAAATGGATAGGCTCTAGGGGACGTCCCTTGCGCGTAGGATCAGGTTCTATATCGTTGGTAAGTTCTACGAAGCCCTCGCTCAATAGCGGGCGGATGGCTTTTGTGACCGCTGCTTGGGAGAGTCCGAGTGTCTGTGCAATTTCGACACGGGCCATCGGTCCTCGGGTTAATAGAGCATGGAAGATTGATATTGATGCCGGCGAAGTCACCGGAATTAGCGGAATATCAGGCATGGCATATTCATCCCTTCAGCCCGGAGCTGGCGATTCCTTCAAAGAACTGTTTCTGTAGGAGGACAAAGATAACGATTAACGGCAGCGAAGCAAGCAGCGAACCCGCCATAAGCGTTGGATAGTCCGTTCCGTGTTGTCCTTGTAAAGTCGCTAAGCCAACTGGCAACGTCATATTTTCGGGAGAAGAGGTAATAACCAGTGGCCAGAGTAGATCATTCCATGAATATAACGCGGTTAGCACAGTTAATGCAGCCAATGAGGGCGCAGTAAGTGGAAGCATAATCGTGAAGAAAATTCTCAGCGCGCCCGCACCGTCGAGCCGCGCAGCTTCTTCAAATTCTCTGGGAACAGAGATAAAAGCCTGCCTGAGTAAGAAGGTTCCGAACGCTGAGAAAATTCCTGGAAGTGAGATCGCAGGAATAGTATCCAACAGATGGAGATCTCTAACTAGGGTAAATTGCGCGATCAGGAATAGCTGGCTCGGAGCCATGAGCATGACAAGGAATAACCCAAAAAGCAAGCCTCTTCCAGGGAACCGGAATCGTGCGAATCCATACGCGGCGAGTGAACAGACTGTCACCTGACCAAGGACACGTAATACTAAAGCGAGAGAAGAGACCGTCAGGAGACGCCCTAATGGTAAAGCGCTGAAGAAATGCTCGAACCCCTCAAGATGTAGCTCACTCGGAAAAATAACCGGTGGCACTGCACGAGATTCAGGAACGCTCTTAAACGCTGTCAAAATTTGCCAAATGAACGGCGTGACCATAAACAATGAACACGTAGCAAGCACAATGTGAAGCCAGAGCTGTCTGATTCCTCTGGAAGAAGTTTTACCCATAGAACACCCATTTCCTCTGTACACGGAATTGGATTGCAGTAATTGTCATGATGAGCAGAAGAAGAGTGATCGCAATTGCGGCGCCGTAGCCTTGATCTCCTTCGATAAACGCTTTGCGGAAAAAGAGATAGACGACGGTTTGAGATGAGGATTCGGCTGGAGACCCTTTTCCGATCATCACATAGATCAGATCGAACATCTGGAGAGAAGAAATAACTGAGAGTACTGAGACAAGAAAAATCGAAGGGCTGAGAAGAGGAAGAGTAATCGAGAAAAACTGGCGTTTAGATCCGGCACCGTCAATTGATGCGGCTTCATAGAGCTCGGTCGGAATGGTTTTTAGTCCCGCTCCCAAGATAATGATGTTGACACCAAGGCTCATCCAAATTCCGACGATTGAAAGCGCATAGATTGCCGTGTGAGGATTAGCAACCCAGTTTGCTCCCTTAATCCCGAAAATCTGGAGGAACTGGTTAATTAGCCCGAATTCGCCGTTATAGAGGTATCTCCAGACCATCCCAATAGCGACAGGAAGTGTAACAACTGGGAGAAAAAACAAAACGCGGTAAATTGATGCCCCGCGGCGAACATTATGAATCATCACTGCTATCAGTACTGCGATCGGGATCCCGATTAGAACGATTGCAGAATAAATGACTGAGTTTTGAAGCGCGCCCCAGAACTCAGGATCTTTGGACAGTTTTGCGTACTGTGAAAGTCCTGCGGGCTTACGATTCCCGAATGGCCCAGTTTTCGAAAGGCTAACGACGACTGTTGTTAGCAACGGCCAGATGTAGAGAGCCAGCAGGCCAAGGAGCGCAGGGAAGATGAAGGCTAATCCGGTCCCGGCTTCCCTTAGGCTGCGCTTCCTTTTCTCTGTGAGGGGCCGGTGCCCTGGCGCAGCAGGGGAGTGCTGCGCCAGGGACCTAACTGAACGCTGGTTCATTCTTTCGCCAATGCGTCATTCATTTGATCGGCAAGTTTATCGGAAGCATCTTTAACGCTTTCCTTGCCCTCCCATGCGGGAGCTAGATCTGTTTCTTCAAACTTGTTCCAGACTGCGGTATTTGCAGAGACTGGGTAGACCACTGAATCAGGGATCTGATCAAGGAATGCTTGGAGGTTGAACTCAGGCATTGAAGATACCCAAGCCTGCTGGGTGTTTTCGTATGCGGGGATCACAGCTCCGGTACTTGCTTGAATCTCAGCGGCTTTTTTCCCTCCGAGGAACACTAGGAACTTCTTCAACTCTTCGGGGTGCTTTGACTTGGAATAGCCAACGTTTTGAATGCCGTTGATGACAGTTGCTCGTTTCTCTCCCTTTGGCAAAATCGTCACATTCACCTTGGAACGCAGTGCTGAGTTTTCGTAGAAACGCTGGGCGTAGAACGATCCGCCGTAGTACATGGCTACTTTCCCATTTTCAAACTGAGCGACAGCTTCAGTATCGGCAAATTGCTCTAGGGTTGGCGATTGCCCCTTCTGGATGAAGTCCACCCAATACTGAAGTCCTGCCTGAGTCTTAGGATCGGAGTAGCCCGACTTCTTCCCATCCGCACTAATGACCGAACCGCCTGCCTGTGCAATGGTGTTGTAGAAGCCTTCCTGCCTATTTAGAGGAGCTGCAATCCCGTAAATTCCCTTGCTGGAATCCGTAAGTTTTTCAGCCGCAGCCTTGACATCCTGCCAAGTCCAATCGGCTGTCGGGTATGCAACGCCAGCGTTGTCGAAAATCTCTTTGTTGTACCAAAGTCCGATCGTGTCGAAGTCCTTCGGGAGTCCATAGTGTTTCCCGTTATATGTGAATAGGTCGACAAGCGGCTGTGGGTAGGCTTTGTAGTCGACCCCGGCTTTTTGGATTGCATCATCGAGTTCCAAAAGCTGGTCGTTTGCGGCATAGACCTGGAAGCGATCACCCAGCATCCAGAATGCATCGGGTGCGGTCCCTCCTTGTGCGCCGACCTGGAGCTTGGTCCAGTAGTCTGTCCAGGGTTCAACTTGGAGCTGCACCTTGATATTGGGATTTTCTTTTTCAAACTCATCGACGAGCTTTTGCATGGTGTCTTGTTGTGACCAGACGCCGTATGTCAAAGTAACCGTCGCATCTTTGTTTTCGGTTGATTGAGATCCTCCAGTTGTCTGAGAGCAAGCTCCCAGGGCGAGGACTGCGGTAAGGCTGAGAGCGACCGCGGAAGCGGAGTGTTTCATCGCTCAATTCCTTTCTTGAGGTGTTGTGTGGTGAGTATGGGCTGCCCTAATTAATCGTGGGTTAACCCAATCAATGTGTGCTTCTCGATCAGAATTCTGTTGTGTCTCGAGGCGGAGAATCTCTCCGCGTAGATTCGGAAGGCAAATATCAAGTAGCTCTTTGGACTCGATAGTTTTTTGGAAGACTGATTTCCCATCCACGCTGATGCGGATTTGTGCCGATGTATTTGGCGTTTCATCATCGATGCCAACCAAACAGGTGAATGTGAATTCATCTTGGCTGAGTGCGATTTCAACGAATGATTGATCACTCACGCCCAAGCCGTAAGAGTATGGAACATTATTGATTGTTAACTTCGATCCGTCATTTGGGTCGCCTCCGCCGTTGGACTGGTCCCTTTCAACGGGACCGTTTGAGTTGGCACATGCAAAGAATGTCGTCTCGTGAAGATTCGTGAGACTGCCGTGTGGAAGAAGGACCTTGGTATGTCGGATTCTTCTATCTGTTAAGCGGTCTCCTTGAATGAAAGTCATGGTGAATAAATCACCTGGAATACCGTTTTCAGGTGCTTGGAGGGATACCTCTGTTTCTGATCGTGCAATGATCTTCCAGCCGGGAGCGGGACGGCAAATTTCTTCGGGTTTGCAGGGAAGCGTAACTTTACCGCTGTAATCTGCTTGTGCTAGGCCGGGACGCACTGAAGTGGGGATTAAAGGATGAGATGCCTCTGGTGGAATGCCATGCAAACTATCCCTTTCAAGGTCTACAACGATGATGAAACCGCCGTCTCGTGGAACGTCAATAAAGGTGTCTTCTCGGATTTGAGAGAGGGACTCAACAACTAGCGATGATTTCCCCTGATCTTTTGAGGGGGCAGAATCGCGCACTAACGTTGACTCTGCACTTCGCAAGTCATGATCTGTTTGGATGATTTTCGACAGATTTAGAGGGACGCGTGAATCATTTTGACCGTTTATGCAAGCGATGAACCACTTAGAGTCAGAACGACGTGCGATGAGTGCGTATGAGTCGGGTGTTCCGCCCAAAAGTGTGGTTTCATCCCAAGTATCCGGAAGACTCTTTAGTAGTTCCTTTGCAACTGGGTGGAAACGGTAAGAATCTGGGGAATCGGCGAAGTGAGTGATACCGCATTCAAAAGCGATCGAGAGTGCAAGTTCATGGGCATTGCTGGTTGTGCGGTTAGGGGCACTGAAAGTCACCGGCGTGTAGTCCATTGATCCTACGACGTTACGCGTGAAAACCTGGCAAACATTGTGGACTGAAGTGAGCGGTTCCTTATAGAAAACGTAGTATTCTGCCCCGCGAATTGCCTCGTATCCGATCACCTGAGGGTAAGTTCGTGCCCATCCTCGTGGAATTACACTCCCGTGAAAGTTGACCATCAGTCCTAAACGAGCGGTTTCAGACAAGATCGACTCATACCATTGATAGCGCTCGCGGCTCTCGGACTCCATGAAATCGATTTTTACTCCGCAGACTCCCCACGAATGCCAGAGTGCAAGTTTGTTTATATTCTCGGGGCCATCAAGGTCGCTCCATGAGCTCCATAAGTGAATGCACACATTTCGTTGAGAAGCGTAAGCGACGAGCTCAGGAACCCAGGCCGCATCCCAGCCGCAATCGACAAGGACATGATGCCATCCTTGTTCGTAAGCGAAATCGACGAAACTCTTCTGAGTTTCGAGGTACGCCCCAGAGTATTGACTTGACCACCAAGACCATGCGGCGTGGCCGGGTAAAACGTATGAGATCGGGTCTGGTTCTGCGGCCTTTGTAATGTGCGCACGAGCTAAATCGTCAACAAGAGTGGATTCAACGATTGAAGTGAGTGAACCAACGATAAGTACTCGCCAAGGTGATGTGAAGTGGCTATCGACTGAAATCTGTTCGTCGGCGAGGGTGAAGGTGAAGTAGCCCTCCGTCCATGTAAGGTATGCCCCGCAATTGCCACTATCGATATCGGACTCGCTGATGAGATAGTTCTGTTCTGCGTCGGAATAGATCAGTGTTGGTAAACCGTAGTTTCCGGGCGGTAATTCCCCGGCTGTATGGATTATTCGTGCTTCCTCATACCAGGTGGTGTAGGGAAGCGTACAGACCTTAGCGGCTGTTGGGCAGTGAATTTGCGTATTTTCTTTCAGAATCTTGAATGGCGTTGACGAGGGCAGCTCGTAGCGAAAGGCTAGCCCGTCGTCGCATTCTCGGAGATAGAGATGCCATTCAATTCCGTTCTCTTCGAAGAATAAGCAGTGTTCCAGATGCCGAACGCAATGATTGCCTGTTTTCTTGCCAAATAGAGCCGTGTACTGCTCATTGACTTCTCGCAATGTTGTTTCAACCAAAGAAGGGGCGAGGCCGATCGTCCCTGTGTCTGTCGTAAGCCCGAAAGTGATCTCGGTCTGTCTGTGTGCAGAATCTGGGAACAATCGTAGGCGTAGCCGAGTATCGCATGAGAGTTCCCAGCGATCGGTCTGAATTAACCGTTGGGATTGTGTGAGGGAGCTGCTGCCCATGGTGACCTCGAAATTAACGTTGAAGCATCTTTGCTGTGTTGACACGAAAGAGTAACGGCATTAATTTACGGTGTCAAGAATGGTTTTGGAGATGCGCTATGAAAGCTCAATCAGACGGTTACCAGGTACATTGCATTCATTCTGATCATGTCAGTTTTGCCATCGCTTTCGCGAAGGATGTTGCCCCGTACGTTGTCCACTGGGGAAGACGCATCAGTGACGCCCAGGTTCAGCAGATCGCTGATACCAGTTTTGCTTCGGTAATGAATAGTTCGTTCGATCGTCCGCGTACGAGGGGACTGCTGGACACCGTCTTTCAGGGAAACTCTGGAACTCCAGCAATTCAATGGTGTACGGATGAAGGAAAAGTATTTCCCTTCATCGTGGAGCAGATAACAGCGGACTCTAGAACGATCAGGATCGTCTATCGTGCTCGTCAATCTGTCGGCAGATGTGATGATACGAGTGAAGTGCTTGCGGAAGTGACCCAAAGCTTCGAACTAGATAATTCTGGGGTCCTTTCTGTGAAATCCAGTGTTCGAAACGCAGGTAGAGACGGAGAAAAGCTGTTTGTTTCCGCTCTCAATTGCTTGCTTCCATTACCCTTCCGGGCGCAAGAATTGGTTGATTTCAGCGGAAAATGGGCGCACGAACGTGAGCTGCAACGTCAGCAGCTGCGGAACGGATCCTGGAGAAGGGGCGCCTTTCGTGGAAAGCCAGGCCATGATTCCCCTTACTTGACGGTACTTGGAACACGGGGATTCTCATTTAGGAGTGGTGAAGTATGGGGATGCCACATTGCTTGGAGTGGGAATTGTCAGGTTGTGGCCGAACGTCTCCCTGAAGGGTGCGGTGTGCATTCGGCTGTCTTGGGTGGAGGAGAGCTACTACAAGATGGAGAAATTATTCTCTCCTCCGGTGAGGAATATGAATCCCCGATGGCTCTCTTCATGTGGAGCGATCACGGACTTGATGGGCTTTCGAAGTGCGTCCACACTTACGTCCGGAGCTGGAATTCACTTGGGAAGAAACCGCGTCCCGTTTCTCTAAATACCTGGGAGGCTGTCTACTTTCAACATGACGAGGAACGGCTAATCAACCTTGCACGTTCCGCTGCTTCCATCGGCCTTGAACGGTTTGTGCTAGATGATGGCTGGTTTCTAGGGAGGCGTGATGATCAAGCAGGACTAGGCGATTGGTTTGTTGATCCTGAAGTGTGGCCGAACGGGCTTACTAAGTTATCAAATTGTGTGCACGAACTGGGGATGGAATTTGGGCTCTGGTTCGAGCCTGAAATGGTCAATTTAAATTCTGATTTCGCCCGGCAGCATCCAGATTGGATTCTCGGCGAGTTGAGCAATTTAAGTTGGAGACACCAATTTGTTGTTGATTTATCGCGCGAAGAAGTGAGCTCATATCTAGAAGAACGCATTTGCGCGCTCGTCGAGGAGTATAGAGTCGACTACATCAAATGGGATCACAATCGTGATTTGTTTGCTGCAATCTCGCCCTCCTCAGGCCGTGTGAGTGTTCACCAACAGACCGCTGCGCTTTATGAGCTCCTCAAGCGCATACGTTCTCGCTTCCCCGCCCTTGAAATTGAGAGTTGTGCGAGCGGAGGTGGACGTATCGATCTGGGAATTCTGCGCTATGCAGATAGAGTCTGGGCATCAGATTGTATCGATCCTCTCGAGCGAGTGCGGATTCAGCAAAGCACTGAGTTACTAGTTCCCCCGGAATTCATCGGGATGCATGTCGGCGATCGAATTGCCCATACGACCCATCGAACGACCGATCTGGCAACCAGAATGGCCGCTGCGCTTTTCGGCCATGCAGGGATTGAATGGGATTTGTTATCCTGCTCGCCCGAAGAACTAGAAGAACTGCGTAAATGGATTGAAATCTACAAGGCATATCGTCATCGCTTGCATTCTGGAATTACGATTAATGCTGATTTTGTCCCAGAGGGATGCATTTTACGAGGGATAGTTGCAGAGGATTCTGGATGGAGTTTGTTTGCTTTTGCTCGTCTCCAGACAAGTAGCGAAGGATACACACCAAGAATTATTTTCCCGGGGTTAGCTCCAGACCGTCGTTATAGGATTCGTGTGCTCGGTGGTAGTTTTACTCCCTCTCTGCACCAGATCAGCGGGCCGACATGGTTGGATAGGGAAAGCCGTGAGCCTTTTGTATTCGACGGTGATCTACTGATTTCTGAAGGGCTCCCACTCCCATACCTGAACCCTGGACAGATCCTGCTCATCGAACTCGAATCTCTTTCTCAATCACACAGGTAAAACAATGGAAGGAGTCGTGTCATGACTCATTTCAAGTGGAAGATGAAGAGCCTCGTATGCGTCGCTGTTGTCTCGTTGCTGCAGTTGGCAGCACCGCCCTCAACGACAGCGCTCACCTTTCATAAGGTGATATCTCCCGGAGGGAAGACTTCTCTAGAAGTGCGCAACGAGAATGATGGAAGTCTGACATTCTCTGTGCAACATGACGGGGAGTCGATAATTCAAAACGGAACAATGGGTTTGGTAACTGAGGCTTACGACCTGAGTAGCCGTCTTTGGTTCGACTCAGAAGAACAACGGACGGTGGAACAGAGTTATGTGCTGAGTCAGCAGTTCAACGGCCCTGTCCATTCGTTGGCGCAAGAGATGACATTGAAGTATCACCGAGGTCAGGCGACTCTTGCTATTGACATCCGTGCTCATGACGAGGGAATTGCCTTCCGCTATCGAGTTTCTGGACTCGGTAAAACTCGCGTGGTTCGTGAACATACTCGCTTTACATTTCCTGAAGAAACAGGGCTCTGGGCAAGTCCATATCGGCAGGCAAGGGATTATGAAGAGAGATATCCATATGTTTCTGCAGAACGAATTGAAGGACAGCACTATTCGTTACCCGTATTGGTGAGCATACGTAATAACAGGATTTGGTCTTTGGTAACTGAAGCAGGAACGTATGTTCATCCCACATACCCTGCTTCTCATCTACGCGGAGTGTCCACGTCGAAACGTAGCTTTGAATTTCGACTTCCCGGTCCCGACGAAAGCCCGACAACAGATCAAGATGAGAAGACGACTTTTCTTACAGAAGAATCGCTGCAAACGCCGTGGCGAGTCCTGCTAACTTCAAAATCCCTGGATCGTCTCACTAATACCTCGATGCTAACTGATCTGAATCCCGCTGTTACTACGGCCGAAGACCTGTCGTGGATTCGTTCAGGTAAAGCTCTTTGGTCATGGTGGTCGAATGAAGAGAAAGCTCGCGAGGGGGATGACATGCTTCTCTCTCAGCGGGAGTATATCGACGCCGCTGAACGCTTAGGAATGACCTTTGTTACCTTGGACTGCTGCTATAACGACTCTGACTCGTCGATTGAGAAGCTCGCGGAATACGCTCATGACCGAGGGATTGAATTGTTTATTTGGAAGCACAAAGGAGACTTTACGCATTCCGACGGGACCTACTTTAACGATGCGGAAGTAAATGAGCTTCTTGCAAATATCCGAGCACGAGGCGTTGACGGACTCAAAATTGATTTTATGCAGTCTGATCGTCTTGAAACGCTTAAGTTGTACGAGCGGATTGCACGCTCTGGTTTAAAAAATCACTTGTTAGTGAACTTTCATGGAAGCACAAAGCCAGGCGGGGAAAACAGAACCTACCCAAACATCATCACGAGTGAAGCTGTACTGGGAAGCGAACAGTACAAATATGGTCGTCCGCCAACTGCCCAACATGATGCGACCTTACCTTTTACTCGTAATGTCGTGGGAGGCATGGATGCGACTCCGGTGATCTTCTCCAATTCGAATCTGAAAACTACGATCGCCCATCAACTTGCACTTGGGATTGTCTTTAGTTCAGCGATGCTGCATTTGGCGGATTCCTCAGCTGCTTACGAGCGTTGGGACGGAACCCCGTTGCTTCGAGCACTTCCTACTGTCTGGGATGAAAGCCGGCTATTAGACGGTTTCCCTGATGATTTTGCAGTGATTGCGAGGCGGTCAGGTGAAGAATGGTATCTGGGTGCTATCACCGATGATTCACGTGATCTTGACGTGCCACTGAGCTTTCTTGCGCAAGACAGAACGTATATCGCAACAGTATTTGAGGACCGTGAAGACGGGAAGGGACTTCGAACATACTCGAGGAGAGTACAAGCAAATGACAAGATGACACTTCGCCTTCAAACTCATGGAGGAGCTAGCGTTCACTTATCAGAAGCGGGGTTAGCTTTTCCAGCTACTGCTGATCGTTATCTCGAAGCTGAACAAGCGGAACTATCTGGGACCGCTCGCAGCGTTGCTTGTTCGGGCTGCTCGAAAGGAAAGAAAGTCGGAAACCTCGGTATAGATGGCAAGATCCAATGGAACATGGTCGAAGTTCCGGAAACTGGTAGCTATAGGTTACGGATCGGCTACCTAAGTGAAGATCCTCGGAAGTTGCGATTAACAGTGGACGGAAGAGAGTATCTTCTGGCACCACCTAGGTCAGGGCGCGGAAATGACGGACAGCCAAGTGGATGGGAGATTGTTCGTAACACTGAAATTGATGTCCCGCTTACTAAGGGGAGACATTCTATCGCGATAGATGGGGTAGACCCTTGGGCGCCTGATATTGATCGCGTTGCACTTCTTCGTGTGTGGCAGGGTAAGGAAAAACGAAAAGAAATACACGCCGCAACGGGGGGAAGCACGAGCCTCACTATTAATTATCGTGCATCCAGAGATACGCAGATGAAACTGAGTGTTAACGGCGTTATCAGCAGCATCTCGTTACCCGCCACAAGTGAAGGCGGTGGTGCGAAGACTGTATATCCGGTGTTACGTCGTGGAAATAATGTAGTTTCGTGGTCAATTGCAGACCGTGAATCGGTCGACGACGTCCGGTTGTTCTTCGGGCAATGAGTGAGGGGGTGGGGCAGCCTTGAAAGGAACTGCCCCACCCCCTCACAAAAAGATCAGTTGAGATCCTTGGTTGCTGCGCGCAGCATCCAGGCCTGCTTCTCCAGGCCGGTTGCAATGCCGGTCAGCAGGTCGTTGGACAGGTGATCGTGCTCGTCAACGGGATCAAGGGTTGCCTTGATGCGCTCGGAGGTTGCCAGCAGGTGCTCTTCGTAGAGGCGAGCAGTCTTATCGGTGGGCAGGAAGCCTGCCTCGAGGGGCTCAACCAGTGAGGTCGCTGCAACGGTCGCTGCACGCGCATCGGGTGAAACCTCGATGGCGGCCATACGTTCAGCAACATCATCAGCGGCAAGGCGAACCTCGTCGATGATTTCATCCAGGTGCAGGTGGAGCGAACGGAAGCCGGGGCCTTCGATGTTCCAGTGGGCCTGCTTGCCCTGAAGTGACAGGGCGGTCAGATCAACAAGAGCCTGCTGCAAAGCTGCGGCAACGACGGGATGTGCTTGAGTCATGATGTTCTCCTAAGCCTATCTGGACATGCGAACCATAAGGGCCGCACCATTGCTATCACTTCTGACAACTCCATTTTTGACGATTACATTCCCTTTCGCACCATAAGGTGAAATATCCGACAAGGGTTGTGACACGACATCGATAAAGCGTCCAGAAGTGCTCAAAAATCGCGGAATTTACTTAAACAGTGTTCCCAAAATTGAACGGGTCAGCGAGCGCGCTGCAGTCGTTCCAACGGACTTGACTGTCGACTCAATCACGCGCTGCGTGGCGCGCGCACGACGCTCCTCAGCCTTTTCGGCCTCGCGACGCTTACGCTCTTCGGCCTTCTCGACCTCGCGCTGCAAGCGTTCAAGTTCCTTCTGGCGCGCTGCCTCTTCCTTCGCAGCCTGCTTTTCGGCTTCCTTCTGCGCCTTCGCTTCTTCAAGCTGACGCTGAGCCTCGGTGGCCTTTTCTTCCGCGGCTTTAGCGGCATCTGCAAGACGGGCTTGCATCAATTCGAATGCCGATTCGTTATCAACCGCGTCGCGGTAACGCGACAGGAGCGGCGAGGAATTGATGATTGAAGAGACAACACCGGGATCAGCGGGGCCCATGACAGCGGCGGGTGCATCCAGCATGGTCGGAGCAACCGGGGTCGGGCGTCCCTTCTCATCCAGAACCGTCACGACAGCCTGACCGGTACCCAGCGAAGTCAGCACCTCGGCCAGATCCAGGGGAGAGGTTGGGAAGGTTGAGACTGCCTTCTTGAGGTTTGCCGCGTCGTTCGGAGTGTGTGCGCGCAGTGCGTGCTGAACGCGTGAACCGAGCTGAGCCAAAACCTCGTCGGGCACGTCGGTGGGGGACTGCGTCACAAAGACGATGCCCACGCCCTTGGAACGAATCAGACGCACTGTCTGCACGACTGCCTGGAGGAACTGCTTCGAGGCATCGGTGAAGAGCAGGTGAGCCTCGTCAAAGAAGAAGACCAACTTCGGCTTATCGGGGTTGCCAACTTCCGGCAAAGTCTCGAAGAGCTCAGCCAAGAGCCACATGAGGAAGGTCGAGAACAAAGCGCCCTGGCTGCCCAGATCGGGAAGCTCCAGCGACGAAATGACGCCGCGACCGTCCATCGACACGCGCATAAGATCAGCGATATTGAAGGCGGGTTCACCGAAGAAAACATCGCCGCCCGAGGCCTCCAAAGCAGCAAGCTCGCGCAGGATCACGCCCGCGGTTGCCGGGGAAACACCACCGATTCCCTTGAGCTCTTCCTTGCCTTCGTCATTGTTCGTCAGATAGTCAATGACCGAACGCAGGTCCTTGAGGTCAATCAGCGCGAGCTGCTGACCATCGGCCCAGTGGAAGATCAACTGGAGGGCTGAGGCCTGAGTGTCGTTCAAGCCCAGCACGCGCGAGAGCAGAAGCGGGCCGAATTCGGTGATGGTTGTACGGATCGGCACGCCTTCGCCGCGGCCACCCAGGGTAAGCAGTTCCGTGGGGAATGCCTTACCTTCCCAGTTCTGACCAATGCTTGCGCAACGTGCAAGGAGCTTCTCAGAAGAGGTACCCGCCTGAGCCAGACCGGTGAGGTCACCCTTGATATCGGTGACGAAAACGGGAACTCCGGCTTCTGAGAGACGCTCGGCCATCAGCTGTAGGGTTCGCGTCTTACCGGTACCGGTTGCGCCGGCAACCAAGCAGTGGCGGTTCATCAGTCCCAGCGGAATTCCAACAGGTGCGCCGGGAACCGGAGTATCGCCATCCAAGAAAGCACCCAGTCGCATCGAAGGCGAGGTAAAGGAGTAGCCCGCGCGGACCTGCTCCGCGTAGCCCTGCAGTTCGCCTTCGCTTGCCGAGGCCTGGGCCGGGGCGGCGGGAGCGGCTTGCGCAGGCGCAGCCGGGGCAGCCGGCGCACTTTCCGCAGGCGCAGCTTCCGGGGTTTGGGCGGGAGCAGCTTCGGAAGGAGCTGCCTGCTCAGCCAAAGCGTTATCGAGGGCGGCCTGCGCGGCCTCGGCCTTTTCGGTTGCTGCATCGGCAGCGGCGGCCTGGGATGCGGCCTCGTTCTGGTCGCCCTGGCCACCTTGAGCGGCAAGAGCGGCATCGAGGGCAGCCTGCGCAGCCTGAGCCTTTGCGGCAGCGGCTTCGGCGGCGGCCTGCGCGGCCTCGGCCTTCAGGCGTGCAATTTCAGCGGAATCGGTCATTGTGGGTCCTCGCAGTGTTGTGGTGGAAGTGGTCGTTAGGCATTCCAGTGCTGACGCAGGGCGTCGCACACGGCATTGTAGGTTGAGTGGTCTACGGTCGCTCCCTCGCGGCGAACATCGCCGGGGGCAACAATGAGTAGGCGGTCCAGGCGCACCTGACTGGGGCGGCCCTGCGGATCCCACGCGCCGGTTCCGATGGGGAACCAGTAGCGTCCCCAATGTGCCTCTTGCTCGGCATCCTTGCGGTGGTCCTTGGACGTCAACTGGGCGACAACAAACCCCTGCTGTACTCGTGAAAGCACGACAACGGGACGATCTTTGCCCTGGGTCGGGTCCTCTTCATAGGAGACCCACGTCCACACGACCTCGCCGGGATCCGCATCCCCATCGGGATTCGGCTCGTATTGGAAAGGAGGAAGTCCGTGTGCGCGAACGTCCCACACCTTGTTTCCCTTCCCCGAGGCCTGGGCGGCGGAGGAAGAAGAGCGTGCAGTGTGTGAACTGCGTGAAGAAGAGGAAGAACGGGAGGATGAGTGCGACGAGGAACGTTTGCGTCCCTTCGAGGAACCCATTTCCTCTTTCATGCTTTGGCCTGCGGCCTGGATAAAGATCGCGAGAAGTCGCTTAATGAAGTCCACGTGGTCTCCAGGTTTGACGGAACAATACCCTAAGTGTAAAGGGACTGAGGCGCTTATTCCGTGGCAAAAACGCGAGGTCGAACGCGTGCGGTTTCAAACCATGCACACTGCCCGGGCGCAAGCGGGGTATCACTGTTGAGCTGAGTGGATAAAACCCCCGTCGAAACAAGCGGCCGGTGCTCTGAAGGAACAACGACAGTGGAGTCTGAGGTGTTGAAAACAACTAAAACTTGAGCACTCATATGGACCAAGCAATCAGGTCCAGCCCAAGCAAGGCCTCGTACGTGGGCAAGGGATCCCGTCCCCATTCCGTGCTCAGCTCGGGTACGCAGCGCCTGCTGGATCAGCAACACAAAGGAAGGAGGAATGGCATCACTTGGTGGCGAATTAAAGTAGACGGCTCCTGGAAGAGAGAGTGCAAATAGAGTTCGCGCACGATGGAGCTCGCTGTCCTCGTAGGGAAGAGCTGGCCATGCTGCCACGTGCCCCAAAGGGTCACGGTTCATGAAAGTATTTGCGATCGAATCGCAGAGCTCAGGGTTCTTCCATTTAATGTCCAGAAGAGTGTCGTTACGCAGGTGGTGGAACCAGGACTCTTGAAGGATTTCCTTTAAATCCGCGTCATCCATGTGCGGCAGGCTGGAGGTGAGAATAGGCAGAGTATCGGTATTAGCCACCTCTGCCATCACCAGGCGAAGTAGATGCATGAACTCTTGACGCTCAGATGAATTCGGTCCGTATTGCGTGAGCGGCAAGGTCCCAAGATCAATCCCGTCGACCTCCGCGTCAACGCATGCTCGCACGCGGCCAAGCAGCGTTGTTACCGTTTCATCGCTGGAATAAGGCCCGTTGAAATCGTGAGTATTCCATTCAGCTGCAGCGGGAAGATGGACGATGATCTTGACGCCGACCCTATGGAAATGCCTGACAAGAGCAGCGAGTTCCGGATTGACTCCCCAGATCATTTGTGGAATCGGGGAAATAAGTAGGGCATCTACGCCCACCCTGGCGAACTGAATCGCTTCCTTGCTCAGCAGCTGAGCAAGCTCATGATCAACGCGACTGGGGATGCGGCAAATTGCAGATGAATGCCACCACGGGTGGGTGCCTTTTCGGGCAGCATGGACCAATGTCGTTACTACCCGGGTCCCCTTCGTTGCATTCACAGCCCTATTCTTGCAGTTTTAGGCATCGAAAGGGTACTTGAAGCAGTTAGGCTTATCACGTGCACACTCAGTATCCGTATAGCTCCGCAGACCGTGACCGTTATGTTTCAGAGACTCAAAAGTCCTCTGTTCGTACAGATTTCGAACGCGATCGAGCCAGAGTGCTGCATTCCTCAGCACTACGACGTTTGGGTGAAAAAACGCAGGTCCTGGGGCCAACCTCGGATGATTTCGTGCGCACGCGCCTGACTCACTCCCTTGAGGTTGCGCAGGTGGGACGCGAGCTGGGGAAGGAACTGGGGGCCAACCCCGATGTTGTCGATGCCGCATGTCTTTCCCACGACCTCGGGCATCCGCCATTTGGACACAATGGTGAACGTGCACTCAATGAACTTGCGGCTGAAATCGGTGGCTTTGAAGGGAATGCGCAGACACTGCGAATCGTTGCACGCCTGGAACCAAAGGTTATCGCAGAGGAAGGCCCCGCTGGACTGAATCTCACGCGCGCAACCCTTGATGCGATTTGCAAGTACCCCTGGGCGAAGGGTGAAGGCCCGAACCGGGAAAAGTCCTTGCGAAAGTATTCGGTCTACGACGATGATCGCCCGACTTTTGAATGGATGCGTGAAGGCGTGACTCCCGGGGCGCGTTGTTTGGAAGCTCAAATTATGGATCTTTCCGATGACATCGCGTACTCGGTGCACGATGTCGAAGACGCGGTTGCAACCGGAAAGATGGATCTTGAACACTTGCGCAGTGATGCGCACACTCGGGGCGTCATCGACTCGACGATGAAGTGGTACGGGACCTCGGTTTCTGAAGATGATCTCATTCAGGCATTTGAGCGCCTGGTGACCATGCCCGAATGGCTGAGCGCCTTCAGCGGCTCATATGCGGATTTGGCCGCCTTAAAAGACCTCACCAGCGAGCTGATCGGCCGATTCTGTAACGCGACAGTTGCGGCCACCCGCGCAATTGCAGGAGACGAACCTCTGGGCCGCTATCGCGCGGAGCTTGTTGTTCCAGCGCAAACCCGCGCTGAAATCCAGGTTCTCAAGGGCATGGCTGTCCACTACGTCATGAGCCCGCGTGAAAGCGAACCCGTGTACTACCAGCAGCGCACGCTCCTCAACGACCTGGTTGATGCTCTTATCAACGCCGGCCCCGAATATCTTGAAGCTCCTTTTGCCGCTCAGTGGCGCGCAACCACGGATGAGGGGAAGCGTTTGCGGGTCGTTATCGACCAAGTCGCCTCGCTGACCGATATCTCAGCTTCACGCTGGCACGCGAAGCTATGCGGGATGCTCTCCTCCCAGCTTTAAACAGAGCTCTGCTGCCAATCCACATGCCCCTGCTAAGGAAGTGTCCACTCGCTAAACTGAACTCATGGCCGGCCTGATCCTCAAAGAAGACATCGCCGCCGTACGTGATGCCTCGCGCATTGAAGAAATCGTCGGCGAGCGAGTCGCACTGCGCCCTGCGGGTGTTGATTCTTTGAAGGGATTGTGCCCATTTCATGATGAACGCACGCCCTCGTTCCACGTTCGTCCCTCGCAAGGGTTTTGGCACTGTTTTGGCTGCGGCGAAGGCGGAGACGTCATCAGCTTTGTCCAGAAAGTTGATTCTCTTTCCTTTACCGAGGCCGTGGAAGCCTTGGCCCTCAAAGCTGGGATTACTTTGCGTTACGAGGCCGCGGGAAGCGGGACTCTTCGTCGCGAGGAGCCGGGTCGCCGCCAGCGCCTTCTTGATGCACACCGCGTGGCTGAGGAGTTTTATCAGACGCAGCTCGCGTCCGCAGAAGCGCACCTCGGGCGTCAATTTTTGGGCCAAAGGGGCTTTGGTGAAGCAATGTGTCGCCGTTTCGGGATTGGCTACTCTCCGGCCTCGTGGGATGCGCTGACGCGTCACCTTCGTTCCAAGGGCTTCACCGATCAAGAGATTGAAACTGCCGGTCTGGCGACTCGGGGTAACCGCGGACTTTATGACCGTTTCCGTGGAAGGCTGATGTGGCCAATCCGCGATATTACGGGCGCGACTGTTGGTTTTGGTGCCCGGCGTTTGAACGATGAGGACAAGGAATCCCCGAAGTACCTCAACACCCCTGAAACACCGATCTATCACAAGTCCCAAGTCCTGTACGGTTTGGATCTTGCGAAGAAAGAAATCACTCAGGGACGCAGGGTTGTCATTGTTGAGGGCTACACCGATGTCATGGCTGCCCACGCCGCGGGAGTTGGCTGCGCGGTTGCAACCTGTGGCACCGCTTTTGGCGAAGAACACGTCAAGATTGTTCGCCGACTACTGGGAGATACTGCCGATAGCGCAGCGGGAGTCGTTTTAAGTAATGGGAAGACCCATGGAGGCGAAGTGATCTTCACCTTCGATGGTGATGCGGCTGGTCAAAAAGCTGCGCTTCGTGCTTTTGATATGGATCAAAACTTTGCCGCGCAGACCTTTGTTGCCGTCGAGCCCCATGGAATGGACCCCTGCGAATTGCGCATGGCTCAAGGCGAGCGTGCGGTTGTGGAACTGGTGAACTCTCGGACTCCGCTTTTTGAGTTCGTCATTCGCTCCGTCCTGCGCCAATTGGACCTTAGGACTGCAGAGGGGCGGGTTAAAGCCCTTCGTGCCGCGGCTCCCGTGGTCGCTCGCATTCGTGACCGCGCCCTCCAACGCGAATACACCAGGTCGCTTGCCGGCTGGATTGGTATGGATATCTCCGAGGTCGCGCGTGCGGTGCGCTCCTCTGGGAACTCGCGCACCGCTCCGAACGGACGCGGAGCCGCTCCCGAGGCCTTGGCCCCTATGCCCGCAAGGCGCGGTCCGGAAGACCCCGTGTCAAAGATTGAACGCCAGGCCCTGGAAGCGCTGGTTCAATACCCCATGTACGTGGTGGGTTCGGGATTTGAAGAACTCGGGGGAGAGGCATTCTCGGTTCCCTCTTACCGCGCTGTTCACGACGCGATTCGAGCCGCAGGCGGTCTTGACGCCTTCATCAAACTTTTTCGGCAGGCCGAGGAACACTTCGGAAAAGGGGAGAAAAAAGCGGTACAAGCTGCAACTCGTGCCTTCGTTGATGACGTGCGCGAACTGATGATTCCCGAAGTTGCAGCGGTGTTGATGGAACTTGCAGTTGCCCCACTGCCGCAGGATCGCGAGGATCAACTTCGCGCATACTGTCGTGGAGCGATGGGGGCAATGGTGCGTTTGGATGTAACGCGCAGGCTGGCCGATGCGAATGCGAACCTTCAGCGTTTGAGCGAAGACGACCCGCAGTACACCCAGGCATTCCGAGAGCTGATGCGTCTGGAAGAAGTACGGCGCCGCTTTACCGAACGCGCGCAATAGCCCTGCGGCAGGTACTACTCCAGTCCAACGCTTTCTCGCAGTTGGCGTTCAAATGTTTGAGCCACTGCGATTCCTTCATCATCCAGTGGGCCGTTGGCCGAGAGAACGGAGAACAGCTCACCGTCTTCACGCCTGCGAATTTGTCCGGTGATCACCGTTCCAGAAGGAGCCGTGATATTTCGGACAACGACCTGGGTGCGGTTCACCTTCTCGGAAAGGTCTTCCATAAAAGGACGCATTGACGAGTCACTGGATTTCAGGATCAAAGGAGCGCGGGAAGGATCAACCCAGGTCACGCGAAGCTCCTGCTTTTCGCCGTTCCATCGCGCGTTTTGGATTTCGTACCACATTCCCGAATCAACAACGTGATCCTCTTCGATCAGGATCAAAGCAAAACGCCCCGAAACCAGAATCCGCGAATCGGAAAGTTCGATATGAGGCGAATTGGCGTCCCCTGCGGGGACAAGGCGTTGCCAGCTCAGTGTTGTATTTTCAGTTTCAGTGCTCATTGCAGTGTCACCACCGCGGGAATCGAGACACCGGGAGCTTTGGTCCACAGGCGAACATCATCCAGTGCGGCGCGAGCGCCGAAAAGTCGCACATCCTGGGAGTCTGAAGCGAAGAGATTGATATCCGCACGCATTGATGCTTGAGCAAGAGAGGCGGGGGAGTGATCAGGCATCGAGCAGCGCAGCTGGCGTGTGTCTTTGCTTCCGCGTTCCAAGGAACGTGAGGCCCGATCAAGTAGCGCGTTTTCAATGGTTTCTGCAGATGCGAAGTCCTCGCTTGTCACCGCGGACTTCGGAAGTGTCTGAGCGATGCAATCCCAATTGGCTGTTGTCTGGGCGGCCTGTTCCGAGTTCGCAAAAGCAGAAGTCGTCTGCGAAGGCTGGGGGAGGGCTAAATCCGAAGAGGTGCCGGTTCGGACAATCCACGAAGGGGTCTTTCCGCTTTGGCCAATCAGTCGCTGCGCCAGCGCATCAACATCGTGCTCGCCCTCATCCAAGTCAATCGCGTAGGCATTCGCCAATTGCACTGCCGAGGCGTAGCGCCCCAGCGCGACTGCGCCAAGCTGGCGTGCCTCTTCGCTCGAGGTCATGGTTGGGTTTGCCGCGGTCTGAAGATCTCGGCGAGCAGAGATGACCAACCAGGAGACGAAATCCTTCACCGTGTAGGGAGCTTCTGCAATCGCCTCGGGTTGAGGGAGCGAAGCGGCATCCTCGCGGCCCTTCCATGGCTCCCATACTCCTCCGAGGAATTCCAAGCGTTCCTGGGAACTCGTTGCTACGGCCTCGAGAGCGGAAGAGCACGAGGCACACTGGGTGGCAAGGGAAGCCAGAGAATGCGCGCGATCGGCGGCCGCGGCCTCGGTGCGCGCAGAGGTGTCACGGGAGAGTGCGAAACCGGTCAAAGCGGGCAGGCTACTGGAGGATTCCACGTGGATTCCACACGCTCCAAGGCTAAGAGCACAGGCAGCAACGAACGCAGTGAAGAGTTTCGGGTGTTTCACAACAACATCATCCCATGGTCAAAAGACGAGTACGATTGCCTAGAATACCGTGTCGCGTGAAGGAGTGAAGGTGGCACCCACACAGATTGAAGAACAAGTCCGTGCGCTGGTTGAAGGTATTGTCACCGGGGCCGGAGCCGAACTTGATGCGGTGACTATTCTCAAGCAGAATGGCGCCCTGGTCTGCCGAATCACCGTTGAAGAGCCCCTGGGAAGCGAAAAGCTATCCTCGGATGCGCTCGCGGATATCTCACGCGCAATCTCCAAAACTATGGATGCCGCTGACCCGATTTCTGACGCATACATGCTGGAAGTCTCCACCCCCGGTCTGGAACGCGAATTGAAGAAACCTGACCATTGGAAGCGCCAAATTGGCGGATTGGTCAGCGTCAAGATGCGAAATGGTGACAAATTTGTGGGACGGGTCAGCAATGCCGACGATAAAGGCGCTACTGTAGATACTGGCGCTGAAAGCCACACAATTGCATATGACGAGATCAAGAAGGCGCGTTCGCGCGTCGACTTCGGCTCGTGGGAATGAGGGACGCTATGGAAATCGATATGACCGCCCTGCGAATGGTCGAACATGAGAAAGGGGTATCGCTCAATACCCTTGTTGATGCCATTGAAGAGGCATTGCTGAAGGCGTACCACAACATCCCTGGCGCAATTGCAAAGGCTCGAATTGAGATCGATAAGCGTACGGGTCGCGTAACCGTTATGGCCACCGAAGAAGATGAAGAGGGTAACCCCATCGGCGAATTCGATGACACCCCCAAGAACTTCGGTCGCATTGCACAATCCACCGCGCGTTCCGTCATCATGCAGCGCCTGCGCGATGCTGATGATCAGCGCGTTTTGGGTGACTTTGCCGGCAAGACCGGCCAGATTGTGACCGGCGTTGTGCAGCAGTCGCGTGACTCCCGCATGACCACCGTGAAGTTGGCTGATGATTTCGAGGCCATTCTTCCCGATTCCGAGAAGGTCCCCGGAGAGGACTACTCGCATGGAACCCGCCTGCGCGCACTGATCGTTTCCGTCGAGCGTACCGAACGCGGTGCTCGCATCACCCTTTCGCGCACCCACCCCGGATTGGTCAAAGGCCTATTCGAGCGTGAAGTTCCTGAGATTCAAGAGGGCTTGGTCCGAATCAAGGCGATTGCCCGCGAGGCTGGTCACCGCTCCAAGATTGCCGTGGTCGCTACTCGCGAAGGCGTGAATGCCAAGGGCGCGTGCATTGGCCCGATGGGCTCGCGTGTTCGTGCGGTGATGACAGAGCTCGGTGGCGAGAAGATCGACATTGTGGACTGGTCTGAAGATCCGGCACGTTTCGTTGCGAATTCACTGTCCCCGGCGCGCGTGGCCCGCGTTGTCGTTCACTCTGTGGAGCAGCGCACTGCAACAGCTATCGTTCCCGACTTCCAGCTTTCGCTGGCAATCGGTAAGGAAGGGCAGAACGCTCGACTTGCGGCGCGCCTGACCGACTACCACATCGACATCCATTCCGACACTGAGAATGGCGAAGAAGGACTGGCATCGCGTTCGTCCACACCAGATGACGTGATCAGTCGCTCACAATCCGATGGCTTGGAAGAGGACTGACTCGGCTAAGCTTAAAGGCGTGTCTGACTCCACTCTGATGCTTCGCACCTGTGTGGGGTGTGGATTACGCGCGCAACGTGCGGAACTGATCCGTGTTGTTGCGACCTCTGACGGGGATCTTCATGTTGATCACCGTCGTAACCTTCCCGGTCGGGGAGCGTGGTTTCATCCCGAGGCCCGCTGCCTAGACCTCGCCCGCCGCAAGCGGGCGCTCGGGCGTTCACTGCGTCGATCAGTAGAAATGACTGATGAACAGTGGGCTGAACTGGGGAAGGAAATTCTGTCTGCGGCGCACAGGGCGCCGGACAACGAGTAGCGAAAGCGGGTTGAAAGCCCATGGGCACCCGATGAGTACCCAGCGATGAGCTGCCTGCATTATCAGTGATACGTCTCCGTTCGGGGACGTTCCCGAACAAGGAGAAAAGTGGCAAAACTGCGTGTCCACGAGCTCGCCAAAGAGCTCGGAATCCCCAGCAAGGAATTGCTGGCCTACCTGCGAGACAAGGGCGAATACGTTAAAGCTTCTTCGTCCGCACTTGAACCGCCCGTAGCGCGTGAAGCGCGCGAGCACTTTGAAAAGCTTTCCGGTTCAGCATCGGGTGACGCTAAGAGCGCCCCGAAGAAGGCGGCCCCCAAGCCCAAGGCGAAGGCTTCCGCCAAGACCGATGAAACCGCCCCGGCAGCATCCGCTCAGGACGACGCTCCTGCAGCTGCCGAAGCTCCCAAGCCTTCTGCCCACAAGCCTGGGCCTCGTGCGCCCAAGGCAGCAGCACCAAAGGTCGCAGCCGCTGAAAAGGCCGAAGCTGCACCCCGCGCTCCCAAGCCCGCGCCGCGCCAAGCTCGTGGAAGCCACGAGGAAGCCCCCAAGCCTGCAGCTGGTGCTCCGAAGCCCGGAGCTCCTCGCGCCCCGCGTCCCGGTGGCTCTGCAGCCAAGCCGGGGGTGCCTCGTCCCGGAGCACCCCGTCCCGGCGGCCCTCGCCCCGGAAACAACCCCTACGCATCCAGCCAGGGTATGCCCCGTCCCGGTGGCAGCCAGGGTGGCCGCGGTGGAAGCCGCCCCGCACGTGGCGCACAGGGCGAACGCCCGGCACGTCCCGGTGGCGCTCAGGGAGCACGTCAGGGTGGACCTCGTCCGCAGCGCAGTGGCGCACCTGCCGGTGGCGGCCCGCGTCCGAACCCGGGAATGATGCCCGGACAGGCGAACTTCGCTCGCTCGGGTGGTCCCGCACCTTCTTCTGAACGTCCTCGTGGTGGCCGAGGCCGCGGCACCCGTCAGGGTGGCGGCAATGGCGGTGGCCAGGGTGCTCCCGGAGCAAATGCCGGTGGCGGTTTCGCTCCGCCGCGCGGTGGTCGCGGTGGTGGCCGCGGGGCAACGCCGGGCGCATTCGGTCGCGGTGGCGGCAAGAGCTCGCGCGGACGTAAGTCGAAGCGCGCGAAGCGTCAAGAGTTTGAACAGCAGAACGCACCCGTCATTGGCGGCGTTTCGATTCCTCGTGGCGATGGACAGCAGATCCGCATCCGTCAGGGTGCCTCTCTTGCTGACTTCGCTGAGAAGATCAACGTTAATCCCGCAGCGCTGGTGACCGTCCTCTTCCACCTGGGAGAGATGGCAACCGCCACGCAGTCGCTGGATCAGGACACCTTCGAAGCACTGGGCGCAGAGCTCGGCTACGACGTCAAGGTTGTTTCGCCTGAAGATGAGGATCGCGAACTGCTCGAGTCCTTCGACATCGACCTCGAAGCCGAAGAACTGGACGATGCAGAGAACATGCAGCCGCGTCCCCCGGTCGTCACGGTCATGGGCCACGTCGACCACGGTAAGACCAAGCTGCTCGACGCGATCCGTCACACCGACGTTGTCGACTCTGAGCACGGTGGCATTACCCAGCACATTGGTGCCTACCAGGTGCAGGTGAAGTCCGAGGATGGAACTCCTCGCCGCATCACCTTCATCGATACCCCCGGTCACGAGGCCTTCACCGCTATGCGTGCCCGTGGTGCGCAGGTCACCGATATCGCGATCCTTGTGGTTGCAGCGGATGACGGTGTCATGCCTCAGACTGTTGAAGCAATCAACCACGCGCAGGCCGCTGGCGTGCCGATCGTTGTTGCCGTCAACAAGATCGATAAGGAAGGCGCGAACCCCGATAAGATCCGCGCCCAGCTCACCGAGTACGGTCTGGTTGCCGAAGAGTACGGCGGCGACGTTATGTTCGTCGACATCTCGGCCAAGCAGCGCAAGGGTATCCGTGAACTTCTCGAGGCCGTGCTGCTGACTGCTGATGCGGCTCTGACTCTTGAGGCGAACCCCGATACCGATGCTCGCGGTGTTGCTATTGAAGCGAACCTGGATAAGGGCCGCGGTGCCGTGGCGACCATGCTGGTTCAGCGCGGTACCCTGCGCGTCGGCGATTCCCTGGTTGTCGGTTCCTCGCACGGCCGTGTTCGTGCAATGTTCGACGACAGCGGTAACGATGTCGCCGAGGCCGGTCCCTCGACCCCCGTTGCAGTGCTGGGCTTGACCTCGGTTCCTCGCGCTGGTGATTCCTTCTTGGTCGCCACCGATGACCGTACTGCCCGCCAGATCGCTGATAAGCGCGAGGCTGCAGAGCGTCAGGCACTGCTTGCCAAGCGTCGTAAGCGCGTCTCCCTTGAGGACTTCGATAAGGTTCTTAAGGAAGGCGAGGTCGATACCCTCAACCTGGTCATTAAGGGTGACGTCTCCGGTGCTGTTGAAGCCCTGGAAGACTCGCTGCTGCGCATCGATGTGGGCGAAGAGGTTGCTCTTCGTATCATCCACCGCGGTGTCGGTGCAATCACCCAGAACGACGTCAACCTGGCAACCGTGGACAACGCGGTCATCATTGGCTTCAATGTCCGCCCGGCTGAACGCGTTCAGGAACTGGCCGATGCCGAGGGCGTCGAGATCAAGTACTACAACGTCATCTACTCGGCGATCGACGATGTCGAGGCCGCGATGAAGGGCATGCTCAAGCCGATCTACGAAGAGGTCGCACTGGGCAGCGCGGAAATCCGTCAGGTCTTCCGTTCCGGCAAGTTCGGCAACATCGCAGGTTCGATTGTCCGCAATGGCACCATCAAGCGTGGAACCAAGGCTCGCCTGGTCCGCGACGGTGTGGTTGTTGCAGACAACCTTGAGATCGCATCGCTTCGCCGCGAGAAGGACGATGTCACTGAGGTCCGCGAGGGCTACGAATGTGGTATCACCTTGGGTTACAAGGACATTCAAGAAGGCGACATCATCGAGACCTGGGAAATGCGCGAAAAGCCGCGTGACTGAGGTCTTCGCTTAGACAAGGGTTTGGGCCCCGCACCTGCCGGTGCGGGGCCCAAACTTTAGTTTCGTCGGTGGTTGTTTTGAGCGCGCCTTGATTGACTGCGCTCAAAACAGCGGGAGCGATTACATGCCGCCCATGATCTGTGCGACAAGGATCTTGCCGATCATGGCAACGGGGTAGACCAACGCATAGCCCAAGGAAACGCGCGGATCCATATTCGTGCGAGAGTTCGCGAAGGCAAGGACTGCAGGTTGCGTTTGAGCGCCAGCGAGCAAACCAGAGAGCTTTGTTCCACCCATCTTGAAGATCCAGCGCATGACGACGTACAGGCCAATGGCCATGATCGAGGTCATGATGATGCCCAGCAAGAGGATCTGCAGCCAGGTGCCAGAGGTGAAAGCCTTTTCGATCTGACCACCGGCGTTAGCACCCGCTTGCGCGAGGAAGACCATAAGACCGAACTCTGCCAATACCTGACCGGCCGTGAAAGGCATCGCGGTCACGAAGGGGCCGATACGCCCCAGGCGTCCGAAGATCAGGCCGACGATCAACGTTCCAGCAGCCGAACCAATCGAGAAATATGCGCCGGTTGGGGTAAAGATCGGGATTTCGCCAATCAGAATGCCCAGTGCCATGCCGACGCCCAAGGCGATTGGGTTCAGGTCGGAAAGGCCTCGTGCAGAGTCGCCGAAGAACTTCGTAATTTCGCGCATCTTTGAGGTTGGGGCCACGACACGAACGCGGTCACCCTGCTGAAGAACCAGACCGGGTTCGGCGATCATATCCACGTCGCCTCGGCGGACTCGGGAAATCGTTGCGGAGTACTTATCCGCCAGGCCCAGCTCTTCAACGGTGTGACCGGCGAGCTTCGGGTTAGAAATCGTCACGCGACGGAAGTCTAAGTATGCGCGGTCTTCGATCAAAGAGTGCGATGAAGGGTGACCGAGCTCAGTTGCAACTCGGGCAACCAGCTCACGGGGGCCGACGACGGTTACCAAGTCGCCCTGATCAAGGGTGTCGTTCATTGAGGGACGCATGATGGGGCCGGTTTCGCCTCGGCGCAGACGCGAGAAGGTGACCTTTGAACCCATCATTGTGTGGATATCGCCGATGCAGGGATGGTCGCCGCGCTCGACGCGAATCGTACGGTTCGCCAGGGGAGAGGGGGCATCTTTATCGCGCTTGCCGTAAGAGAGAGCTGCTGCAGAAGCGATGAGCATTCCGACGACGCCGAAGAGGTAAGCAATCGAATAACCGACCGTCGCAAGGTCCAGCTTTCCCGAGGCCTTGCCAGCGGCGGCCAGAGCGGGAGTGTTGGTTACTGAACCGGCGAAGGTGCCGGCGATGAGTGCGGGGTCCATTCCCCACATGCGGCCGATGACCTCACCGGCGGCTGCGGCCACTCCATAAAGGGCAACCATTGCCAAGATTGGTCCGACCGCGCTCTTGATGTTGTGGAAGAAGGAAGCGCCGGCGTTCATACCGATAGCGAAGACGAAGAGTGCTAGGCCAAGTGTGCCCAGCTCTCGGGTGACGCGCAGGTGAATTCCGTAGGTTTCAGCCCATGCGGACAAGAAGATTGCAAGGAAAAGGACAGCTGCTGCGCCCAAGCCGACGCCCTTGATCTTGATGTGGCCAAAGGCCGTTCCCACGCCAATGAGGAGGAACAAGAACAGGACAGGCTGATCAGCAAGCTTGGTAAATAAGATCTCCACTGTGAGGGCTCCATTGTCTGGTGATCAGGATTTTTTCTATCCGTTTTCAGTATCTGACTCTTCTGGAAAAGGGCAAAATGGGCGATTCGCGAGATTCTGCGGAAACGGTGCTAATTGCTCTTAGCTCACGTCTGACAAATTTTCGATTTTGAGGCCAAGGTCCCAGTTATCTTGCACTGTGAGATCAAAAGGCCGATGGTGACGCAAGCCCGTACGGTTAGAGACGTGATGAAGCTTCGCATTTCAGGAATTCTCGTCTCGGTCATCGTACCCAGGCGTGCGATTCCTGCCGTGTGAATTGTCGGATGGAACGCACGCCACAATCCCCGCGCACTTGCGCTACGCGTCTTCGACCTCGAGAACAGAGAAGAACGCGCCCGCACCTGTGAAGGGGATTTTTTCATGCCAACACCCCATGATTCGCGCAAGGAATTGCGGCGCAAACCGTGCTCCTTGAAGCGGAAGCGTAGAACCGACTGGAAGGCTGATGATGACTGAAGAAAAACGCCAGGTCATGACCGGCGCACAGGCCATTGTGAATACCCTTGAAGCCCTGGGGGTCACCGACGTTTTCGGTATGCCCGGTGGAGCAATTCTTCCCACCTTTGACCCCTTGATGAGCTCGTCACTGCACCACATCTTGGTTCGCCACGAGCAGGGCGCAGGACATGCCGCTCAAGGCTATGCACTGGCAAGCGGGAGGGTCGGTGTTGCGATCGTGACCTCGGGTCCGGGTGCAACGAATACCTTGACCGCAATCGCAGATGCAAATATTGATTCGGTCCCGATCGTTGTGATTTCCGGCCAGGTCGGCGCCTCGCTGATCGGAACTGATGCATTCCAGGAAGCTGACATCGTTGGGGCATCGATGCCCTTGGCAAAGCATTCCTTCCTGGTCACTCGCGCGGCTGAGATCCCTCAGCGCCTAGCTGAAGCCTTCCACATCGCCTCGACCGGTCGCCCCGGTCCGGTCCTCGTGGACATCACCCGTTCGGCTCAGGTTGAGGAATTTGAATACCATTGGCCGGTTGAGTTGCAGCTTCCCGGCTATGAGCCCGCATTTGAGCCCGCGCCGCGCCAAATTGCTCGCGCTGCCGAGGAAATTGCGCGAGCGCAGGCTCCTGTGCTCTACGTCGGTGGTGGCCTCGTCCGCGCCCGCGCGGAAGAGGAACTACGCACGCTGGTGGAACTGTCCGACGCGCCCGTCGTGACAACGCTTCCCGCACGTGGAGCTTTCCCCGATTCTGACCCACACAACCTCAAGATGCCGGGAATGCACGGTACCGTTCCCGCGGTTGGCGCATTGCAGCGCGCGGACTTGATTGTGGCTCTGGGTGCCCGCTTCGATGACCGCGTGACCGGCCAGCTGGACTCCTTCGCACCTCGCGCACGCATCGTGCACGTCGATATCGATCTGGCTGAGATGTCGAAGAATCGCTACGCAGACGTGGCCGTGGTTGCGGATTTGAAGCCCGCCTTGGCTGCCCTGAATGCTGCCCTTCCCGAGGCCTTTGAGCGCTTGGGGCGCCCCGATCTTTCGGGATGGTGGCGTTACCTGAACCGTCTGCGTGAGAAGTATCCGCTGGGCTGGAGCGAGCCAAGCGACGGTTTCATGGCTCCCCAAGAGGTGATCTCAAAGCTTTCTGAGATTGCCGGTCCCGATGCGATCTACGTGACCGGTGTGGGCCAGCACCAGATGTGGGCCGCTCAGTTCCTCCAGCTGGAAAAGCCATCCCACTTTATTTCTTCATGTGGTTTGGGAACCATGGGATACTGCATTCCCGCGGCGATGGGCGCACAGGTTGGCGTCCCCGAATCGGTCGTCTGGGCGATTGACGGTGACGGTTCCTTCCAGATGACCAACCAGGAGTTGGCAACCTGCACCGTAAACGGAATCCCTGTGAAGGTGGCCCTGATCAACAACTCCGTGTTGGGAATGGTCCGCCAGTGGCAGACGCTGTTCTACGGTGAGCGCTACTCGAACACGACCCTGAATCCGCAAGATGGCGAGCAGATTCCGAACTTCGAGATGCTTGCTCAGGCCTATGGAATGGCCGCGCGGACCGTGCGCAATGCTGAGGATATTGAAGAGGCTATTGAATGGGCCATGTCAATTAACGATCGTCCAGTTTTGTTGGACTTTAGGGTTTCTAAAGATGCTATGGTGTGGCCGATGGTTGCAGCCGGCGTCCCCAATGACGATATCCGCTATGCGCGAGATATCGCCCCCGACTGGGAGGTGGAAGACTGATGAGGCATACGCTTTCTGTTCTGGTGGAAAACAAGCCCGGCGTGCTGACCCGCGTCTCCGGTTTGTTTGCTCGCCGAGCCTTCAACATCAAGTCGTTGACGGTGGGGGAGACCGAGCATCCCGATATTTCCCGCATGACCATCATTGTTGATGCGGATACCGCCCCCATTGAGCAGGTCAAGCGCCAACTGGGCAAGCTGATTAATGTCCTGAAAATCGTTGAGCTTAACCCTGACGAGGCCGTCGAGCGTCGCATGCTGCTCATGAAGGTCCGTGCTGATGACACGTGCCGGACCTCGGTACTGCAGATCGTGGATTTGTTTCGCGCACACGTCGTTGATGTCCATCCCGAAGCGGTCGTTATTGAATCGATCGGTTCACTACCCAAGCTGGAGGCGCTGCTGCGGGCACTTGAGCCCTACGGCGTCACCGAACTCGTTCAATCGGGCGCCGTGGCGATCGGCCGCGGTGACCACTCGATTACGGATCAACTAAAGGAGAATTAACAATGGCAGAGATCATCTACGATGACGGCGCAGACCTGTCGCTGATCCAGTCCAAGAAGGTTGCCGTTATTGGCTACGGCTCACAGGGACACGCACACGCGCTTAACCTGAAGGATTCCGGCGTTGACGTGGTCGTTGGTCTGCGTCCCGGTTCCTCTTCGTGGGCCAAGGCAGAGGCCGCTGGCCTTGAGGTGAAGGATGTTGCCGAGGCCGTCGCCGAGGGTGACGTTGTCTCCCTGCTCCTGCCCGACCAGGTTCAGCGTTACGTGTACGCCGAGCAGGTTGCCCCCAACCTGAAGGAAGGCGCTGCACTTCTCTTCGCACACGGCTTCAACATTCGCTACGGCTACATTCAAGTCCCCGAAGGTCATGACGTCGTCATGGTTGCCCCCAAGGGCCCCGGCCACAAGGTCCGCGAGACCTACACCCAGGGCAAGGGCACCCCGGACGTTGTCGCCGTTGAGGTTGACGCTTCCGGTCAGGCTTGGGACCTCGTTCTGTCCTACGCCAAGGCTATTGGCGGTACCCGCGCAGGCGTCATCAAGACCACCTTCACTGAAGAGACCGAAACTGACCTCTTCGGCGAGCAGGCAGTTCTGTGTGGAGGTGTCTCCCACCTGATCCAGGCTGGCTTCGAGACCCTGGTTGAGGCTGGCTACCAGCCCGAGATCGCCTACTTCGAGGTCTGCCACGAGATGAAGCTGATCGTTGATCTGATCAACGAAGGTGGCATCACCAAGCAGCGTTGGTCCTGCTCTGACACCGCTGAGTATGGCGACTACATCTCTGGTCCTCGCGTTATTGGCGAATCCTCCAAGCAGGCTATGCGCGACATCCTGACCGATATTCAGGACGGCACTTTCGCGCGTCGCTTCATTGAGGACCAGGACAATGGTGCTCTTGAGTTCAAGGCCCTGCGTGCCGAGGAAGAGTCCCACCCGATCGAGGCCACCGGCCAGAAGCTGCGTAAGGCTTTCGGTTGGACCCAGGCCGATGAGGACTACACCGAAGGCAGCGCAGCTCGCTGAGTCGATGTGATCTAAGGTTTCGTCGGCTTGCTCAGTCGACCTGACTACTGATCAAGACAGAGTTTTGATCAAGCGGCTACGGGCCGGTGCATTCGCACCGGCCCGTAGCTTTTTGTGTTCATGCGCGGGGCTTCGGCCGTCTTCTCTCCGCCCGTGCGCTCCGCTCGACCGCCGACCGCCGGCCTCGCCGCTGCCGACCGGTCTGCCCGCCCGCCCGGCTTCGCCCGGCCTCGCCCGGCCTCGCCCGGCCTCGCCCCCAGCAAAAGACACACGAAGTCGGCGGATGTCATGCCTTATATCGTGTGTCTTTTACTGACTTCGTGTGGAAGGTGGGGAAGAGGTCTCGGATAGGATGTGCCTATTGCTGCTTTCCTGTGTCAAAGTCAGCTATAGGTGCACAGCGCCGCCCTACTTGCACGCGCGTCAACAAAAATGGTGCAAATATGCTGAAAGTTGGCGAATAGTATCCTGGTGAAACTGTCTGAATGTCCCGTGAATTTGTAAGATGACTTATGTGGTGACTGAGACTTGACTCACGTGTCGCTTTTCAGTTTCACATCCATATCATTCATCCAGAAGGACCAAAGATGACCCTCCGTCGATATGGGCGGGCCCTGGCAGCCGTCTCAGGTGCGGCACTCATGTGTGCCTCGCTCTCCGTGCCGGCACTGGCAACCCCCGAAAGTGACACGCAACCCGGCGACGCAGCCACGGCCTCGGCAAGTGAAGCAACTCCGGCTCCCATCACCGTTACCGCAACGCGAAGCGACAAACTGGGGGACAAGGTCTACGTCGGGGACACCCTCACGTATACCTTCACCTACACGAACCAGACTGATGGTGCTCTGACCGTATTCCCGAAGGAATCAAACCTTTCTGGAGTCCTGACGACCGGTGCGCCGAACTGCCGTTGGCACAACCTCAGCGCGCACACCACCAAGCAGTGCACCAGTGCGACGCACACGGTGACCGAGGCAGACCTCGCAGCCGGTTCCTTCACTCCGACCTCGGCCTGGGCGGCAACCCGTGACCGCAATGGTAACGACGTGATTGCCGGCGGAATTTCCGCCAATGCCGAGGCCGTCACCGTTCTGCCCGGCTCACGCGCTCCTGAACCCGACCCGGTAGAAACCCCCAAGGACTACGCGATCGGAGAGGTCGCGCGCCTGGCCTCGCCCGGGGTGGCGGGCTTTAAATGCCATCGCATCCCCGCGCTGACCACGGCCACCAACGGCTGGATCATCGCCGCATGGGACGGCCGCCCCGAAACCTGCCAGGACGCACCGCAGGCGAACTCGATCGTCTACCGCATCTCGAAGGACGGCGGTAAGTCGTGGACCCCGATCCAAACCGCTCTTGCCGGAACCCCCGGCGCGAATAAGGTCGGTTTCTCGGATCCTTCTTTCGTTGTTGATCGCACCACCGGGACGATCTTCCTCTTCTCGGTGAAGTCGTTTGATGCGGGCCTGTTCCAGTCACAGCTCGGAACCGATCCCACTGCGCGTAACATCCTTCACGCACATGTTGTGGAGTCGCACGACAATGGCCAGACGTGGGTGAATCCCCGCACCATTACCGATCAGGTGACGGCTGGTTATGAAGGTCAGTGGTTTACCCGCTTTGCCTCTTCCGGTGAAGGCATCCAGCTGCGTTACGGCGCGCATGCCGGTCGCTTGATTCAGCAGTATGCGGTTGCAAACTCGGGAAGCACTTCCCTGATGGCAGTTTCCGTCTACTCCGATGACCACGGCGCAACGTGGAAGCCGGGGACACCGAGCGAAGGTAGCGCAGATGAAAATAAGGTCGTCGAGCTCTCCGACGGGCGCCTGCTGCTTAACTCTCGGACGCAGGGAACTGCCGGTCAGCGCCTCGAGGCGATTTCCTACGATGGCGGTCAGACCTGGGGTCCGTTCCGCCACAACTGGGACCTGACGGATCCTCGCAACAATGCTTCGATCATTCGTGCATACCCGAATGCGCCTCAGGGTTCGGCGCGCGCACGCGTGCTGCTCTTCTCGAATGCGGATTCGTCGACTGCCCGCGCGAATGGAACTATCCGTGTGTCCTACGACGATGGCTTCACCTGGAGTGAGGGTAAGGTCTTTGAGAGCGGCGACATGGCCTACTCGACCCTGCATGCACTGAATGATGGAACTTGGGGCCTGCTGTATGAGACCGGTGGGTACAAGAACATCGATTTCATGCGCGTTGACGCTGCGTACCTGGGTTTGACGGACCCGAGTGACGACGTCGCGCCTACTCCGGAGCCGTCGCCTTCGGTGGACCCGCAGCCGACGCCCACTCCGGCTCCGACGGTGGACCCGAGCCCGGCTCCCAGCCCGGATCCCGCTCCTTCGGTGGATCCAACTCCAGCTCCCTCGCCGTCAGTTGGCCCGGCCCCCGCCCCGCAGCCCACCCCTGATCCCGAGCCGACACCGGCCCCTGATCCCACGCCCGCTGCATCCCCCGCACACTGGGTGAACACCGCCGATGGGTGGAAGTGGCAGCTCGAGGACGGCAGCTTTGCGGCCTCGCAAAGCGTCGTCATTGGCGATGCGACCTACCGTTTCAACGCCGATGGAATCATGGTCACCGGTTGGGACCAACAAGATGGGAAGTGGAGCCACTACACCTCCTATGGTGCTCGCACAAATGGTTGGTTCGAAGAAGCAGGTCACTGGTACTACTTCGATCCGAGCACTGGTGTCATGAAGATCTGGTGGGCGCAGATTGATGGCCACTGGTACAACTTCGGCCTTGACGGCCGCATGGTGACCGGCTGGAAGAACCTCGATGGGCATTGGTACCGCTTCGGAACTGACGGTCATATGGCGACGGGGTGGCAGCGAATTGGCCTGTCTTGGTACTACTTCGGCACCGATGGCCAGATGCGTACCGGCTGGCAAAAGATCGATGGCCGCTGGTACTACTTCGCTCATTCTGGAGCGTGGATCTAAGCTGATCGTCTGATTATCCGCTGATTAACGAGGCCGGGGCCGGGGAGTGCAGATTCTCCCCGGCCCCGACTTTTGATGGGATCGTTATTGGGCGGAATAAGAGCGAGGGAAGGAGAGTGGGAGTTAGGCCTCGTCAGTGGAGGACTGGTCTTCTTCGATCGTCGCCAGCGCAACCTGCGTTGCACCTGCTCGCGCGTTCCAGCCGAGGACTCCGACGGTGAGCGCACCCATCACAAGGAAAATCAGACTGGTCGAAGTTGAGCCAGGGGAGTGCATGAAAGCCATCGCGACAACGGCGATTCCTTGCGCGGCGCCCAAGACTCCACCCATGAAGAGGAGGACCCAGACGGCCTGGTGGCCGGCGTTCCAGGCATGTGAGCCAACTGGGATATCGCGCAGATAGAGGCCGAGGGGAGGGCGTACGGCTTGGTTGCGGACCAAGAGTCCGGTCACGAAGAGGTGGAGGCCGGCAATGACAACGATGAGTGCGGCGCAAACCAGAAGGATAGTGACCAGGGTGTTCATGTGTTTCCTCTCGACTGCTCCAGACTAGCAGGATCGTGGGGAGAGGAAATTTCCAGAAGGTGTGGACGTTGTCTGGCAGAATGAGGCCATGGGTTTGTCGAAGAAGCTCTTGAGTAAAGATGAAGTGATCGTTCGCCACATGCACACGCACATCAAGGTGCTGCTGTGGAGGATTGTGGCGGTTGTGCTGCTGCTTGCTGCCGCAATTGTTGGATCGGTGTTTGTGCCCGTGGACTCGCGCAAGTGGGCGCTGACGGCGATTTGGATCGTCTTTGTGATCGTGGCGATTCCGCTCTTTGTTATTCCTTGGCTGAAATGGTTGTCGGCGACCTACACGGTGACAACGAAGCGGATCATTACGCGCTCGGGTATTTTTCAGCGCACGGGGCACGACCTGCCGCTCAGCCGTATCTCGGATATTCAGATGGTCAAGGATCTGAACGATCGGTTGTTTGGATGTGGAACTTTGGCCTTGCAGACCTCGGCCGATGACCCGCTGCTGCTGCACGACGTGCCGAAGGTAGAGATCGTGCAGGTGGAGATCTCGAACCTGCTGTTCAACGACGTTCAAGGTGCGATCGACGCCGACCCGAATTCGTGAGGGGGACGCGGCAGTAGCTCTAAAATACTCATTCGGAAGCTGGAATGTAGACGCACGGAACTGTATCGGCGCTCTACTGTTCGGGTATTTCAAGGGCCGGCAGCGTCGCCAGGAGCTCCTGGGTGCGCATGGAGACCGTCACCAGGCGCTTGATCAGGTCTACGACCGCATCGGGGCAGCCCTGCTCGCGCAGGAAGTCGTTCGGGTCGTTGACGATGCCCGATGCCTTGTCTGTCTTCACGTGGTAGCGGTCGATGATCCACTCGAGCGGGCTGCGTTGTGAAACCGTATATCGCTGAGCTTCCTCTGGAATACCTGTCAAAGACACAAATTTGTTGTATTCGAATTCTGTGTAATCGAACCGTTTGCGCCCAACCTGTCGAAAAGACATTTCGCCTGCGATTTTGTAGCGCTCCCACGGGTCCGCGGGCGCGTGCAGGCTCGCCTCCTCCTGCACCGACGGGTACGACTCCACCCGCTCGTAGTTCACGTGCAGGTCCGCCAGCTCGCGGCCCACGCCCGCATACGTGTGGAAACCCGCCGCACGCGGAATATGCGGGAGCATCTTCTTCAAGTCATCCGCGTAGCGCTCGCGATACACCGGGTGATGTAGCAGTGCGTACACGTAGAAGAAAATGTCCTCCTTCGTGATCCCCGCATCCCCGTAGTGCTCGCGGTACGAGGCCAGGGTCGCGTCCGTGACGTTATCGGCGCGGCGGTAGCCGTCCAGGATCACGGGGATCTGGTAGCCGATCGGTCGCGAGAAATCCAGGGACGAAGCCGTGGGCGCCCCATCTGCCTGGCTTTCCGATGCGGTCGCCAGGTCGGCGAACAGGTCGGGCTCGCTTCCGGAGGTGGGGGAGAGGGGTTCCCAGGTGTAGAGAGGTGGTCTGGTCTGGTGTTGCTGACGCAGCGTGAGTAGGCATGAGCGGGTGTGGAGCATACGGCGGGCCTTGTACAGGGGATCCGTGGTACGCCCGCGCCGATGGTGAAGTTCTTGCCCGGTGCGCCTGCGGCACTCATCGAGACCATCACCGGCAAGGTGCGCGTTGTGGAAGAGATCCATGACTGCCCTCGCGCCGGGGAGTTCTTCGGCAGCGGCGCTCTTACAGCCGGTGACTCCATCCATCGCGACGATCTCAATGCGCTCGCGCCACGTGTTGGGCGGGGAGGCCAACCAGGTTGTGAAGCCCCCCCTTTGGATCGGCCCGGGACCATGTCCAAAAGCCGCGAGGGACCACTGCGATCATGGACGGGCGTCACATCCAAGATGACAGTGACGTATTGTCGCCATACGGGGTGTGTCGCCACGCGTGTTCATCCACGCCCGTCAGCGCCCAGCGCACCGCTGCACGCGAGAGCTTCGCGCGCGGATCGGCCGCTTGGCTCATGTCTTGACGCCACACGTGAGCACACTCTGGGCACCGGTAGCGGCGTACACTCACGTGCACAATCGTGGGGCGCCACCCACAGGGCTCGTGCGCCAAGCGCCTGACTACCGTGCCACGAGAAATGCCCTGGCAACCGCAGCGTCGACACCACCGGTCCTCACCAATAATACGGCACGCTAACACTGCATGGTCTGGCTCAATGCGCTGACCCGTCACATCCAGCCCCAAGCCATCCAGGCGCGTGAACGTGCTCAAATCAGGGCGATCAAAGATAGTATTGGGCATGTTGAGGTCTTTCAGATGGACGGTGTAGCAATCTCCATCATCGAAAGACCTCGAACCCTACCCGGCCGCGACACGCCCAACCCCGCCAGCAAGACCTACACTCTCAAATGCGAAGAGCCGCCATACCGTCACCCTAACAACGCCCATGCACATCTGCGGCACGGGTGGTGATGGAAGCGTTGATATTCGGCGCTGTGCCACCACCTAATGTGCGAAGGGGGGGCCGCCCTAGGTGTTCCACGGGCGGCCCCCAGCAGCCTAACGCTCAGCCCTTGCGTTCAATAGAGGAAACGCAAGTAATGTCCTTCTGGCATTGCGGGGGATGTCCAACATAGACTAGTGTCTGTCGCTAGTTGAATGTTGGATCGCCTGGTCGTGCTCGCATCATCATTTTGTAATGCCCTTTATGCGCTCCATTGTCAATAGTTGAAAATACCTCTTCAAAAGCGTTAAGCAGCTGCATTGGTTTCCAAGAAGAAATTTCGTAAATCTCTGAACCGATTGCGGAGTGAGAGGTTGAATTACAGAATGCGAGCAAAATTGCAACCTTTTTATTGGTTGATAGGCCCAACGATGTGATTGACCCCTTCTCGCCAATGTCGAGAAAATAGGACTCGATAATGCGACGCATCACGTTGCCAAGCAGAGGAAACTTTGGCGAAGGAATACGCCGGCCTTTTGTGCTGTTGATGAGATTGCGACAACGTCTAATTTCTGCCCAAAGGTCGTTGTATTCGTTAGTGATGCGTGATGTGGCTTCTGGGCCAGAAATTACCGATCCTCCCTCATCTTTGGAAATTAGATAAAAGCCGGCAATATTATCGGCATTATTGTTGTCACTGAGATAGTTGTAGGCAACTTCCTTAAGAAAGCGGGTGTTGTGTGAGGTTATGACAACCTGTTTAACTGGATGCGTCTTGTGGAAGTCGGAAATCTGTTTCAACAGTTGGCGAATAATGTTGGTAATGAGAAAAAAAGTCTCAGCATCTGTGGATGCGATAGGGTCATCGATTACGAGCAGGGTGTGCGGTAGATGAGTAGTGTTTTGTGGACTTTCGCTATCATCATAGTACTTTGTAATGAAGTAGAGAAATGTAAGTAACGTTCGCTCGCCTTCTGATAAGGTTGATGTGTCGATGGGGACGTTCGTACCATCTGCAGTGTGTCTAATTAAGACATATTGGCCAACTGTTGCGGTATTGTTGTCCGTGTATGTTGTTGGTGGAGTAATCAGGCTGAATGAAGTAAAGCCGATATATTTAAGTAATTCGTTGATAAACTCCATTTTTATGCCAACGTTAGTTAGCTTTGTTTCCTCTGCTTTAATCCTATTTTGTGTTCCTGTGATTTCGCTCTCTATGTTACGTATGTCGGTGTCGGAGGGTTTGGTTTTGATAATTTCACTAAGCTGTTCTTTGTACTGTGTTAGGTTTGTCTTAAACTCTACAAAAGTTAGGTAGTCATAAAGACTGTTCTCAACTTCGGTGAGCATCTGGTTCCTTAAGTCGCGGCCAGCTCGAATTGTCTGATTGTAACTTTTAACTTTGTTTGAAACTTGATTTAGGTATCTTTCTGTTTCTCGCATAGGATCTTTGGTGAGCCCTGTTGATAGTGGGGTGCTGGGTTCGAGCTCCTTCAGTTGAATGCGGTCTTTGATTAGCTCTATATATGTGAGTGCATCAGATATTGCTTGAATTTCGCCATCGAACTCAATGGATTTGTATGTCGGATCGCTCCTGAGTTTTTCGATAAGACTTGAGACTTGTTTAATGTGTTCTCCTATTGATTGCTTTGCTTGTTTGATGCTTTGTAGTTGTGTTTCACGTTCTGTGTTGAATAAGTTATTCAGTCCTGTAATGATCGATTGTGTAAGCTCGCGTTGGCAGAATGGGCATGTCGATAGTTCTTCTTCGGCTAGTAGGTCGAGTCCTTTACTGATCCAGTCGGAAAGATCGTGTGCGCTTGCGAACGCTGCCATTTCTGAATCGTTGTTTAATGGAGGTATTTTCCCCAAGAGTTCCTCGATTGTTTCAAGTGAATATTCTGATTGTGGAATCTGAGGCTCCTGAACTTCTGTAGCGCCAGCTTTGGGAATCAGTTTAATTTTTTCAATGATGCTGTCAATGTTGTGTTGAATCGTGGTTTCATCTTGAATCGTCGGTGATTCGTGTGAAAGCATCTTGTTGAGCAGTGCGACATTTGTTCCCGGTATAAAACTTCTTCTGCTAGGTAGTAGTCCATCGTACTTTGATAGCATTTCTACCAGCGCTTTTCTGCGCTTTGCTAGCCCTTTTTGGGTTCGGTCTCTAAGGGTTTCTTCGTTTTTATTTGCAGTTTCAATTTGTGCTAGCACTGTTGCATGTTTCTCCCTTAATTCGTTGAGTGTGGTGGTTAGTCTATCTATTTCGTCAGCTGCTTCAGAACTCTCTTTTCCTAGCGTGATATGACCCTTTGCCCGGCGTGTTCGAAAAGCTTCTCTGATGTAGTCTCTGTTGAATACTGCTACCTCTTCTATTTCGCTGTCGCTCGATTCAAAATTCATCGTGCCTATGCGTTTTGAAATCGTTGTTTTTCCTGATCCGTTTGGCCCGAATATGAAATTGAATGTTCTGAGTCCTGTCAGTTTTGTGCCAGGTGCGAAGCAAGGCGTTCCGCTCAGGTCCACTTCGGTGATCATGTGCCCTCCTTTGGGTTGTATCTTGACAGTTTCAGTCTAATTCCTATGAATCCAGCCGGGGTGTGTTATGCACTTGTCTGACAAGTGCAAGATAAAGTGTGGCGGGTCTCAGCGTCTTTGCCGAGCAGCGCGGTTGTGAAACAGGTATGAAAAAGGGGGTCGCTCGTGGTTTCCCACGGGCGACCCCCAGCAGCCTAACGCTCACCCCTTGCGCTTAGCAGGAGCCGCGCCCAGCTCGAAGGACTCGATAGAGGCCTCGGTGGCCTCAGCGTCGTCGGAGGCCCACGGTCAGGGCGCCCACGGCCTTGGATGCGGCCTCGAGGTCGCCCTTCACGGACGCCAGGGCCTCGACCTGAGCCTGCGGGGCGCGCACGGTCATCGCCAGGAACGGCGTTCGCGGCGACACCTTCGCCTCGGACTTCACGCGGCGCAGCGCGATTAGCGCAGAGGACGCAGCCTCGAGCACCGAGGGATCGCCCTCGACGCCAGCCAGGTCCGCCACGACCGGCCACGGGGCGGTGTGCACGCTGCCCTCGCGGTACCAGCTCCACACCTCTTCCGTCACGTACGGCAGGTAGGGGGCCAGTGGGCGCACAACGTTGTCGATCACGATCGCCAGAGCCGCACGGGCAGACGCGGCCGAGGCGTTGCAGGTGCTTGCTGGGCGCAACCGCGCGGCGGTTGACCTTGCCGTGGACAGCCTGCGCACCATTGGTGCGCGGTGACGTCCGTCGACGCTCCACACGGCGATCGACAAGCTCCTGACCGAATCGCCGACGCAGCTTGCACTCCACATCCCGGATTTCCTTGCCGTGCTGGAGGGCGGCTGCATGCTCACCGATGGCAGGCTCGGATTCGTGTTCATCACCGGTGAGGCCGTCACGCTCGACCTCCCGCAACGCTGGAGCCTCGTGATGCGCTCAGGCGAACTCGCAGCTACAGGGCGTTGCTGACTTGGCCGGCGAAGGCTTTGAGGTCTTCCCAGGAGTCGGCGCGGGCGGTGTCTTGCTCGTAGGCGATCAAATAGCCCCAGTGCTGACCGGCGTAGGCATCCTCAGCAACCAACCGGCGCACCAGTGCTTCGGCAGCTTTGCGTTTGGCCTGCACCCTGGCGTCGTCGCGGCCGCGCTCGTCCTTGCCTTCGATGATCCAATGCACCCCGTTGGTGTCGAGGGCAACGAAGTCGGGGAAGTAGCGATCTTTCGCGTTGTAGTACACGAACGCCTGGTCTTGTGGATGGAGGCGGTGCCACCACACGATGCCGGGCGACGTGTTGAGCAGGCGAGCGAGCTGGTATTCGCCGGTGAAGGAGTCGAAGGATTCCTCGGCGAACAGCGACTTGAACCAGCCGCCATAGACCCGGCCTCGCACGAACTGCTCGCGGGATTCGATCTGGTCATGCACCTTCTCTCCGAGCGGCAGCGTGTAGCCGGTGCCTGGCATCGGCCTGGGGTGAATGGCCGGCACCTCGCGGGTGGCTCGCAGGGTTTCGGTGGTGTAGTTCTTGATCAGCGCTAGGAGTTCGGCGCGGGCGGAGTCGAGGGATTTGACGGTCCAGCCGGTGAACGTCACGGCGCGCATGAACTTTGGGACCAGGAACGTGGCAACGTAGCGGGCGGTCTGCTCGGTCTTGGGCACCAGCGACATGTTGATCACCAGTTTGACCAGCGCCTCCTCGGCGTCGGCGTCGTCGACGTGGACGGAGTCGACTTCGGCGCTTTCTCGATCCTCTGCCCGGAGTTTCTTGCCTAGGGCGGCGATGATCTCTTTGCGCAAGAGCACGTCGCCGGCAGAGGTGACCCGGCGGGCCGCTTGCTCAATCTCGGTGTCACTGATTTCGGACAGGGCAATGGGCGGTTGCTGCACAGTCATCGTGGTCACCGGGAACTGGTAGGACACGTCGGCAAAGCTCGGGTTCCGTCCGATCGAGACCAATTCCCAGGTGGGCTCATCCTCCTGCTCGGTGATGGTGCGAACCCCGACACCGGGCAAACCCGCACCCGGTGCATCATCGCCGCTGACGGGAACGATGCCCGGCTGCGGAGCCACACCACCTGCGACCTCACCACTGGCACCGGTGCCCGGTTCAAAACCGGTTGTCGCCGTTGGTTGGTCACCGCCGGTCGAGTCTGTGACTGTATCCGTGCCGGACTCTTCGGCGGCTTTACGGATCGCCTCTTCTAACTTGACTTTGTCGAGTTCGGGGACGGCTTCGTCCAATCCGAACTGCTGCAGCACGTTCTCGGCATTGAGCAGTTCGGTGAAGGACTGGTGGGCGATGATGTCGAGCTGGTCGATCTGCCACACTCCCGTGTACTTACCGAACGGCAGTCTGAGGCCCCTTCCCATGGTCTGCTGGGTAAGCACTTCGGAGGCCATCGCCCGCAGCGTGACGACGACCGCGATGTTTTTGACATCCCAGCCCTCTTTGAGCTTGTTCACACTCACCACTGCCAGCACGGGCGATTCTGGCCGGTCAAGCTGGTCGAGGCGGCGCTGGGTCAACTCGTCCTCGTGCTTGGAGTCCACCTGCAGCACCGCCGATTCCCGGCCGAGGTACTCCGGGGTACGCAACAACTCGGCAACCTGGGTGGCGTGCTCCACATCGGAGCAGACAACGAAAGCGACCGCGTTCACATGATCGCGGTTCTGGGAAGCCGCGTACGAGTCGTAGTAGGCCTGCTTGAGTGCACGTAGCTGCAGCGCGTCACGCAACTGCTGTTCCTCAGAGACTTCATCGGTGCCATATCCAGTCTTGCGGAACGCCAACACCGGGGCCTTCACGTACTTGTCCTGGATGGCGCGGTAGAGCGGGTACTCGTAAATGACATGATCGGTGGCTTTGTCCACCGAAGCCGTCAGGCCAATCGCCGCTGCTGGATCGAGTTCCTTCAACGCTGCGTTGAACGCGACCGCGCTCGACCCGTACAGGTGGGACTCGTCTGCAATCACAACCAGATCATCGAGACCCTTGAGGTAGTCGAACAATACGCCGGCGTTCTCATCGAACCGGCGCGGTTTGCGCCGCATCGCATCCTGCGTAGCACTGTGGGTGTCACCCTCGGCATCCTTCGGTGCGATGAGCTGCTGAATGTTGAAGATAAACGCCAGCATTGGCACTTCACGGCCGAACGCGAGCCGAGCCGGGCCGTTTTGACGGGCCACCCAAGCAGAGTAGTCCTGTGGGGTCACCACTTCAGGTGGCACAGCAGCTCCCGTGATGTATCGGGGCGAGCCAAGCGTGAAATTCTGCACGGTCTTGGCCTGCACCGTCTTGCCCGGGGTAACGATCACGACGTTGCTAACTCCTTGGCGACGCAGATACTCCACGAAGGCGGCCATCAGATACGTCTTGCCCACACCCGTAGCGAGGTTCAGCACCTGCATCACGTCCGGGTCGTAGTCGCCGTCCAGGGTGAAAACCAGCTGGCGCAGTGCTTCCTTGTTCGGAGCACGCAGGTCGAACTCGGCACTGATCGACTCCAACATGTCCGAATCAAAACCAATGTTGAGCCTGTTCGCCATCACTGGTCACCACCCTCGCTGTAACGGAACACATCATCGGGCAGGGCAACCACCCGCGACCCTTTCACCAGTTCGCGTAGATGCTGGCGCACCCCATCCATCACCGAGGTGGCTGCCAACACGATCGTCTCCCCAGGCTGAACCTGCGAGGCAAGCCAATCCACGATCTCGACCGTGGCCACACCCTCCACCACCTTCAACAAGGCATTGCCACAACGGGCATCAAAAATATAGTCATCATCCGGGTGCAGCAGCGTGAAACCGAGATTCGCGGCCACCGACTCGATCAGGGGCTGTCCGGTCGCGGCCGCCGTCAGCATCACCCGATCCAAGGCGGGGTCGTAGTCGAAACACGCCGGCGACAAGTGTGCCACCTGGAAGCCGCCACCACCACGCCAGTTCAGCACTTCCTTCGTACGCCTGGTCTTCGAGGCCGCCTTCAATGCCTTCACCCGAGCATCTTTCTTGGCCTCGGGATCGTCCTTGATCAGCTTGTTGAGCACGCTCGTGAATTTCGCGGCGTCCTCCGGCGAGACACCATCAGGCAGCCCGTCCTCCGTCGCGTCGACGCGCTCTCCCCTCGTCCGCGTAATTCCGCCTGGGTCTTGGTCATTGACGACCTTCTCCAAGCGCGGGCGCGTGAACGTGGTGAACGTCGACTCCAGTAACTCGCACGTCACCCAACGCCGCCCCATCTTATGAGCCACGGCAGCCGTGGTACCCGACCCGGCAAATACGTCAAGGACGATATCGCCCGGATTGGAGCCGATATGAATGATCCGCTCAAGAAGACGTTCCGGTTTAGGCGTGGAGAATGGTTGTTCGTTCGGAAAGAGTGCGAGGATCTCTTTCTTGCCTTCCTGGCTGTGGCCAACTTCCTCATGAGGCCACCAGGTCGTTGGCACCCTTCCTTGCATCACCTCAGATAGGAACCGCTTCAGTTGAGGAGCTCCCTGCCCTGACGCACCAAACCACACTCTATTGTCCCCGAGCAGTTCCTCATAGCGATGTTGCGTGAATAGCCAGCATCTACCGGGCGGTGGGTTAAGTTGCAGCCCTGTAGGGGTTGTCAGCGTGTAGAATTGATCGGCCGTGCCATGAGCAGCTTGCGCGGTGAAATCGCTGGGACGCCAGCGTCCGCGTGGGTCATCGTCGAGATTCTCATATACCAGATTCTGCGCGGCGGAACGTGGCAGCAGGTTGCGGACTGCTTTGAAGCGTTCTTGATTGATACAATAGACGAGGATCGTATCGTTTGAGTGGGAGATAACGGAACGGTTTTCTGGTGAGTAGGTCTTTTGCCACTGCATCTCAGCCACGAATCGATCTGCTCCAAAGACTTCATCGAGTAGGACGCGCATCCGGTGGACTTCCACATCGTCGAGGTGTACCCAGATCGACCCCTCGTCAGACAGTAGCTTCTTCATGTGGAGGAGTCGGTCGCGCATCATAGTGAGCCAGACCGAGTGTTCGAGGTTGTCTTCGTAGTTGGCGAAGGTCTGGGCGGTGTTGAAGGGTGGGTCGATGTAGATCAACTTGACCTTGCCGACGTACTTCTCAGCCAGCTCGGGCACGCGTGTCAGTGCCTCTAATACGTCTCCGGATTCACCGAGGATCAACAGATTGTCTTCTTGTGGTTCCAGGTCAGCACGGTCAGAGTATGTAAACTCGTCGGTCTTAGCTGTCTGTGCACCACGGACGTAGTCGTCCATGATGAGGGTGTGGGTCTCGCAGTAGCGGGGGTCTGAGGGATCTACCCACGTGTAGCCGTACTTGCCTGTTTCGGTTGGTATGAGGGCTTTGTCCTTGTTGTACCAGGTGAGCTGTAGGCGCTGCGCATTCATCTAGTTGGTCTCTCCCTTCATGCCTGTGGAAATGACCTCACGGGTAGCTGTGATCTTGCGGATGTCTTCTTTGTCTTGGCTATGTTCTTCTGAAATGCTTGCATACTTATGGTTCCGTGTGAAGCCGTAGAGAACGTGCTTGCTCCCAGTTGAATGCCTGTGGTCTGTTCGGTGTCTGTCTTGGCGTGGGCTGTGGAGACCGGCGCGACGATAATGTTCTCTGCCTCCTGAATGTTAAGCTTCGTCGAGTTTATCTTCGCATCCAAGCGCTCATCTCGCGCATACAGAGCAGCTAGCGTGATGTGCGAGACCGGGATTGCCACCAGGTCGATGCCCGTGTCGCCGATGTGACGCTCCGGCCATTCGCCCCACAGGTAGACCTCTTTGAATTGGTGAGCGAAACGCGCGTCATGTAGCAGGAACTGACGGGTGAGTTCTTCGAAGAGCGTGCCCTTTTCGCGTTCGCTTGTCGCGCGCGCACGGTACTCGTTCAGGAGCGCATCTAGTGCGTTGGCTGAAGAAGACGGGGGAGTGGAAGGTTTAGTAATCGTAGATACAGAAGGGGCAGAGCTGTCGTTTGGCGTTGGGGTGCCATCAACTTCAAGTGCAAGCTGGTCTGCGTTGGGATCACTGTGCATGGACATGCCCTTCTGTGTGGCGGATGGGTGCCGAGTGAACATCGCTGATCACCGACTGCGTTCTTGGGGATTTCCCCGAAGGTGTGCTGCGTATTCCCAGATTAATGCATCTGAATGACGTAGATGTAATTTTTGCGAGTTGTTTTTCGTCTGTTTGGCGTTGGTATTGCGCGGGTTTGTATAGGTGTCAATCGCCGTTGTCAGCCGGATCAATCCAGCTGGTCATACTTCACGCTGCTCCCACGAGACTTTTCAACCGGGTACTTTTGGGCCGTCACAGCAAGCTTCTCCAAGACAATCTGATCGGGTTCAAGCCCGACCTTCATCGCGAGAAAGTAACAGTAGGTGAGGACGTCGGCGAGCTCTTCCTTGACCGCCTGGGGATCCCCATCGGAGGACCACTGGAAGCACTCTAAGAGCTCCGCGGCCTCGATCGAAATAGATTTCGCCAAGTTTTCGGGAGTGTGGAACTGGTCCCAATCGCGCTCCTCAGAGAACGCGCGTAATTTCTGTGTAACCGCATCGTCAAGCATGCTTTCACTTTACTGTGAAGCACCCACTTCTGGGGGGCGCGTGTATGAGTCTTCTACTCAAAGACAAGTCGGTATCTCTTCCTTCGCGGATTTCTGAATGCATCCTCACCATAGAAATCGATTTGCCTGTCGCCCCACCAGACCAGGAACTCCTCAGCAGTTTCGCCGTTGTATTTTTCGTCAGATTCGCAGTCAAATGAGGCGATGATTCCTTCGGTTGCTTCAGCCAGAGCTGCACAAACCAAACCGTAACCGGTTGAGGCAACAGGAGGGGCATCAGAGTTATTTTCGTCAAACCAGTAGTGGTCCTGTGCCAGAATTTTTGAAAGTCGAGTTGGGGGAACAATATCTTCGAGCTCTTCGACGATGTACCGATCGTCAGCTTCGATAAAAGAACAACGATGCCAGGAATTCGAATCCCAGATCCCATCAATCAAATATTCGAAGCCTAGATACAAATCCGGCGTCCACACCGTGTCTTTTTCGACGTCCTTAATTGGTAACTTCGACGGAGAGGGATAGAAAGCTATCACCTCTATTGTTGAACCGATATCGTGACGGTTCAATAAAGTTTGAAATAACTCTTGTGTGCGCCCACGAATCTCCTCAACAAGAGGCAGGGCATTTACTGTCGGATAAACATCAATGGCTGTCGACATGGGATTATGCTACTCAGTCCCACCTTCAATTCGTGCCGGTTTGACTTACAAGCGGAAAACAAATTTTAAGTCCAGCTTCCATCCGTCCCATTTGGCCAATGCGATTCATGGCCCTGAAAGCGCCGTCCTTCACCATCGCAACGCTCGCTTGGAGGCTCCCACAACAGCGCGTAACGAGCGGGAATAGGCTTCGAGGCCACCCCGATCGCAGAGCTAATCCGACTGCGCAGCGCATTCCAATCATTGAAATCTATCCAATTGACTCGAAGGAAACGCCAGCCTTGGTCTTGCAGAGCTTGCTCGCGTTGAAGCCACGAGCGTTTTGCGCGGTCGAATTCTCCCTGTGTTGAACCCAGTTTCTCGATCCCATCGAACTCGATGATGAGTTTGCAATGCGGAATTGCGATGTCGGCAAAGAAACGTCGTCCACCTGCTGAGAGTTCATATTGCATCGAAACTTCGTAGGGGCATAGCGTGCGAACCACCCAAGTCAGTGCGGCCTCGGCAGGGTTGTCGCAACCCGGATCGATCGAGCTCAGGATCCGTCGCGCGCGGGCATAACCTCGGTGGCCCTCTTCTCGTTCCAAACGCGAAAGGAGCTTTTTACGTATGACTTCTGCGCGGCCTCGGCACGCATCTTGCGAGAAATTACTGAATCCAGACCACTTGTGGAGAGCGCTGCATCCCAGGGTGAAGGCTTGAAGCGCATCATCGTGCATCGCGCAGCGGATCAGCGCATCGTAAGGGTGCTCGGTAATCAATCCTGAAACCTGCATGCGTTCCGAGGTAATCGGGGGAGTGCGCCGATAGACTCGCAGGGTCGCGGGCACAGAAATTGTCCCGCACCTGCACGAAGGAATGAGCTGACTCGTCCGACGCTGCGGCTGATACAACTCAACGTTTGGGTTTGAGATCCAGCCTTGTACCCCGTGGAGTAGAAGCGATGAGCTGCCAACGACAAGTGGTGTCGTTTTTCCTTGCTGTACTGACGCAATGATTCGTGCCAGCGCAATTGACTCCCAGATTTCCCATGGCTTCGCCTGACTGAGGTCTAATGGCAACTGCACGTATGCGCCGCGATGCAAGCGCAATTGCCCTTTGAGATGGGAACTTTTGGAGGAGCTCCCGCGATGGCTCAGGGTTACATGCGGCAGTTGCGTGCTCATAGTGGACAGTGTGGGGCGAGGAAGGCGGCTGTGTGTTGTCCTGCCGAAAACATGTGGATGAATCGTTGCAATCCGGCGTTGTGGAAAAGTTTGTTGCGTGCAAAGCGGGTATTTCGGGCGGTGTTGGGTTGGTTTAACGCTGTTTCGCGCTTCGTGTGTGGCGTCTACGGCGGAATCCGGTGACTTCGAGGCGGATTGACACTAGTTGGAGTGGTTCGTGCTGGGTATTCACGGTGGAATCTGGCTCCGTCGGCTTCGATTGACACTGTTTGGCGCGATTGACACCGTTTGGAGGATGGGCACTGCGGTTTTTGGGCTATGCGATGCCGCCTAGTGGTGTCAATACCGCCGCGTTGTGTCGATCCCGCCCAGTAGTGCCAATGCCTGCGGGACCCTAGTTTGGGACGAGACCCCGTCCTACGCACCCCGAAATATGGACACCTTCTGCCGACCTGTCATCCCCGCGCAACAATGGCAGCATGACAAATCTGAAACTCGCAGTAATCCCCGGTGACGGCATCGGGCAGGAAATCGTCCCCGAAGGCATCAAAGCTCTGGAAGCTGTCATTCCCTCTGATGTCACGCTGCAGTACACAGAATTCGATCTTGGCGCGCGCCGCTATCACCGCACCGGTGAGATCCTGACCGACACGGACCTCGAGGTCATCGATCAGCACGATGCCATTCTCTTGGGTGCGATTGGTGATCCGTCGGTCCCCTCAGGTGTTCTTGAGCGCGGCCTGCTCCTCAAGCTTCGTTTCTCTCTGGACCATTACGTGAATCTGCGCCCCTCGCACTACTACCCGGGTGTTCCGACCCCGCTGGCGAACCCCGGAGACATTGATTTCATCGTCGTGCGCGAGGGCACTGAAAGCCTTTACGCCGGAAACGGTGGAACCCTGCGCAAGGGGACGATTCACGAGGTCGCACAGGAGATCTCCGTCAACACGGCCTTTGGCGTTGAGCGCCTGGTGCGCTACGCATTTGAACAGGCAGCAGCCCGTCCGGCTCACCACCTGACGCTGGTTCACAAGCACAATGTTTTGGTCTTCGCCGGTGGCCTGTGGAGCCGCATCGTCGAGGAAGTTGGCCGCGAATACCCGCAGGTCCGTGTCGACTACTGCCACATTGATGCCGCAACGATCTACATGGTGACCGATCCGGGCCGCTTCGACGTCATCGTTACCGACAATCTCTTTGGTGACATCTTGACCGATGAGGCGGGAGCTGTCACCGGTGGTGTTGGCCTTTCGGCCTCGGGGAATATCAACCCCGAAGGCGCACACCCCTCAATGTTCGAGCCCGTCCATGGCTCCGCGCCCGACATTGCAGGTCAGGGCAAGGCGGACCCGACCGCAACCATTGCATCTGTTGCGCTCATGCTCAATCACCTCGGATATGCCGATCAGTCGCGCGCGATCATGGACGCGATTGAAGAAGACATGCGCAACCGTGCTGCCGCTAACGCCGCTGGCGACCCCTTGGTTCGCACGACCGAGCAGATCGGCAACGACCTGGTCGCGCTGATTCGCCGCTGACGAGGCCGTGGCCGGGGGAGTAGGAAGCGGAAGATACCTGCAGCCAGGGAGAGGGAGCAGAGAGGTAATCGCGGCCAGTCCCGCCCACCGGCGCCGCTCAACAGACCCCCAACGGGTCAGATGGCGGACCACCTAATGCTTGACCCTCGCAAGGGGAATATTCTGAACGTACTTCAGCTTTTGAGGAGGACACGATGACAGAAACGCAGCACACTCCCACCGAATTGGAGCGATTGGGGGAGGAGCCTCTGCCTTCGGCAGATGAACTGGCTGGTCGTTTCCCGCTGACCCAGAACCCGAATCCGACCCCGCAGGCGGATTACGAAAAGGCCATGGAGGAACTGAACTTCGGAACAGTTTTCACCGATCACATGGCACACATGCGCTGGACGCCCGAAACCGGATGGGGCCAGCGTGAGGTCATTCCCTTCGGTCCTCTTGACCTCTCCCCGGCAGCCGCTGTCCTTCACTACGGCCAGTCGGCCTTCGAAGGCATCAAGGCCTACCGTCACTCCGACGGCAGCATCTGGACATTCCGTCCCGGTTTCAATGCCGCGCGTATGAACCACTCGAATTGGCGTCTGGCCATGCCGCAGATGGACCGCGAGGACTTTGTTGCCGCGCTGGTGAACTACGTGCGTGCAGATGAAAAGTGGGTTCCGGGTGCTGAAGGTTCCTCTCTCTACTTGCGTCCCTTCACTTTTGCTTCTGAGCCCTTCCTCGGCGTGCGCTCCGCCCACCAGGTTGATTTCTACGTCATCGGTTCACCGGTTGGCCCCTACTTCAAGTCGGGCACTCAGACCGGCGTCTCCATTTGGGTTGAGAAGCACTACCACCGCGCTGGCCCCGGTGGAACCGGTTCGGCAAAGGCCGGCGGTAACTACGCTGCTTCGTTGCTCCCGCAGAACTTGGCCGCAGAGCGCGGTTTCAAGCAGGTCTGCTACCTGGATACCTACGAGCACAAGTACCTCGAAGAGCTCGGCGGCATGAACATGTTCGTCGTGATGGCAGATGGAAGTGTGCGTACCCCCAAGCTTACCGGCGTGATCCTCGAGGGCGGCACCCGCAGCGCGATCTGCCGACTGCTGCGTTCGCGTGGTGTGCCGGTAACCGAGGAGTCCATCGCTCTTGCCGACTTGGTTGAGGGTATTAAGAATGGCTCGGTTGCTGAGATCTTCGCCTGTGGTACCGCTGCAGTCGTGACGCCGATTGCTCGCCTTGCCTCGGACGATTTCGACGTCGAGCTTCCCGCGGGTCCCGTCACCCACCAGATCTGGAAGGACATCACGGACATCCAGATGGGCCGCGCGGAAGATCCCTTCGGCTGGATGTACCGTCTGGCCTGACTCGATTGACGAGGCCGTGGCCGCCTTCCCGTGCTGCTGAGCGGGGAGCCCACGGTTCTGCATCGTAAAACTTCAGTGTGAGGGGGCGTTCGGAGTGATCCGAACGCCCCCTCGCGCATCTTCCGTATGAAGCTTTCCCTTCTATATGACTTTCTGTCATTAAGAAGCTAAGGTAGTCCTAAGTAGCGTCATAATGAAATGACGTCATAAAGCCGAATGAGGAGAGCGAATCGATGGGACCGGAGCTCAACGCCTCGCCAAGCGCACTACCGCAGCCTTTCCCGAAACAGCGGATGGCGAACGTCATCGAGATCGTCAAGAATCTTCTGCCCGCGATGTTCCTGATCATCCTCTATATCGAGCTCGGTTCGGTCATTGACGCTCTCATCAGCGGCAAAGTCAGTCTCCTGTCACTGGGGTGCCTTTCACTCTTTGCCTTAGCAGCAGGAATGATGGCGTTTAGTGCCTCATTTTCGGGTGGTACACGCCTGCGCACAGAAGAACCGCGTTTACGTCACGCCATGGTCGCCCAGGTATTCCGCTTGGGAGTCAGCGAGCGCACGAAGGAACGCTCGGGTCGCATTGTCAATACCGCAACCGATGGTGTTGAGCGCAGCTCCAATTATCGAGGCACCTTCATCGCACCCATGCTGGCCTCGCTGATCACGCCGATCATGGTCGTTGCAGTCGTATTTACTTTCGATTGGGTATCGGCCGCGGTCCTGGCAATCTCTATTCCCGTTGTTCCCCTTACTGTCGGTGCTTTCCAAAGGGCATTTCGACCGGTTTCCACACGGTATCGTGCGTCCTCTCGCGCGCTTGCCGCTCAAGAACTAGACGCGATCCAGGGACTTTCAACGCTCTCCTACATCGGCGCTGGAAAGCGCGTGGGCCGTACCCTTGCACAGGCCGCAGAAAACGTTCGCCGCAAAGTCATGCGCTATCTTGCCGGAAACCAGATGGTTCTGCTGGTTGTTGACGGTGTCTTCTCACTGGGAATGATCACCGGTGCGACAACTCTTGCCTACTGGCGTCTGAGTGACGGTTGGTTCACAATCGGTCAGGCCGTCACACTTGTCCTGCTCTCCTCGATCATGCTCGACCCCCTGGATCGAATCGGCCAATTCTTCTACATCGGCATGGGCGGAATCGCTGCAACCCGCGAAATCAAGCGCTTCACCAGCGAAACTCCCGAGGTCATCGACCCCGCAGAACACGGTGCTCTTTCTCCCGCAGTTGTTCCCACACCCGGAGAAGTGCGCATCGACAGCGTCTCCTTCGCTTACGAGGCCGACACCCCGATCCTGCGCGGATCTTCCCTTCGCGTTGCCCCCGGTGAGCACATTGCGATCACGGGTACCTCGGGCGCTGGAAAGTCAACGCTTTCAAGCCTGATCCAGGCACAGCACCGTCCCAGCGAGGGATCCATCTTCATTAATGGTGTTGATATCTCTCGGGTACCCCTGCAATGGGTCCGTTCGCAAATCGCCGTCGTTGAACAAACCACCTACCTTTTCTCTGACACTGTGCGCGCGAACATCCTGATCGCCAACCCCGCAGCGAGCGATGAGGACATCCTCACGGCATTGCGTACCGTCGGCCTCGACGATCTTCTGGCGAGGCTTCCCGAGGGCTTGGATACCCGCGTCGGTGACAAGGGGCTGGCTCTCTCAGGCGGTGAAGCACAGCGCGTCGCACTTGCTAGGGCGTTTATCAAAGATGCCCCAATACTTCTGCTTGATGAACCCACCGCACACGTCGATTTGGAAAGCGAAAGACAGATTCTTAACGCCATCGATACCGTTGCACGTGGGCGCACGACCATCACAATCTCTCACCGAGGAGCAACGATCGCCCACGCAGACCGCCAGGTTGAACTGAAGGAAGGGGAACTTCGATGAACCCCCAGAACTTCACGCGCATGGACCTCTCGCGCCGCCTCATTCGCGTCGCTCGTCCTGTTCTTTTCCCGCTTGTTTTCTCTCTACTTGCGCGTATTGTCGCGCTGGTCTTAGGGATCGCGCTCTTTGCAGTGGGAACATGGGCATTGGGTTCCTATGCCTCGGATCCAGCCTCGGTCACCTTGTCATGGGTGGTGTGGGCGCTGGTGATCATGTCCCTGCTCAAGGCCCTGTTCCGCTACCTCGAGCAATACGCGGGACACTACGTTGCTTTCCGTTCTCTTGCCCTCCTGCGCAACTACTTCTTTGATTCGCTAGAACCTCAAGCTCCGGCGATGACCGAGGGCGCAGACACCGGTGACCTTTTGTCACGAGTCACGAAAGACGTCGATCGCGTTGAGGTCTTCTTCGCACACACCCTGGTGCCCCTGGCAACGGCCGTGATTGTTCCCATCGGGACTGTCGTGTGGATGGGCGTGGCAATCTCGCCGCTCAATGCTCTTGTTCTGGCACCTTTCCTTGCCCTGGCAGGGATTTGTGTTCCGACCGTCGGTGGCAAGACCACCGACGAAGCTGCGCAAGTGCTTCGCGCGACTCGCGGTAGGCTCTCGCACCACGTCACCGACTCGGTTCAAGGCGTGCGCGAAGTCATTGCTTTCGGTGCGCAGGAACATCGCATGAAGGAAATGGCTGACGAACTGGAAGAATACATTTTCCAAGCTCAGTACAAGACCTCTTTCTGGATTGCCGTTCGACGAGGCCTTAATCAAGCACTGCTTCCCCTGGCTGTTGTCGGTCAGATCCTTGTCGCCTACTCGGCTTACCCCTCGGGCAAACTGAGCATCGCGCAGGTCACCATGTCCTTGGGCGTTGCACTGGCCTCTTTTGCACCGGTTCTAGCGGTTGAGGATCTCACCGCGGATCTGGATCAGGCCTACGCTTCGGCGGCGCGAATCTTCGCCGTGACGGATCGCGAACCACTGGTTCCCGATCCGGATGCCCCTCGCCCCATCGCTGGCAGCGGCGATCTTCAGATTACGGGCGTGGACTTTACCTACCCGCAGGTTGCTATAGCTTCAGGCCTTCAAGATGACTCAGAAGGATACGAGAACCATCGCCCTCAAGTCCTCCACGACGTGACCGTTACTATTCCTGCCGGCTCAACAACCGCAATCGTCGGCGCATCGGGCTCGGGTAAGTCGACGCTTGCTGCTCTGCTTGCTCGCGTGTGGGATCCGGACTCCGGTTCGATCAGCATCGGGGGAGTGGGCCTGCGTGAGGACAGCCAAGAGCACATTCGTTCTGTTGTCACCTTGGCCCCGCAGCGCGCTCACGTCTTCAACGATTCAATTCGCGCAAACCTTCTTCTTGCCCGCCCCGACGCAAGCGACGCTGAACTGAAGGACGCACTGGAAGCAGTTGACCTCAGCGAGTGGGTCGCCTCGGAAAACGAAGGAATCGACACCAAGGTCGGCGAAATGGGCGAGCGCATCTCCGGCGGACAGCGCCAACGCCTGGCCCTTGCCCGCGCGCTCCTGCGCGAAACCCCGATCATGATCCTGGACGAGGCCACCTCCCAAGTTGACCGCGAAACCGAAGCTCGCGTGCTGGCAGGGATTCGCCGTCGCACCAGTGATAAGACCTTGATCGTCGTTGCGCACCGCCTGGACACCATTCACGATGCTGATCAAATCATCGTTATGGATTCGGGGCGCATTGTTGAAGTTGGTACTTGGGATCAACTTTATGAATCCGGCGGTGCCCTGCGCGCTTTGGCGGACCGAGAAGAAGGTGCACGCTAAACTTTTCACAGATACCACGCGTTTTGTGAAGAAATAACGCCATAGTTCATCTGTGACAACGCGTGGATACGCCGCTGTTACAGAGAAGTTGAGGAGACCGGGATGCAGCAGCTTCAGGGCTGGCGCAAGTTTGACGATTGGGGCTCACAGAGCGCAATCGCCGAATTCTTGAGTGAAACTCCAGGGCCTCGGCCTGTTTCTGAACTCTGGTTCGGTAATCACCCAGATGGTCCCACCCTCCTCCAAGACGGTTCAACTCTGGGCGACCTCATCGCACAGGATCCGAAGAAGGCCCTGGGATCGGGAATCCTCTACGCCTTTGGAAGCAATCTTCCCTTCCTCATGAAGGTCATCGCACCCGATGAGACGCTCTCTCTTCAGGTTCATCCCACAAAGGAAATTGCTCGAGAAGGCTTCCTGCGCGAAGAAGTGCTGGGAATCGAGCGCACCGCTCCGAACCGTTCCTATCGGGATATGAACCATAAGCCCGAAATGCTCTACGCTTTGACCGATTTCGAGGCCCTCATTGGTTTCCGGGTTCCTCGAAAGGCACGACGACTTCTGGAAGGCCTCGAGGGTGAGCTGGCTGAGCTTCTTCGCCGACGACTCAAGCTCTCAACCGTGCGCGGGGGCCTGCGTTCCTTGGCCTCGTGGGTTTTCGATATCGATTCACCAGTCACCCCAGCCCTTGTCGAGGAATTTGTTGATGCCTGCCGCACGCGCATGGAATCAGGCAATTCCCCCTCGCTTCGCGCCGATCAATTGGTGTGCGAGTTGGAAGCAGTGCATGGTGGTGACGCGGGAATTATTCTGGCATTCCTCATGAATCCCGTGTCTTTGCGTGCAGGTGAGGCTGCGTATATTCCGCCGCGTCAGATCCACGCCTACCAGCGCGGTTTGGGGATCGAGGTGATGGCGGCCTCGGATAACGTCATCCGAGCGGGACTGACCCACAAGCATGTTGACAGTGCACAACTCGTTGAAATTGCCGAGTTCTCTGCGCTTCCTCCGATTCGCCTCGCTCCCGAGCATCCCAGTCCGCATTCGGATCGTTTCTTGGCGCCCGCTCAGGAATTTGAGCTCACCGTGACGGCTTGTACCCCTGACCTGAGCAATCTTCGCGTTCCCGGTGAGGGGCCTCGAATCGCAATGGTGACTCGCGGACGCTTGAGTTTGTCGACCGAGGCGGGGGAGTGCACCTTGGGCCGAGGCGAGGCGGTTTTCATCTCCGCCGCTGAACATCAGCTGCGTATTGCAGGTGAGGGCAAACTGGTTCAGTGCTCCGCGCCGTGATTGGCTTTCACAGCCCACGCAAAGGGTGAGCAAAACTCCTCCATGCCAAGCAACGCGATGCTACAGGCATGAGTAATCTTCTTGAACCTATTGTCCAAGCCGTTGTTTCGCTTGTGGGAGCTCTTGGTGCTCCCGGAGTTGGAATTGCTGTCGCAGCAGAAAACCTATTCCCACCGATCCCCAGCGAAGTGATCCTGCCTTCCGCGGGCTTCGCTGCTGCCTCGGGAAGCATGGGATTGGTGAGTGCAATTGTGTGGGCAACGGTCGGCTCGGTTGTCGGCGCGCTGGCACTGTATGCGCTGGGCGCATGGTTTGGTCGCGCGCGCTTCTACTCCTTGGCCTCGAAGATTCCCTTCGTCAAGGAAGCAGATATCGAACGCGCCGAGGCGTGGTTTGTGCGCCGAGGCCCGCTGGCAGTTCTTCTCGGACGCGTTGTTCCCGTTGTTCGTTCCTTGATTTCCATTCCGGCCGGTATTGAACGAATGAAACTTCTGCCCTTTACCCTGTACACGGCAATTGGTTCGGCCCTGTGGAATTCCGTTCTTATCGGCGCCGGATATGCACTGGGCGCGAACTGGGCGATCGTCGAAGAATGGATTTCGCGATACCAACTTATCGTTTTTGGTCTGGCCGGCATTGCTCTGGTCGTGTGGATGGTCAGGAAGTGGACAGTCCGCAGACCCCGTGAAACTGCAGTAAAAGCACGCCATTCTAGCGAAAACGTGCGCAAGGCCTCGTCCATCTCGTGAACCTAGCGAGCCGTTGCCCCAAGGTCGAACTAGGGTTGAAGGCGTTACAAATTCGTCATAGGGGAGAAATCCATGAGTAAGCCTTTGCGCTCAGCAACATCGACTCAAGGACGCAATATGGCCGGAGCGCGTGCGCTCTGGCGTGCGACCGGAATGACGGATGGGGATTTCGGCAAGCCGATTATCGCGATCGCCAACTCCTACACCCAGTTCGTTCCCGGCCACGTCCACCTCAAGGACATGGGCGACTTGGTCGCCGGAGCGATTCACGAAGCAGGCGGCGTTGCGAAGGAATTCAACACCATCGCTGTTGACGACGGCATCGCAATGGGCCACGACGGCATGCTCTACTCGCTGCCTTCACGCGAGGTGATTGCAGATTCGGTCGAGTACATGGTCAACGCTCACCGCGCCGATGCGCTCGTGTGTATCTCAAACTGCGACAAGATCACCCCCGGTATGCTCATCGCCGCCATGCGTTTGAACATCCCGACGATCTTCGTCTCGGGCGGCCCTATGGAGTCCGGCGCTTCCATTGAAGGCGTTGTTGAACACCGCCTTGACCTCATTGATGCCATGGTCATGGCCGTTGATGACTCGGTCTCTGATGCCGAGCTGGCACGCGTCGAGGCGAATGCCTGCCCGACCTGTGGATCCTGCGCTGGCATGTTCACCGCAAACTCCATGAACTGCTTGAACGAGGCCATTGGCCTGGCACTCCCCGGAAACGGCACCACTTTAGCCACCCAGGTTGAGCGTAAGAAGCTCTTCTTGGAAGCCGGCCACCGCATTGTTGATATGTGCCGTGCGTACTACGACAACGATGATGATTCGGTTCTGCCCCGTTCCATCGCTACCAAGCACGCCTTTGAGAACGCAATGAGCTTGGATGTTGCGATGGGTGGCTCGACCAACACCGTTCTTCACATTCTTGCGATCGCTCACGAGGCCGGGGTGGACTTCACCCTGGATGACATCGACGCGATTTCGCGCCGGGTTCCTTGCCTGTGCAAGGTGGCCCCGAACTCAACGAAGTACCACATTGAGCACGTGCACCGCGCCGGTGGTATTCCCGCACTCCTGGGCGAGCTCAACCGCGCCGGTTTGCTGCAGCGTGATGTGCACTCCGTCCACGCTCCTTCCTTGGAAGAGTGGCTCGCCCAGTGGGATATCCGCAGTGGCAGTGCAAGCGACGAGGCCAAGCATCGTTACCTTGCGGCGCCCGGTGGCGTGCGCACGACCCATGCTTTCTCGACCGCGAACCTTTTCGACTCCTTGGAAACTGATTCCGAGAATGGCTGCATCCGCGATGTCGAGCACGCATACACGAAGGACGGTGGACTTGCGGTCCTTTACGGCAACATCGCCGAGAAGGGCGCGATCATTAAGAGCGCAGGTATCGATGAGTCGCTCTTCCACTTCGTTGGCCGTGCTTTCGTCGTGGAGTCTCAAGAAGAGGCCGTTGAATCGATTCTGAGCAAGAAGGTGCAGGAAGGCGACGTCGTCGTCATCACCTACGAAGGCCCCAAGGGCGGTCCGGGCATGCAGGAAATGCTCTACCCGACCTCGTACCTCAAGGGACTGGGTCTGGGTAAGAAGTGCGCACTGATCACCGATGGCCGTTTCTCCGGCGGCACCTCCGGTATCTCGATTGGTCACATCTCTCCCGAGGCCGCTGCCGGCGGTGCGATTGGTTTGGTCCGCACGGGTGATGAGATCGAAATCGATGTCAACAAGCGTCTGCTTCGCGTGAATGTCAGCGATGAGGAACTTGAGCGCCGCCGTACGGAGATGGGCGCCACCCCGTGGAAGCCCTCCAAGCCTCGTTCGCGTCACGTCTCTGATGCCTTGAAGGTCTACGGAATGCTTGCAGCGTCTGCCGATAAGGGCGGCGTGCGCATTTTGCCCGATTGGGCCTGAGCGCGTGAAGGATAAAGCGATGACCTTAGCGACCTTTGGCCGTTGGGCCTATCTGCTTGTTGCGATCGCCGCCTGGGTGGGTGTCGTTTTCACCCTGGTTATTACCGGTGTGGATGGATATTCTCGCGAGGCCGTGGCCCGGCCCGGGATGTTCGGTGGAGCTCCCTTTGGCTGGGCCGGCTTCGGCCAGCGAATGATTGAATGCCTGTCCTATTTCACTGAGTGGTCAAATATTCTGGTCGCCATTGTCGCGACCTTGATCGTGTGGAAAGGTCCTGACATCGGTTCGTGGGGACGCGCGCTTCAATTGTGTGCCCTCATGATGATTACCGTGACGGCGATCGTCTACCACTTCTTGATTCGCCCCACTGAAGTGCTCAGCGGCTGGTCGGTGTTCACGAACCCGCTCCAACACGTTGTTGTTCCTGCTCTAATGATTCTGGCGGCTCTGGTCTGTGGGCCAAGGGGTGGGCTAGATGCTTCGGTTGTGCTGAAAGCCTTGGTGATCCCGGTGATCTGGGTGGTCTACACCTTGATTCGAGGGGCTTTCGTCCATCAGTACCCTTACGATTTCGTAAACGTGAGCGTCCTGGGCTACCAGCAAGTCCTGATTAACATCGTTGCGATTTTGTGCGGTGCTCTGGTATTTCTTGCGGTCATTGCCGGAATTGACTGGGGTGTGGGGAAGGCTCTACCCGCGCGCAACTGAGAGACGCGGACCAAAGACTGCGGTTCCCACGCGGACGATTGTTGCGCCTTCTGCGATCGCCCATTCCAGATCGTGGCTCATTCCCATGGACAGTTCTAACTGGTTTGCCGGGATTGCAAGTTGTTGCGTGGCGGTGTCGCGGAGCTCTCGCAGGAGCGCGTAGCCGCGGCGAACATCTGCTTCAGCAGGGGAGTTGAGGCCGACGGTCATCAGGCCTGCGAGCCTGAGGTGCGTAGAGGCAGCGACTGCCTCGGCTATCGAGGAAAAATCAGCAGGAGAGCAGCCGTGTTTGGTGTCTTCGCCCGAGACATTGACTTCGATGAAAACCGGGATTTCTCTGGTCGCTCTTGAATCGATTTTCTGTACCATCGCGACAGAATCAATCGATTCAATCGCGTCGACACAGGAGAGCGCCTGGTTGATCTTGTTGGATTGGAGCGGCCCGATCAGGTGAATCTGAGCACCCGGGACCTCACGGATTGCGTCTACGGTTGCTTTCGCCTCTTGCACTCGGTTGTGTCCCAAGAGGATCGGCTGTCCCAGGTCGCTCAGGGTTTGGGCGGCTTTACGGCACTCATCGGGGGTACGCGTCTTCACTGCGAGTTCCAAGGCCGCGCGATCGGTGCGTCCGGCGGCTTGGCGTGCGCACTCAATTCGGTCAAGGGCCTCGGCAATCGCTGAAGGAATACTCATGGTCTCAGTGTAGCCACACGACTCAGGGGCGAATCAGGGGAAGATCAGGGCAAAAGCGCAGCTGAACCATGCGGTGACATGGCAGACTTGATGTAACTCGAAAGTGAAGCGGAAAAGCGAAAGGATGCACATGCGCTTCTTGCTGAATGTGATTTGGTTGGTTTTTGGTGGCTTTGCGCTATTTTTGGGCTACATTTTTGCTGGTATTCTGGCTTGCATTTTCATCATCACCATCCCCGCAGGCGTCGCAAGTTTCCGCATTGCAAGCTACGTGCTGTGGCCGTTTGGGAAGCGAGTTGTCCCCATTCCTGGCGCAGGTGCGGGATCTGCATTGATGAATTTCGTGTGGTTCATCATTGCAGGGGTCTGGCTGGCAATCGGACATATTCTGACTGCTTTTGCACAGGCAATCACGATCATCGGTATCCCGCTGGCAATTGCCAACCTTAAGCTCATCCCGATCACATGCTTCCCCTTTGGCAAGATGGTGATTGATGATCCCACTGCTGCGATCTGATCTCAGGTCCCTACACTGGAGGTATGGCTCGCAAGCACTCTAAAGATCACGCTTCAGGACCCACTCACGCAATTGAGGAATTGAACGAGGCCGGGGTTCCTTTTGTTGTTCACGAGTACGAGCACGATCCTTCAGCCCGCGCTTACGGTGAGGAAACCGTTGAGAAATTGGGGATTGATCCTGCGATTGCTTTCAAGACCTTGATGGTCAAGCTTGAGCCGACGGGGGAGTATGTCGTGGGTTGTGTCCCCGCGCTTGCACACCTGTCAATGAAGCTCATTGCCAAAGCTGCCGGAGCAAAGAATGCTGCGATGGCCGACCCCGCCGTTGCGCAGCGCCGTACGGGCTATGTCGTTGGCGGGATTAGCCCTTTGGGGCAAACAACAAAGCATCGAATCTTTATTGATTCCTCATGTCTGGATCATGAAACGATGTTGGTATCGGGCGGTCGCAGGGGAGTCAGTGTGGAGCTGAGCCCGCTTGACCTAGCGGAAATTGTTGGCGCCGAGGTCGTCGACCTTGCAGCCCAGGCCTAATCGTTCGGAGTGGCGCACTTTTGCATTTTCATTGCGCCTCTGACTGATGCGATCGAACTCGGGAAAGTGTATGACACGCTTACTCTTGAATGAGGGCAGATATATGTCATATGACGTACATTGTGTTGGCATTGTAAGATGGCTGTTGCACATCTATTTGTTGAAGGGATGAGTCATGAAGACCGCAACACTCAACATGCGTGTGGACCCAAGCGTGAAAGAAGAAGCTGAACGGGTGTATGCCCAGTTCGGGATGAATCTCACCGATGCTGTAAACGTATTTCTACACAAGTCGATCATGGAGGGCGGCCTGCCCTTTGACTTGCGCCAGCCTCGCTACAACGCCGAAACCGAGCGAGCTATGCGCGAGGCGCGCGACATTGCTGCCGGACGTGTCACTGCTAGTCGCTATCTGTCGGCATCGCAGGCGTTCGCTGATGTCGATGGCGAGTAAATCTCAACAAGAGCGACGGGCCCTTGTGATGACAAGTCAGTTCAAGAAGGATTTGAAGCGGGCCCGTAAACGGGGGCTTCCAATTATCCAACAGGCATGACCGAGTTCACCTTCTGTATCCGGGCTGCCTGCTAGAGTGTGGCCATGACCAGCGAACCCGGGCTTGTTCCTGAACTTTCTGTCACCGATTACGAGGCCTCCCGGCATTTCTGGTGCGATTTGGTCGGTTTTTCTCTCCGCTATGAGCGACTCGAGGAGGGTTTTGGCTACCTCGTCTTGGGCAATGCGCACCTGATGCTCGACCAGATCAGCCTAGGGAGGACGTGGGAGACCGGCCCCCTTGAGTTACCACTTGGTCGCGGGATCAACTTCGAGGTACAGGTCGACAACCTAGATCCTGCCTTGCAGCGCATCATAAGCGCAGGGTGGCCAATCTTCGTTGAGCCTGAAGAGAAGTGGTATCGGGCAGGCGATATTGAGATCGGCGTCCGCCAGTTCTTGGTTCAGGACCCCGACGGCTACCTTCTACGTCTTCAGCAGGAGATTGGCGAGCGTCCTGTGAGGGAGAGCGCGCGCAGCAAGCAATGAAGCTGCCGAGGCAGCGGCTGAGAGCTATGCCGAAGCCAGAGGCCGTGCAGGTATCGAAGTAGGTACCTACCGCGCGTCGACCGTGAGCACTGTCAGAACCACCCGCTTTTCCTTGTCAGAGGCAGCCAAGTCCACCAGCGCAGCTATGCGCCAGTCCATATTGCCTTCCGGATCCGTGATGGTTTGAGTTGCCAGCCAGACCGAACCGGCAGGAGCGCCATCGACAGCCCGCGCAAGGGCCTCGAAACGACTGCGCTGATTGGCGTTATCTCTGGCAGAGAAGGGCATCAAGGTCAAAACATCTTCGCCGCTGACCTGTTCCTCCAATGTGCATAGCGCTTGGGAACGCGCACCCTGATTGATATCGATCCAATCGTGCTCAGCCCAGTAACGTTCCAAAGCGTGATCCCAATCATCGCCAGTCCACGGCGCAACCTCAGCAAAGAGCCCATCACTATCCGCGGCCTGCGCAGTTGCTCGCTCAAGCCCATCGACATCATCGCGACTCATCAACTCAACAAAATTAAAGAGCGCCCGACGTACGGCATTGCGGAAAGCATGACGATTTGCCGTGAAAGCAATTGCGCCGGACTCATCGGCTCCAAATGCACGCTCAGCTCCAACGGCAGAAGCCGCGCTTTCGGCCTCGACCAATTCTTTCCCGTTCATCATTGCTTCCCACTCATCCAGAAGAGAAGAATCAACGCTGCGGATTAGATCGGCCAACCACGAGATCATGGCCTCAAGTTCCTCGGTCATGATTTCTTCTGGGATCACTTGGCGCATCATTCGATAGGCATCACTGAGATAGCGCAAAATGACACCCTCTGAGCGCCCCACGTCGTAACGGGAAATGAGCTCGGTGAAGGTCATGGCGTTTTCAATCATCTCGCGAATGACCGACTTCGGTGAGAGTTCAAGATCTCCCACCCACGGGTTTGAACGCGCATAGACACTAAAAGCGGGGGAGAGGAGCTCTTCCAACGGCTTTGGCCATGAGATCTCTTCTAGGGCAGCCATGCGCTCGTCATACTCCATGCCCTGCGCCTTCATGGATGCAACGGCCGCAGCCTTCGCCTGGTTTTCTTGCGCATACAGCAGCGGCCGGGGGTCCTCAAGCACGGCCTCGACAATGGAAATCACGTCAAGGGCAAAGGTCGGCGAATCGGGGTCGAGCAGCTCGAAAGCAGCCAAAGCGAAGGGAGAAAGCGGCTGATTGAGGGCAAAATCATCCGGCAGGTCCGCAACCAATTGCAGCCTAGAGACACCCAACTCCTGAGCACGGGAACTGGAGAGATGCTCGACAACCCCGGCTTGAAGCAGAGAAGTATAAATATCTGCAAGATGACGGATATGTGGGTTAGCTGGAAGCGGCTGGTCATCATTGTGCAATGCCAAGTAGACAAGGTGCTCCGCAGGATCTCGCCCAGCATCTGCTGCGCCGCCCAACACGTTGAGAACAGTGGAGTGAGTCATCTCAAAGTGAGACTGCAATGCCTCGGGGGCAGCATCACGTAGTCGTTCAAAAGTCGAACGAGACCAGGTAATCTGGCCTTCCTTCGGACCGCTGCGCTTTTTGGACGCCTTCTTCTTTGCGCGTTTTGCTTCGCGCTCATCACGAGCAGCCTCTTGAGCAGCTGTTAAACGAGCGCGCTCGCGGGCCGTCTCAACTTCGTGCTCGGGGGCCAGAACTCGGACAAAACCAACGGTGTCAAAACCCGCGCGTCCCGCGCGTCCCGCGATCTGATGGAATTCACGCGAACGCAAGTGTCGCATCTTGCTTCCATCGAACTTCACCAGGGAGGTCAGCAAAACCGTGCGAATAGGGACGTTGATACCGACTCCAAGGGTGTCGGTTCCGCAGATAACCGGGAGCAAACCCTGCTGGGTCAAGCGCTCGACAAGTCGGCGATACCTAGGCAGCATTCCCGCGTGGTGAACCCCAATCCCGTGAGTAAGAAGGCCACGCAGAGTCTGCCCAAAACCCTTTGTAAAGGACACAGAGGAAATCTCACGCGAAATCTGCGAACGAATTTCGGGTGAAACCAGCTTGCGGTCCATCAATGACGAGGCCGTATCAACCGCATCTTTTTGCGAGAAATGAACGATGTAGATCGGGTGACGTCCCTCTGAAAGAAGGCGTTCGACCGTGTCTTGAAGAGTGTCGACAACATAGTCGTATTCCAAGGGAACAGGGCGCTGTGCATCGGTAATTTCAACCGTCGGCCGTCCCGTGCGTTCCGTCCATTGCTTGCGGAAAACAGTCGTATCTCCAAGCGTCGCGCTCATTGCAATGAACTGTGGGCGCGTGAGCTCAAGGAGTGGAACCTGCCACGCCCAGCCTCGTTGCGGATCAGCATAGAAATGGAACTCATCCATAACAATCATGTCCGCGTCGAGCGTTGGTCCTTCACGCAGGGACTGATTTGCCAGAATTTCCGCGGTGCAGCAAATGATCGGAGCGTCTGCGTTCAATGAGACATCGCCCGTCACCATTCCGACATTGTCGGCGCCGAACAGCGACACCAAGTCGAAAAACTTTTCTGAGACCAGTGCTTTCAAAGGCGCCGTGTAGTATGAGCGGCCACCATGTGCCATGGAAACAAAATGCGCCGCCAAAGCAATCATTGACTTGCCAGAGCCCGTGGGCGTTGCCGCAATGACGTGGTTTCCCGACAAAATCTCGATTAAAGATTCATCTTGGTGCCGGTAGAGCGGACGCCCCGTTGACGATGCCCACGACGAAAATGCCTCATAAAGGGCATCATCATCGGTCAGTAAACCGTGATCTTCCAGATCGTCGAGGAGTTCATTTAACGGAGCGCTCATGCTTCTATCTTCCCAGACCTCCCTGCATTTGCGTCCAGTTTGCGGCTAAAAGCGAAGAAGATTGCCCCATCGCGATAGACTTCGAGGCGCTGACCCACAACCTTGTTGAAGTAGATAGCGGAGGAACGAATGGCGGATCTGGCACAGTCCATCCAAAACATCGCTGACTGGATCACCTTGCACCTGACGGTGTGGATCCTAATTGGCACGGGACTTTACCTCACGGTGCGATCGCGATTCATGCAGATTCGTCAATTCCCCGAAATGATTCGCTCAATTTCGGGTTCTCGCGGTGGCGCAAAGGGTGGGATTTCCTCCTTCCAGGCATTCACAATCTCCTTGGCCGCACGCGTGGGCGTCGGTAATGTCTTTGGCGTGGCCGTTGCGCTGCTCATGGGTGGCCCTGGCGCGATCTTCTGGATGTGGGTCGTTGCCTTGGTCGGTATGTCGACCGCCTTTTTCGAGGCCACACTTGCGCAGATCTTCAAGGTTCGTTCGGCTGACGGAACCTTCCGCGGTGGCCCTGCCTACTACATTGCACGAGGCATGAAGAATAAGGTTTTGGCAAGCATTTTTGCTGTCATCACGGTTGTGACCTGTGCGTTCGTCATCACATCCGTGCAGTCCAACGCGATCGCAACGACTCTTCTGGGTGCGCTCAGCCCCTCGAGCCGCGAGCCTCTTCCGGGATTGGGCGGCCTTTCCAGTGCGCACCTGGTCATCGCAGCACTGCTCTTTGTCTTCTCGGCAATGGTGATTTTCGGTGGGATTAAGACCGTTGCTCGCGTGACCGAATGGATGGCACCGATTATGGCGACTGTTTATGTCGTGATGGTCGCTGTCATCTGCGTGATGAACCTGCCCAAGTTCGGTTCTGTTCTGGGACAAATCTTCGCAAGTGCGTTTGCCCCGCAACCGACGCTTGCAGGCCTCGGCGGCGGGATTATCGCTGCGGTCATCAACGGCACGAAGCGCGGCCTCTTCTCCAACGAGGCCGGTCAGGGTACTGCTCCCAATGCGGCTGCAACCGCCACCGTCGCTCACCCCGTTCGTCAGGGCCTCATCCAGTCGCTGGGCGTTTTCGTTGACACGATCATCGTGTGTACTGCAACCGCTTTCGTCATCTTGATTGCCGGCGAAAAGGTCTGGTCGAACCCCGAGGCAAACCCCGCGAACCTCACGACACTTGCTGTCGCCGACCAGCTGGGGCAGTGGACGATCATGCCGATGTCGATTCTGATCTTCGTGCTTGCCTACTCGTCGATCATTGCGGCTTACGTCTATTCCGAAATCAATCTGTCCTTTGTCGTGAAGTCGAAGGCTGCGACTTGGACTGTTCGAGTGATCTCCGTTGCCTCGGTCGTGATCGGTTCGTTGACAACTCTGGATCTTGTATGGAATTCCGTCGATATCGCGATGGCCATTATGACCTTGACGAACTTGGTCGCGTTGATTGTCCTTGCTCCGTGGGGTCTGGGTGCTCTTCGCGACTACGAGGCCCAGCGTCGTCGCGGCATTGCAGATCCTGTCTTCGTTGCGCAGGGTAATGACCTTCTTCCGGGCGACCTTCCCGGTGATATTTGGGCTGCAGAACCCGCTTCGCGTTAGGCTACAGGCAAGACTTAGGAGGTCGCGATGCGCATTGCTCGTTTCTCGCAAGGAAGCTCTATTCACTACGGGGCTTTGGAAGATGAATCGACCCGGATTGTTGGTTTGAAGGGCGATCCTTTGTTTTCGCCTGTCGAGCCCTCTGGTCAGATCTTTGAACTGGATGAAGTTCGATTGCTTTCTCCGGTGATCCCTCGGTCGAAAGTCATTGGTCTGGGCGGAAACTACCCGGCACCTGGTGAGCAGCGCAGTGAGGATCCGGCGCGTCCCTCCGTCTTCTTCAAGCCGAATACTGCCGTCATTGGCCCGGATGATCCGATCGTCTTCCCCTCGTGGGGTCAGGAAGTCTTTTACGAGGCCGAGCTTGCCGTGGTCATCAAGACGCTGGCCAAGGACGTCAGCGTAGAGGACGCCCATTCCGTGATCTTGGGTTACACCTGCGCGAATGACTTGACCGCTGCGGATGCAGCTCGCGATGACGGGGGAGCACTTGGTCGCGCGAAGAGTTGGGATACCGCGTGCCCGCTGGGTCCGTGGATCACTGTTGGTGGGGATTTTGATCCCGATAATGCTGAAATTTCGGTCCGCATCAATGGGGAAGAACGGGGCAGTGGAAGCACCTCTCAAATGGGATATTCCGTTGCGCGGATTGTTTCCTATGTGTCGGGTATCTGCACGCTTCTTCCCGGAGATGTCATCTTGACAGGCACTCCGGCCGGCGGACCGCTCAAGCATGGTGAACGCGTCGAGGTTGAGGTCGCAGGAATTGGGACGCTAACAAACCTGGCGATGTAGACATTATTTCTAATCGCATAGTGACCCTTTTCTCCATGAATTTTGTACCTCCAGGGACGGTGGATGTAGCGTAGATACATGGCGGATATGTCAGGTTTAGGTGGATTTGGTAAACACCACAGCAGTAGTACCTTTGGCGGTGTTGATGAACTGCTAGCAGCAATTGACGCACAAGTCGAGGAGTCTAATAAAGCTGCAGCAGGCGCCTTCGAATTTGTTGAGCGCATGAGGGATATCCGCGGCGAAGGTGAATCAAAAGATCACGCGGTTCGTGTCGTCGTTGATTCCTCTGGAACTCCCGTTGAGGTTCAGGTTCCTGATCATCCAGCTCTTGGCCACGCCTTCCTTGAGGCGTTCAAACATGCTCGTCAAGATGCCGGTGCTCGCGTAGCAGATGCTGCTGTCGATGCTTATGGAGATTCCTCTATTGAAGCTCAAGTGCTCGTAAAAACCTATGGTTCGCATCAAGAGCACGCCGATGAGAACGCTGGAGCGCATGCCGCATTCGATCATTTTGGTCGTCTAGATGCACGAGCACTTCGCCATGGCGGAGACAAGTGAAGGTCGTTTAAGGAGAGAAGATGAATGAAGTAGCTTGGCAACCGGGTGACGCTGCACTTCTTGCAGGACGCATCGCATCTCAAGCGGGGGAAGTGAACTCTTTGGTCACTACAGCCCGCGGTGCAAGTGTCGGTTCTAATTCTTTTGGCCTGATGATTTCCCCCTTAGTGACCCCGATCGCTGAACTCTTCTTGGACGTCATGGGAACTGCGATCTCTTCAGCCGGGGCAAGCTGCTCTGATCTGTCATCCGCATTGAAGAAGGTCAATGAGGACTTCCAGGAGATGGAATCCGGCAACATCTCCGCTGTTCAAACTAGTGGAGAGGTGGCTGACGGGGGCGCTCGCTGATGGCTGCTCCTCACACTCCAGGGTCCACCGCAACAAAGCCCGCGGGAGGGCAAGCTGGGGTGTTGGCCTCGGTACAGGGAGGAGAAGATCTCTGGTACACCGGAGGCGGTGCGCGTCAGCTTCGTATCCTCGATGCAAAAGACAATCCTAAGAGCGTTGCGGACCTTCTCGATTTGGGTATTTTGCAGGGTGTGGAGGTTCCTGTTGGACTTCGTTGAGCGTTTCGCTCAAGCGGTGAATGCCGCTTGGGGGGATCAAGTGAGGGGAAGTCTAGAACCAGGAGATTCCCTGGTGGTTTACCCCTCTTCTGTTGCAGCAGAACCATTTGGCGTGTATTTCGACGACAATACGTACTCCTTTTACACATACGAGCGCGGTTCGCGTGTTGGTCCCGAGTTTCAATCTGACGATGTCAGAGTGGTCGAACACTGCCTTACTCTGAGTGTGGGCAATGCACTTCGAGTTGCGCAGGGGTTCGAGAAGCTAGCGTTGTACAACACTGCTCCGATCCGTTCTGGATGGACATTGGTTCGATCGGCATCAGCAAGTAATCCGGGGTTTACGGGGATTCGTTCAGATCGCGGTGTCTTCTATCCCTGCGCGAGGGCAAACCGTTGGCTGCTTGCGGGGCTCTCTCACGTGGTTGAGTATTCGCCGCTTGACGTGTTGGAGTGCTACTTGCGTCCAGATGCTGCGCCGCTGCTCAGCGAATGGCTTCAGAAGAGATAAGTGAACCTCGATAATGAAGGCAGAGCTTGGTGGCAGTTTTCTTGATCGCTTAGCCCAGGAGCTTCGTGATGCCTGGGGAATGAAGGTGCACGGGAGCTTTACCGCTGACGCGGGGATTGTCTTCAATGCCGGAGTTTTTGCCGCTCCCCATGAAGAGGCCGATTACCAAGAAGGCGTATATTCCTTCTACTACTGCGAGCGTGCCTCCAGAGGTGCTGCTCTGTTCCAGACGACTAATCGGGACGTTTTCGACCACTGTGTACTTCAGTACTATGGAAATCCTCTCCGCAGTCGATACGGTTTTCCCAAATTGACACTGGGAGACAGTGCATCGATCCGTTCGGGGTGGGCAATGACTCACACGGCTTCTTCGCTTCGACATGATTACCTTGGGATTCGCTCAGATGATGGGAACTTCTATCCGTGCACAACGAGCGATTTTCGCTTGCTCGCGGGGCTCTCTCACGTGGTTGAGTATTCGCCGCTTGACGTGTTGGAGTGCTACTTG